>Ga0209367_1014336_pt1 | contig 10053 bp, 4 predicted proteins | sample WorMetLIZISLAND2_FD_187412 | JGI IMG/M metagenome (GOLD analysis project Ga0209367, IMG submission 187412) | Marine gutless worms symbiont microbial communities from Max Planck institute for Marine Microbiology, Germany - Olavius geniculatus... ...
CAGCAGCACCGAGAAGATGGACGTGCTTCTGTCATGCGTGCAATCATCCTCTTGCCGACATCGTCTGCAGCGTATTCAACGATTTGAGCAGAAGCGTCGACTATAGCTTAAGGAGCGTACGAAGCGACGGAAATGAACTAAACTAAACTGAACTCAAATCTCAGTTCAGTTGCGTCGCATGGACTGTATAGGCCTACAGGCCATTCAAAAAATATGTCACGCCTGAGGGGGGAGTAGCGGGTCAGATGGGGGTGTGACAAAGTGTGACAGGGGGAGGGGGAGTTTAGGAACATGTGACGTTACGCTTTTGTGAAAATTTTTTATAGGCCTAAACAATGTTTAGCCTAGACCTACGTGTTAGTCTCTGATACAATGCGTACAGATTCAGATACAGTAGGATCAACGTTGGCTGTTATGACTCAAACTTGCCAACCACTGTATGTAAACTGTAAAACAATGTTCGAAATGGTTATGATAATAAATGGATGCATTAATACATATATTTTATTTATGAGAAGATGAATAAGTTTTGGCTGGCTTGGTAATTATGGCGCTACATTCCGTAAGATGCATTCTGTTCAGGGGAAGGAAATATTGTGGCCTGTGACATATTTTTATAAAGGGGATTGGCCATGTGGTACAGTTTGTGACAGAGTTGGGGGAGGGTCAAATTTGGTATAAAGTGTGACATATTTTTGAATGGCCCCTTAGCGTGAACGAACAGGCAGTTCAGCTCATTTTAGTTTGCTTCATTTTGTTCGCTTTTTTACGCACTTTTAAAAATAAATATAATGTTTTTTTTCTATTGCCAGACACTGATTCTAATCTAGAAACAAATTCACGTTGTTGTGCTGTAGGCCTAGTCTAAGTGCTGGCGATAACTTTGCTGGCATCATCCGGGGAAAAAGCAAAAGTACTAGCTGTATACAACTTCCGTGTTCTGCCGAATGTCTATACTCTTGCTACACACGTGACGTAACGAATCCTTGTAAAACGCCAAAACGTGCAACTTCTACAATCTACAAAGAGTACCGGTAGTGTCAAAAACGTTAGTCACCCGCACGTTTTTGCGTAACTGCATCCAATAGTATACGGCGGATTCTTTAAACAAAACACGCGGAAATAAAGCCAGAACAAAGTAAATGTCGATGATTTCATTGTTTTTCATGTGTCGCTACATTACCTTGTAAAATAGTGCCTTCAGCTTTCGAATATTAGTTATAGTTTTAATGTGATTTTATTGTAGTCATGCGTATAGAACAAAGCCTAATTATAGTGAACCGGCATATCCTGTCCCTATGGGGAGTTTGCCCCACACATCGTTATAGTAGGCCTACGATGCAATAATCAGTCATCATCATGCTTGATGCATAATACACTTCGACCGTCAGTCATATTATATGCACTTATAATGTAATTCACATAATGACTGCATATGCTGCCTGCAGCAGCAAATGCCCGCATAAAACCAGCAGTATGTCTGCAGTGTCTATACATTTTCGATGGACTAACTGGCCGTGGCTAGACCTATAGCCTACACAATGGGTCCTCTAAATGGTTCAGCTATACTGCACCGTACATAAATAATTCGCCAAATTTTAGTTTTTTTGTACAAATGAAGTTTCTATTTTGTTAGTACAAATGACTAGATGCACGGAGATTGCTTTGGTTTTTCGGCTTTTCGTTATCGTTAATTTTCCTGTTTCTGCTAAGCGTGGAAACTATATGCTGGCTTCAAAACTCTGAAGTTCAGATCAATTTCTTGGCGTAGCTGCTTTGCAACTTAGGCCTATTGCGGACCTAATACATGTGCGTCATGATCTGTTTTCATATAGACTCGTTCTTTACGCGCGAGAGCAAGCACGCTATATTGCGTATTAGCTATGGTAATTCTGTTTTGGTGTCTTGGTGTTTGTCACAACCCGGTACCGATCGGAGCCTAGGTGAGATAGAGACTTCTGGTTTTCACCGTATGATAGCTAAGAGTCTTTAGTATTTTGTGACAAAATTTCATGCCACTGGGTGAAGGGGGTCCCCACGAACGACGGGGAAAAGAGGGGCACTCCTTAAAAAGGCATTATTTGACCGCTATTGGCTCGGCTAGCGTGAAAATGGTTGCAGATAGGCACAGACATGCTGCTTATCATAACAAGCACTGGCGACGAGCTTCTTAGAAATGTCAACATCGATGACCGTGAATGATCTTGAACTCCCAAAATAGGGAGTTTTAGTAGGCCTATATTTTTTTCTCGATTTCGGGCTGCGCAACATGCATTTCAAGAGTGATTGCGCCAAAATGGCTGGAGATAGACCAAGACAACCTGCGTATGAAATTTTCAGCATTGAATGTAGATTTCAGCAATTTAAGTCTGGACCCTCTAGGTTCAAGGAGGCCTGCGCACGTGGGGGTAAAGGGGAGTTCCTATTTTGAAAGTGATTATTTATCTGCTGCTGGCTTGCCTAACGTGAAAATGGTTGCAGATAGGCACAGACATGCTGCTTGACATAACAAGCACTAGCGACGAGCTTCTTAGGATTGTCAATACTGATGACTTTGATTGACCTTGAACCCTACAAAGAGAGGTTTTGGTGATTTTTGGCGATTTTTTGCTGCAAAGGAGTGAATTGCGATAAAATGGATGGAGATTAGTGATTGCAATCCCGGATTTGGATTCTCAATCCCGGAATCCGGGATTGAGAAATTTGTAATCCCGGGATCCCGTTTCGGGATTAGGCTGCAGAATGGTCGTTATTTTGGTATCCACAATTGACATATGTTATGCACAGGGCCCCATGAAAGGTATATTCGAACTGTAGAGAGTGACGGTAACTGTCGAAATACAAATTTCCGGCGACAGCACTGTAAGTAGTTACTCTAGCGTTCATAAAATCTTTTATTCACCAGACGGCAAAAAATTCTTATTTTGTCATTTAATACGCGAAAAAGTACAATTTTAGCTAATGTTTGTAATACCGTAATCCCGGGATTGAGACGCTGCCAATCCCGGGATTCAGGATCCCGGGATTGCAATCTCTAATGGAGATAGACCAAGATTACCTGCGAACATGAACTGCTATAGGCTCTCGCGCGTCTCATGAGCATTAGCTCAGATTTTTTGTCTTAACTTTTCTTCAAGTAAAAACATTGCATCCACTCTTGTAAACTGCAACTTGAACGGCAACTTTATTCATTAGACTCGACAAAGTAAGCAAATAAGTAAGTTTTCTGGCGCGTTACCGTAAAGAAACCTGGAGCGCGCTCGATATGGTAGCAAAAGAAAGTGAGTTTAAGATGGTATCTAAAATTCGAGATAAAATGTATGCTGGTCTTTTCTTGAGACAGTTCTGAAGAGCGTTCTAAGTCCAACTTTCAAGCCAAGCAGATAAACCGGCATTGTCCAAACGTACGTCTTGCGTACTGTAGGCTACGATTTCATTCTGATCCGCGTAACCTGCATGCGTATTCGGTCACGTTCAAATGATCGCAGATATCTGCATGGCTGACAGAACAAAGGCGTCAGATCAATTACTGCGTATTTCAAACACTTCTTTATATAAATTCATATATTTTGTTTTTCGGTCCTCATCCTACCAATATGGTGAAACAAACAAAGCTGCGCATATTGCTGGCGGTTTAGTATGCTGCAATTTCCTAATCCTGTACAACTCAACTCACCTCTTTAGGCCGGAAGAGGTCGGGCACGGGCAGCGGACGATGACGTCACGAACGACCTAGTATTACTCCGCCAGATGTCGCGCCAACTGGCGAGCGTGGCGCCGCCGCGCGTCCGTTATGTAGACAACTGGCGCTCCCTGGTGAATGCTCTCACACCAGCACGCTCCGCGCGCCTTGCTTTGAGTGATTGCACGTTCTAAATGCTAATGCGATACTGACACCAAGTTGCGTCGCAGCCGGAGCAGCAGTAGCAGCGACGGCAGCTTGCTGGACGAGCACTGGCATCAATGTAGCCGTACGTTGAAGCGTTGACAGAGCTGCGTTCGTTTAAACTTTAAACAATGCAATAAAATAACAGAAGGTTCCATCAATTTTGTTGGCGATTAACTTACTAAATCTAAATAGCGACAGTTTGCCCCCTAATTTTTAGCCAGTCGGAATCCATCCAATTCTTGTCGAAAAGTAATTTTTAATAATACAAAATTCCAAACTGGAAGTCCCCAATTTTAGGGACTGTGGGGGAACAGTAACTGTTAAAAACGATGAATTTCGAACACCAATATACGGTACCTATCTTCTCAGTTGCAAATGCGGAGCTGTTTGTCAGAAAATTGCAACTTTTTACCCATCACCCACGCAAATATTTTAAACCCATAACGCCGCTGTCTGCAGTTTTGCTCTATAAATAAGCAGACTTATTAAATATTGCCCAGTAGGGACGAAAGGCTGTATTTGACCCGTCATTATCTCGAAAACTGACGTTTCAGAAAGTCATATGGGGATGGCGCCATCTAAACCGTGCAGTTTATAACATCTCTCAGTTCACTGTTAACCCTGAAGTATCTGCTATTAAGATGACTTTGATTGATCGGATGAGTGAGCTACCCGCTACCGTAGTCTACGTGATTCAGATCTATCATTTAAATCGATTTTTCGTCGTTAGTAACATTGTATCGTGTTAAATTCTGCAGCGTGTGATGCTAAACGTTTATCAAGTTGAGAGTTTGGCAGCGCTCTGGCGCTACTGCGTTGCGCAGGAAGCAATCTCGTGCGTGTAGTTCGGCCGACGGTCGCTAGTCGCCGCACGGTCGGCGCTGCAGTCGCTGATGACTATCGCTGATCGTATCCGATGCAATGCAATGGAACGCAGTGGAATGGACGTCTGCGTTCCAATACAGAGAGCGGCCTTGGCGCCCAGTTGACGGCATCATAGGCGCACGAACTCCAAGAAATCACTGTCGAATGCGATGCGTCTCGCCTTTCTTTTCTACTCCTGTTTTCCCTTTCTTCTTTCTCCCTTTCTTTCATTTTCTCTCTTTCCTTCTTCCAAGTCCCTGAATCCAACTGTCCATGCAGCTGAATACAGCGGCGTCGTGGGCAAAATTACTAAGCGGTGTAGGAAGCGGCAATTTTTTTGAATGAAGACACTGCAGATTTCCAATAGAGTTCCAACAGATAGCTGCAGATCTCCTGCAGCGTGCTAAAATTTAGATTTTGCCACTTAGGCCTACTTTTCCACAAAACAGGGATGTCTTAACTGCAAATTTTGCACTTTGGACCCAAATTTTCGGACACAGAAATTTTCCGACAAATTTCCGACAACTCTAAATTTAGGGGAAACAATTGCTTACTCTTACCCTCCTCCCCGGCCACGACAACACTGGATTCAGCTGCAAATGCATCATTGTGTATATATGGACGTTTCTGTCTGAAATAAACTTGACTGATTGATTGATAATTCAATAGGACGATTAGATCATGACGCCTATAGATGCAAGGAAATATCTCGTTTCGCTGTTACAAAACTTCGCAAAAAATGAAACGTCTGTGCAGGGGGGGGGGCGTCGCCCTCACAAGTTTTTGGTCGTGGGGACGATCGCCCCAGTGGAGTTGGCAAACCGCCAATCCTGGATCAGTGGATCGATCCGCGTTGATCCCTGCAAGTAATTGCCAGCTTTGCCGCCAGTGCTTCGCTCACGTACGTCGCATTTTGGAATTCCAGATGCCAACACTGGAAGTGTCCAGGCGTTCCATCACCGGAAAATTATCTCTCTCGGGCATTTCGCGGAGCACTTGATGGGAGTCCCGTATGTCTTATATTTAGGCCCCTAAAACAAAATAAAATTTTAAAAACCGATTTGAAAAAAAACGTGAAAATAACAAGATATCAGTAAACAAAACAAGCCATATTTCAGTGACCGAGTTCTTTTTATTAGCCACTTAATCGATTTCACAAATTTTCATATATTCTGACTGTGGTTATTGTTTGCATATCTTTCCTTTTATTAGACCTTGTCGGTACGTTATAATCATATCCGTCAGCTTTATTTCACGGGAAAATAAGAAACTTGTGGAATAGACCTTGCTATTATCGCAACCTTTAAAAGCACGATTCTAGTCACGTAACGACATAATCCACTGTAGAACTCTCGAGTCGAACGGAACATCGCCGTCGATAGAACTCGTAATGGACCTGACTGTATTATGGCGAGAATACTTTTATATTGTCGTCGGTTACTATTATTTTCATCAGTGACACAATATACAGGGTGGGCCAAAAAAGTAAGCTATTGCACTTTTTCCATATCTTCGCTATATATTGACCAATTTTCACAATTTTTTCACCAGTAGACTCTGGAAAAAATTTGCTACTCACTGGCGTGCACATCACGCCTATTATGTCGCTAAACTACCTTGTAAAATATAAATATCCAAAACATACAATATCTACCGATGTTAATAAGGTCAAGTGGTAAATTTTTAAAGTAGGGTAAAGTAAAATATGAAACATAAGTTATAATAAGTGTCAAAAAGGTTTAGCTGTAGCTACAAAGTAAGTTTTCATCTTTCAAAAAATAGTGCACAGCTTGTAGGGCCGCACAACTTAAATAAATTGTTCTGCATGCTCATGCAGCTAACTGAGCAAGATTGCAGCCATCAGCGAGCATTAGTGTACATTGAAAATTAGTGCACAGTAAAATCGCTTAAATTATTGAAAAAATGTTTAATATGTTCTCCAATGTGTTGGACATTTATTATAACTTATATTTTAACATTTAAGTTAAATACTTCAAAAATTTACCACTAGAGCTTCTGTCCATCTGTGGATATTGTAGGTTTTTGTATATTTATTTTTACAAGGTAGTGTAGCAACATGATGAATGTGATGTGCACGCCACTGAGTAAATTTCTTACAGAGTCCGCTGGTGAACAGTTGTGAAAATTGGTCAATATTTAGCGAAGATATGGACAAAGTGCAATAGCTTACTTTTTTGGCCCACCTTAAGGGGCTAGAGATGAGCTGAATTATCCACGAGGGATCGAACGAAACAATCCTCAAAAAATTTAAACGATTAAAAATATTGTGTATATGTGAACTTTTAGCCGATCGTACTCAAGTAACGGTCGAGCTATTGGTATGAGTTGTTGTCTGTCCGTCCGTCTGTCTGTCTGTCTGTCACGGATGTATTGTGGCTAAACGGAGAAAGATAAAACTGTTGATTTTCAAATGACATGCGAATTATTGACCTTGGATGACCTTGAAAAATCATAACGCACATGGTATGGCAATTGTGTTGTATTGTGGCTAAACGGTAAGTCGCAGGAAAGTCGTATAGGCTGTCAATAGTCAATGTCTCCATCTGCAGCGGTCTGGCCGCAATTTTTAATGGAATGTTTTAAGATATGTGGCCGTGTCAGTTCTCGGACACGCTTCAAAACAGGGTCAAGGTTACTATTGATTAATCACTGATAGGAAGTAAAATTATCGGATTTGGATGAACATGAAGGTCACTGACAACCAGTACGGTCGGCTATCCTAGCTAGGCTTCTTGTTGTTCTTCGCTAATTTTCACAGTTTAGGCATAATTACCTATTTATTTTTTAAAACACAAAATATCGGTTTATAACCTTAGTTGTCTATTTAAATGTTAAAACAGTGATCGTTTTAGGTTATTTCTGATCACTGACCTGCTGCGACATGCTATTGAAAAATGCTTTCCAGTTAAAAAAACTTTTAGCAAAACCGACTCCACTGAAAGGGATATGTATCCGTCAAATAACTTAACTACATATTGAATGAATTTCAAACAGGCCCCTATCAAAGTTTATAGGCTATTAACGACTTTCGGTATCTCGAGTACATGATAAGATAGCCTAGGCTACTAGGCCCTGCTTCATTCATGCAGAAACCGAGCAGCAAAAAGTTCGACTGGAGCAGCTCTAATCGTATGTTAGGGAACCCGTGGTTTCGTGTATCATGTATGCACGGTATTACGACAATGGTGAAGTAGATCAGTCGTCGCTTTACGTTTAACCCACAGAGAGCAGGTTTTATTGCTAAACCCGACGTGCGTCGCCGTATCGAGTGACCGCTTAAACATCGACAGTCACTTATGGACGTTTCTCCATCGGCGGCATCTTCCTGGAATTGCCTGTCGGGCGCACCTTGCTCTAAAACTCACCGAAACACATCCACGGAGTCCACACTTTACTGCAAAGGACCAAGGCAACGGATGCTCCGAATCCATGACGGTAGTGCCGGTCATAACTCCGAGTTTCGTACCTGGAGTCTAGAGGATTACGTGGATTGAATCCACGGAGTCCATTCCTCGCCGGGGCCGGGGGCGACTCCATGCTGTGACGACAAATACTGGACCTAGATCCCAGGTACGCCCCAGGGTCTCGAGGTCGAGGACTGTTCCTGGATACGACTGAACTTCTGGACCCTGGACGTACGAACGTCGTTAGTAATGGACGTAGTCGTCTGTCGACTGGCCGCGTTTATGTGATGACCCGCAAAGTTGCAGCCTACCTGCTGCTGCTGCTGCCGCTGCACTATAGCGACATCTAGGGAATGAATGAATCAAGTCATCGGACTGCGGCGCTGAGCCACTATACATGTACGCTCTTAGAGCGCAGCAGAGTCGCACTCATATTTTTAAATTTTTTTCCCACTCTAGCTCTGTCCAGTCCACTCGTTGGTAGCATCTACCGCGTCAGTAAATAAAATTAAGTCATCTCTGCCAAATGTCAAAAGTCGAAACAACATTAAAAACTTGCTTGCGAGCTCAGTTTTTAACGCAGTTTCGCCAATTCGCGATTTTATTGCCAGACCTGGAGAGTTCTGGTCAGAACTTAACAAGTATAGGCTACAGCTTGCTATATGTTGATTCCGTTAGGTTTATTAATTACTAGCGCAGGCCTAGCTGATATTTGCGTGTTCGATTGCTGTCGCTGGAATTTTCGTTAGAGATATATAGGCCTGAGTATTTCCGGTTTGATCAATCTGCTACAACCCTATTTCCGGTTCTCGACTCTGTTTTAACAACTTGCCGACACCGTTTTTGAACTCTACAGGCCTATATAGTTTTTAACCCCAGATCCGTTGCTGGAATTTTAATACCCTCTCTGTTGTAAAGCTACACATATAGCCTATAGCTAGCGCAGCATTTCTCGTTTTTTGCCATCAGTTTAATCGCTTCTGTATACATGTATATCACGTCAAGCTTACTGCATAGGCGGATCCAGGAGTTAAAGTTGGGAGGGCAAGGTCGAGCGCCGAAGGCGTGAGCCGAGTCGAGGCGCCGAAGGCGCCAAGGGGAGTGAGGTGTGGGGAAAGGGTGTTCCCCTCCCCACAGAGAGAGGGGTCAGGGGAGGGGCAGTGTCCCCTTTGCAGAATTTTTTGGGGGATTCTAGGGCCAAAATGGCGTATTTTCGTGGACTCTTGGTGCTAAATTTCGTTTTTCTTTCTACGACCAAAACAGTATAGAAATACACCAGGAATACAAGGACTGTCATGGAGATTGACTTGCAGGCGATAAAGAGCGTTACTCACGGGTGTCTATCCCTCTAAGTCCTTGGAGCAAGTTCCCTCCTAACCCAAAATGGGGCGCCGCAGGCGTCGACGAGGTGGGGAATGGGGAGAGGGTATCCCCCTCCTTAGCTGACTAGAGGTCTGGGGGAGCGTCGTGAGCTCCCCCATTGGGGTCCGGGCAGAGCCCCGGCGAAAAAACGAATCTGGTGCATTCTGAGCATCACAGAACACTTCTGCTTGCAAGATATCGTAAATATATCAGAAATGCAGAACAATAATAATATTCGATTTCTCCTTTAATTTCCCCAAAAAATTCCCCTCTATTTTTTCTTGGAATATTTGCATGGTGTAGACGCCTCTGGCGTTATTTATTGTTTATTGTTGCTTAGTCTTACGTAGGCGTAGCCAGAAATTGGGGTCACAAAAAGCGAACTAGCCCCCCAAGGGCCAAATCTTGAGGCCGAAAGCCAAGAACAAAGGTAAACTTCTTGAGTAGGGGCCAGTCGCCGGAGCGCAGCCCAGAAAGCAAACGCTTTTTGGGACTTAAAAACCCCCTAAATGC
>Ga0209367_1014337_pt1 | contig 10052 bp, 5 predicted proteins | sample WorMetLIZISLAND2_FD_187412 | JGI IMG/M metagenome (GOLD analysis project Ga0209367, IMG submission 187412) | Marine gutless worms symbiont microbial communities from Max Planck institute for Marine Microbiology, Germany - Olavius geniculatus... ...
TGATGATAATTTGCTTAAAAGTGTTTTCTATAGTAGGTCCGCTGCCATAAACAATGTATGGACTGCATTTGCAAATTATGTCGAAAACTGATTTTTAATGTTGTATTATCATTTATTGTGTATTGTGTCTTCTTATTTGCTCATTTTGTATATTTCTGTTTCTCTGTCTGTCTTGTTGCCTAATGTGGCGAATAAACGTGTTCATAAAACTCACGCGCTGACTTAGGCCTACAGTAGGCCTATTCTAACTTACCCTATGGCGAATGTAGCACATTTTTAATTAAATACATTTATTCAATTACTGCATCTGCATGCTGAGATGACGCGCAGAAAAAAATCAACAACAATGTTGCCACATTTCCTCGCAGAATTTCAATTTGGGCTACCATAAGCCTATAAACGTTCTTCAAAAGTTTCTATTTACCACATTTCAGTTCTTAAATTAAATTAAATGTTATCATTTTTGCCACACTTTTTTAAAATGAAAATTTTACGAATATTTAGCTAGGCCTAACAAAAAAAGGCCACCCTCAATAATGCGCAGCAGACAGCGCAGTTGACTCACAAAGGTAAAGCTGCAATGAACTGCGAAATTTCTCTAAATGGCCCTCGGAATTGGGTAAAAATTTTCCGCGGAACATCGTTAGTCCTGAAGCAACAACCGTGAATATACAACACAAACGACGCGAAACACGTAAGCCTTCACAGCTTTGCGAAAAACTGGAGAAAAATGAGTATTTATCTGACCAAGCCTCTAGTCGAACCTCACAGCTGAAATATGCACTCGGAACTTGCGGTTGTCACTTGGCGAATAAGAAAAAACAATTTCGCTTTTTGCCAAATTACTTTAATGGTTGTTTTGCTGGAGTTGTATTGCACTTGTGTATGCAAACTCCTCTTTACAGGCCTGAGAGAACAGTATGGAATATACGCGGTATAGGTGCAAAAGTTACACTCGTTCAGTACGAGTCAGTCGAGTGTGGCTGCAAACGGTATGTACGCAGATATCATATATAGACAGAGTGCTCAGCGCGTGCGCGGCTAACTGACAGTGGTGCAATTTCCTGGCGTCGAATACTGATAATTCTGCAGTGATGTAGTCGACTTCTTTTAGTCTGAGTCCAAGTTTGAGTCCACTGCCTGACTCAATTACTACATCTAACAGTGTTCAATATTTAATATTACACAACCATAGATTGTCTGTTGATGCTGCGTTTACAAAACGTTTAGAATCCAATATAGGAATCAGAGTAGACTGGTGCAGTTATTTCCACACTTAGATCCTCTGGTCCTTGACAGAACAACGGGCAGCAAGAGTTCGCCATCTGCTTCTGTTTGTAGCCACAGCCCGGACGCTGTTCCAATCGACTCCTCGGTCCAGCAGGTCTTCTTTAAATGTAGACCGCCAAGTCTTCGTTGGACGATCTTTTCGTCTTCCACTACCACGAGGGGTCCATGACATGGCATGATTGGCTGGTCATCCAGGTGGCATCCTGATGATATGGCTTGCCATCCGAAGTCGTCTCTCTGCTACAATGTCCTGTAATTTTCGCTGCCCAGTCCGGCTTAGCACCTCCACGTTAGTCACGTGGTCCTTCCATGTAATGCCCAGAATCTTCCGTAAGTTGCGCTGGTGAAAAACGTCCAGCTGCTGACATATTCTAGCCATTTGAAAAAGAAAAATTCTTAAAAATTTTTCCAAGAGGGGCCCCGCGAGAATATTTCCCAGGACCCCAGTGTGGCTTTCGACGGGCTTGGCCAACACTTCGATGAGTCTATATGGGTCTAACGGCCGAGCAGTTGGTTCTGCAATGACCACTTAGTCTAGACGTACGCGTTGTCTGCAAGGGCACAAAGGCAACAGTCAGAAGCGCTGAATTGGCATAGTGACGACGACGTTGCCGCTAACGCAGACAAGATTTTATTGACTTGACGCCGCAACTAGAGATGTTACTATCGACTAAATTCACGAAACTTTTAACCGACGAAAGCTTAACCATGATTCAAAGATAACCATGCGCTTAACGTAGTGAGCTTAAAGCCGCGTCGTAGATTACAAGAAGTAATCTGAACAAAGCTCACGTGACGCGCGACAACATCGGTGCTGCCATCTGGGAAATCAGTGTACAACGTGCAAAAAATAATAATGCATTTCCAAGGGGTACCCATATTTGAACGCCCCCGTAGAGAGAATTCCTTGAACGTAGGGGGGGGTCAAAACTTAGACTGCTAAAATCTACGTTTTGTGCTAAAAATTTCATACGCAAATTTTTCTGCTTTAAGTCCAGTAATTTCGGTGCAGTGTAGTTCACTGTTAACTTATACGTTGCAGGTGAAAATCGCAAAAAAATATTAAAACCCGTTTTTAGATTTCAAGGTCGTCAATTTGTGTACCCCGGGAAAGTTTTTCAGCATTGCCTATTTCATCAGCGTGTATACACTGAAAAAAAATTAAGTGCTGCAAATGTTTTACGTTAAATCAGTGAATAGTAGCAAAAATCGTACACTTTAAAATGTACGTAAATTTGACGCTTAAGCACGGAGGACTTCTTCTACCTAGAGAGCCAAAATTTAAACTGCTAAAATTTACGTTTAAATCCGAAAATTTCATGTGCAGATTTTGTTGGTCTAGCTTTGGATAGTCTCGAAATGTGCGCTTAAAATCGCAAAATAATCATTAAAACCTCTTATTTGGAGGTTTAAAGTAGTTTAGAGTCATCGGTGTTGGTAACTTGGTACCCTCGGCAAGCTCAACAGCAGTGTTTGTTACTATGAGCAGCAGGTCTGTGCTTATCTGCACCCGTTTTCAAGATAGACGAGTCGATATGCGTAAAATAACGACTTTTTAGGTGGTGCACTTCTTTGAAGCTCACGTTCGAAGGAGCTTTCCTCGCCAGCAAAAAAAATTTGCCACAAAAAAACTAGAGGCTTTGAGACAGACCACAGTAAAGATTTTGTGATCCTAGCTTGCAGCGCTTTGATGGTGCAACAGGGTCAACAGGGTAACGGACACACAGGCAGAGAGACGAACGGACGTCTTAACGATAGCTAAGACTCGGTTAGCATATCTGCTGTAGCTCATGAAAATAGAGGCAAGCGGTTTCAATAAATTGTCCCGACAGACAGCGCCATATTTCCGACAAAAAAAATTGTGGATGTTCATAAACATCAATTTTGCCTTTAAATTTCCTCATCACGAAAACATTTTAGCCTACATTTTAAAATAATTTTTCGACAAAAAATTCGGACAATTTTTTCGACGAGTTAAAATTTAAGAGGGGAGCAATTGTCTTAATTTCCCCTGCCACTGTACAAATAGGCCTATCTTAAAGAAACTTTTCGTTTTGTCTAAATCTTGGTTTCCAAGGAGAGTTTGCGTTAGTTTAGTCGCGTGTATAGTCACGTCATATCATAAGTAGAGTGCACGATCGTGACAGACAGACTACTCTACAGAGATATGCATAGCCAAACAGCATACCGACGTTTATTTTCGTTTGAATGTCGTCATGCCTAGCGAGGCCCGCCTGCTGCTGCTACTGCTGATGCAGCACGCGCTGACTATCAGCATCTGTAGCAGCACTCGCGCCCGTGCTGAGACACGACGGAAAATGTCGACCGGCGGGGCCCGATCTACGTCATCGTCTGACCACCACGCTACAATAGTCGACCGCCCGGACACCGGGATCAGGATGAAGATTAGACGCACCACCGACCACCCCACCCACACCGGAACCGGAAATACACTGCCACTGCCAGCAGATGACGTCACCGACCCGACAACTACGACAACGACGAAACGCAAGCGGTTGAAACAGGCGACAACGACCAAGATAGGAAACGACAACACAGGCTAGTAGCACACTGTAGTATACCGGGGGGGGGGAGGACGTTGGACAGTCTGTCTATTATATTCCACACGTACATCTATAGACATGTACGTTAAAGCCATGTATCTCGTCTAATACTGCAGCGCAATGGGTGAGAAACTTCAGTGGTGTAATGGTTAAGATGCTAAAACTACACTTTTCAGGCTACGTGTGCCATTTCCGCTCGCACTTTGTTTATATTATAGCTTCTTGTTATCTCTAATTCAAAATTCGCGATGTGAACTCCGCCTCTGTGATTGTGCCAACAGCGACAAATTAATTACAATTTTCCACTATATTTACTGCCCTTTCCCAAAAGCCTCTGCCTGCTGTCGGTCTTCAGCCTCGAATTTCAGCCTTTCGGGCCAAATGAGTGCCCCAAGACAAATTCCTGGCTATGCCAGTGACGCTTGCGCCGTGGGCCCCTGTGTGTATAAGATGTTTCTAGTATGTTTCGTTGCCGGCGGCTGTTGCAGGCATGTGCGTCAACCACACGCATGCGTCGAGAACAACCGGAAGTCGATCGCCGAAGCGGAAGCGCAACTGCTTCACGGGGTCACGTGACGTCATGGTGTCACGTGACGGCTGGATGTCAACAAACGGTGACTCGAAAACGCCGTATGAAGAGGACTCGTCATCAGCCGGTCAGAGTCCTTCATCCGTGTGCTCCACGTCACTGGCACTAGATGGCGCCACTCTGGGCAGTGCACAGCCGCACAACTCAACCACCTTCTCCTGCCGGGTGCATTATCATTCTCGAGCTTACTTACTTACTTAATTATTGATTCCGACTGGCGATGACATGGACAAGAGTTTGCAGGGAGGATGTCCTGCTATTTATGACTCGCGGTGCATTTACAGACATACGTGTACGTAATCAATGTTTGCGCCTCAATTAATTTTATCGCAGTTATAATATTACGTATTGGATCTAAAACTGCAGTGCGAGCATTGGTGATTAAAGTCCTCACGTAGACCGCGTGAAGAAATCATGCATCGGATCTAATGATCTGGAAAGCCAGAGAGAAGTGTGACGTAGAATCTGGACTTTGTCTCTCGCCGAAACGATGGCAGTGAGTTGGCAGTTCTCGTCGTTGGTGCTGTTGCGGATCGAAAGTCTACGTGTCCAGCGACCACGTCTGCTGTCAGCCATTGCCGTCATTATCAGCAGCAGCAGCAGCAGCAGCAGCGATTGCAGCACGTCTCGCTGCAGATGCCGTGGCTACACCCAGCTGTCATCAACCTCGCTCTGTCCATAGGCACATGCCGGCGTCAGATGTCGTCTCCAGATATAACCAATCTTTTTTTCATTTCCGCTCTATAGGACGCGTGCGCATAGGCCTACGCAGCGTTTTATAATATCAGCGGCGCCTATAATCTGCATCTGACGCGATCGACTAGAAACCATGTAACATCTACGCTGAACATTCATGAATGCAATGATTATAATTACATCCAGAGAAGAATTGACAGGGTCTGTTTTTCTGTCTGCCTGTATGCCAGCCAATATCACGGCCGGCAATGATGGCGCTCTGAAATCCGTTGACAAGTTCTGCTACCAACCAGGGCAGCTTCTTGTCCAACACCCTCTCTGCAGACAGCGACATCACATCCCGTCTCGCCACGGCGGGCAGTGCATTTGGCAAACTCCAGCGACGATTGTGGAGAGTGCCTGACGTCGCCCCATAAATACGTAGTTTGTTTGCGTCTAATCTGTACAAAAATACGTACTCCATGCAGTTGTATTAAGGGTTTCATGAGCGTGTTTAGCTTAGTGTATGGGAAAGCCATCTTAAAGCCAGGAAGAATCACCTTTTACCCAACACAATGTCATGCGAACTCCTTTAGAAATTTACAGTATTAACATTTAATATTTTATTCGACGCATGTGATGGTTTCTATTTTTATTGAGCGATAACGATGATGATGATGATGACATGTAGATGGATGCGTCGACGCTGACTGATCCAGACTGTTTGGGTCCGTGTGAACCTGGCACTTCAGTCACACTCGAAGGACTAGTTTGGGCTGAGTCCAACAACGGTATGTACCCGCGACCGTTCGTGCTTATTACGACCAATTCACATCTACGACGCCGACGCGACTCAACTGTCTCCGACAGTCGCCGACAGTTGAGTCGCTGCAGAGAGTTGAATTGCGTCGGCGTCGTAGGTGTGAGTTTGCCATTACAACTCATGATGTGGACTATTTTGTTTAAATATTTGAAGATATTTCGTGATATTCTGTAGCCAGCCAGCGACTCTAGAGCTCTGAAGCTTCGACACTCTGGCGCCCTATACACAGCGATTAGCCGGAAATTTGTCTTTGGTGCAGTTCTGAGGACCGGAGGACCGAAATTTGAGACCAAAAGCTAAGGGCAGCAACGGGTTCTTCCCCACGAGCTCCAGGGTCTGATGGAGCTTCTTTGATAAGTCCCCCAGCGGGGTTCGGGTCGGAGTCCCGATTGAAAGGGCGTTTTGGACGCATTAGGAGCCCAGGAAACACGTCTAGTGGCTGCAATGTGCATCTCTGTCATTTGATCGTGGTAAATAAACTCTTGCTAAACCGTGTCTGCAACTTTCATACTGCTAAAAAAGTGTGCTTACTCATTTTGGGGGTGCACTCCCGCCCTACTTACGCTATGGCTCTACGATACATGACATTGTTAGACCTACTGTTATTTTTATTATTATTATGCTTAACTGTCAAAAGCCTTCCGACAGGAAATTTGGATAAAAGCAGTAGGCTATAATTACTGCATATAGTGTAGAATTCGTGATTTTTAAACAAAAATATGGCGAGATGGAAATGCAGCTGGTACGACTTCATTTCAAAGTAGGCCGTTACTGCATTTCATTGCAAAATCCAAAATTTAGTATTTGTTGAGTTCGTTTCTGGACTGCGCTGTGATAGGCCTATAAGATGATGAAGTCATTGTGCGGTAATAAATCGCAATAGGCGTCTATCATGAAGCGATGCACGTGCTGCTGCTGCTGTGACAAGCGTGTGCTTGCCGTGCGTGCTCGTCTCCGATAATATCACCCACTCACCCGCCATCCCTTCATCTCTCTATGTCTCTGTCTCTGTCGCTGTGTGTCTCGCGTGTCTCACGACGTGCAGAGAAGCGACTGACTGCATGGCGTGGCGTACGCCTGCCGTGGCCGTGCGGCCCATGCCCAGGCCCGGCGAGCAGTCGTATTGATTGTGACAAGGAGGCAACGCAAGCACCCATCCAGTGCAACAGACTCCACGCAGCAAGCAGTCTCCAGCCTCCAACGGTCTTCAACCCGCCGCCCGCCGACCTATTGCCTTCTCACTTCCTTTTCCACCTCGTTTTGACACTGCTGCAGTCAAACACCGCGTCATGGCCCTATCTGTAACAGTAATGTATTGATGTTGCGCTCACCGCGGAAAATAAAACGTGAAACAGCAATGATCATTAAAGAACTTTTCAGTTGCATAAATCACAGACCCTTTGACTCTAGCCACTTCCCCTAATAACAGAATTCCCACGCGCCACAGTCACTGACTCTGCGTCTAGCATATACGGAATTACTATATAGGCCTATTAGCCTACTAGAACAATTCCTCTTCGTAGTGTTATTGTTATAAGTGGTGATAACACTTGTGCATTGTATTGTGCATGGTATAACTATTTTAGATTGCTCTCAGTTTTTTTACGTTATCAAATAGTATAACTCGTGGTCATGAACTGAAACTGGTAAAGACTTATCGCCGTATAAATTGTCGCGCTCATTTCTTTGCCAATCGTTGTATTGACGTATGGAACAGTCTTAGGTCTGATACTGTGCTTGCCTGTTCAGTAGCTTCTTTTAAATGTCGGCTAAATGCTTATGATTTTAGTAAATATCTGCGTATTGTTTAGGGATGGCTGTAAGTGTCATTATGACCATCCATTCCTTTAGTGATGGTTTCTGTTATGTTACAATGTTTGGCATGTATTGTTACCATTGCTAATAAATGAATATACATACATACATAACATCCGGATAATAACAAGTAACTTGAGAAAAGCTCACGCGACGCGCGATAGCAGCGATCTTGCCACCTGGGCAATCGTGTACAGCATGCAATAAAATAATACTGCGTTTTGAAGGAGTACTAACCGTACATGTATGAAAGACTCCTTGAATTTAAGAGATTAAAATTTAGATTGATAAAAGTGGATGTTCTATGCTAAAAATTTCATAAGCCTACGCAGGTTGTCCAGGTTTTATCTCCAGCCATTTCGGCGCAATTTACTCTTGAAATGAGCACCACAGCCAAAAATTGCAAAAAAAATCACTAAAATCTTCTAACGTTCAAAATTCAAGGTCATTCAACGTCATTCAAGGTCATCGATGTTGATGCTATTCAAAAGCTCGTCACTAGTGCCTGTTATGATAAGCAGCATGTCTGTGCCTATCTGCAACTGTGTTCACGCTAGACGAGCTAATGCCGGTAAAATAACCACTTTTTAAGAAGGTACCCCTCTTTTATGCCCGCCTGCGCAGGCCTCCTTGAATCTAGAGGGCAAGGGCGGCGATTTTCAGTGAGCATTGGGGGACGGACTAGGGGGTCTGGGAACGAAAGTCCCCCAGCGGGGTCCAGGGGCAGAGCCCCTGGTGGGGGTTTGGCGACGAAGCTCCTAAAAGCACATTGACAGTTAGATGATGTGATGGTGAGTGATATCACCTTTTTATGATTTTTGCTGTTTTCGATGTGTCAGCCATTGCATGTCGCCGTTAACAAGTATATAAACTGATGTGTTGTAGATTTATCACACCATAAGAGCCAATAACGGCAAAATAACGTCTTTTTAGAAGGTACCCCTATTTGACGCCCTCGTTCGAGGGGAACCCCCTCACCCAGGGGCACGAAATTTTTTCAAGATAAACTATAGACTCCTTGGGGCAGCCCACAGTGATTTCGTGATCTTAGCTTGCACCGTTTTGACACAATACAGCAGTGTGACGGACAGACAAACAGACAGACAGACAGACGCCCAGACCATGGCTAAGACGCCCGAACCATTCTGCTATCGAGCGTAAATACTACAGTAATGATAAAAACACTACAATACTACACTGACGCCCAGTTTCGAAACTAGAAGTTAACTGCGCGTTAGTCAAGCCGAGATCAGGTGGTTACCTTGATAGTAAATCTCAATTGGTAAGTTTTTGCGTTATACACATTATCAATCAATCTGTTAATGCATTTATTATGCAGTCGTCCTAATAGGCCGCATTACGGGTTTTGTCCGTCTGTTCGTTTGTATGTCTCATACATACGGGCTCTTAGTCCTAACTCAAAAACAAACGTTTAGAAAAACCAACATTGGTGTCTAACTGTCAAGGGTCACGGACCAGGGGTAACCGATGTGCTGGTTTACATCTTAAAAGGTCAAAGGTTGATTGTACAGTGCAGTGCTAGGCGGAAAACCGCATAGTATGTCGGCACTAGGCGGACATTTTTGTTCTTTTTTGTAAAGATTTACGCTAATTGTATATTGTTGTCGTATCGTATCGTAATTGCAAATTGCCATCACCGCTGGCGCACTAAATGCATGCAGTTTACTACAAATGGTCCATAAGGTGCTGAATTTCGTTGTAAAGTCACAGGTTGTTATGGGATGTTCAACAGTCGCTTTATTTCAATTTTTTTTACAGAGTGTGCTAGTAGACAAATTTTAAGATGGGTCTATATATCTGGCAGAGATATGAATAGAAGTTAGCTGGTGCCTTTTATGGATCAGTGTCGTGTACAACTTATTGTAGAGCCAGCGAGATGCGTAAAGGCCGATAACTGCTGCTATATTGTAAATATATAATGAAGCACGTGGTCAGTAATGGCGCTGCTGTGTACATTGGTTCCCGGAACCGTTTTTGGGTCAATATTGGGCCAGCAGTTTATGCTGGTTCGGTCAGGTATGATTTTTGTGATGCCCCTTAGTCTAAGGTAGTGTAGCGACGCGCTTTAGGTGTGGTGGGATACTTAATGGCGGTTTTATCGTACATGGTCCTCAGAGTATGCCAATGACAGATGGTCTAAAATACAGAGTGGTCCAAAAAAAACCGCACAAAGTTAATGACACCATAATTTTGCAACCGTACGTCATAGAGTCATGTGGTTTTCAGCAAAATGTTCCGAAAGAAATTTCTTACGTGACTAAAGTCAATATTTGTA
>Ga0209367_1014339_pt1 | contig 10050 bp, 6 predicted proteins | sample WorMetLIZISLAND2_FD_187412 | JGI IMG/M metagenome (GOLD analysis project Ga0209367, IMG submission 187412) | Marine gutless worms symbiont microbial communities from Max Planck institute for Marine Microbiology, Germany - Olavius geniculatus... ...
CGTTTGGCCCCCCCCTTTGCCAAATCCTAAATACGCCACTGAGCATTACCTGTAGATATAGGCCTACGGGCGTCCCACATCACTATTCTCCAATCGTCACTCTTCGCGCATTCTGTGGCTGTCCCCTCATCATTTCATTGGCGACTGCGCTGCGCAAACGTTTGTCGCTGACTATTGTGCATTATTGTGCGCCGTGCGTCGACGAAAACACGCAAAGACGCAATCGCAATGTCTCGTCGACCGCAAAAACGGCGTCCAGGGCCCGCCCGGCACGAGACGCTTCGATGAGCCCAGATGAGAACCGCGCGCCCTGTAAAACTTTGTAGTAGCCTATAATGCTTTGACTATTTGACTCCTTGACGATATGGTGACTGACAACCATTGCGAGAATTGTATAAACTTGTGAAAAAGCGAGTAAGTTGCACGAAGTGATAGCCTTTTATGACCCCCGTTAAAACAGAGGTTGTGTTTTTGGGTTTGTCGGTCTGTCTGTATAGCCGGAATGGCCCAAGTAAGTATCAAGATTTTTGGGGAAATCTGGATGTTATTTTCGCCAAAGCTTTGAGATTTCTGATCGCTCAGTGTTGAAGTTATTGCCTGTAAGTCTCGTCACCAGTGGTTTATAATTGTTGTCATAGATGTAAAAAAAAACATTTATAACGTTTTTTATAAAAGTTTTTAAAATACATGTTTTTATGTTTCTAATTTTTTAAAATGTTTTTTAATTTTTAATTTTTTTTCATTTTTTAATGTTTTTGTGCTTTTTAATGTGGTGTTTTTTGTTCTTGTTAAAACATAAACGTACAAAATTACAAATACGATTTATTTCTTATAGGCAAATTGCGTTCAGCTGTTTTTGATTTGTACATTCAGTACATTCCGGTTTTTAGTCCTTACAAATGGTAGGTTTTTGTTTTCAATTATTTGAGTTAGATATTCTTTGCGTGTGTAATGACGAAAAAAGTAGCGATTGAAAACATCTGAAGTTTAGTTTTTATGCATGTTTTTCATAATGTTTTTATAAAAGTGAAAAACATGTTTTTATGTTTTTTTAAATTTGCAAATCAGTGTTTTAACATCTATGGCTGTTGTTACTAACTTAGCTGATTTTTAACTGATCAACTTTTCCGGAGTTAATTGAAGTGAGGCCGGGACCCAGAGGCTGTGCTGGAACGACTGCAGAAAGTCATCAGTGCTCGAAGATACAAAACCGCTATCGACATCTTTAACTATCAATTTTCTTTGTCAGTAATTATCACTTACTAATCGTGGCAATTTAGAGCACACCGGATCGAACAGTTATCGATGCCTTAGCGTCTCACTGAATGTGATGCCACTTGCACCATAGCGTCGGAACAGAGCGAGGCCGAGCGACAGTCAAGAAGTAATATCTTCGTCCTGTAGTGTGCTGTACGAATGATCGAATAGTTGTCCGTTTTGCCGGACGATTTAGTCTCCACCTTACGACCTTTGGCGACGGCCGGCGACCTTTTGACCTCCGGCGATGAGCAAAACGACGGCTCGGAGATAAGACCGGTGGCGCGATCTTCGCTTTCTCTTTGACAACAGTTATGAGCTTCGCGGTTATCGACTGATGTAGCTGTCGGGCGGACGACTTCTTTAATAACTCTGGCGCCACCGATTCGCATCGAAATTTTCGGCTGATTTTTCCCAGCACAATACGCGAAAGATTATTTAAACGGAGTTATCTGGCTTCTCGCAGTCCGTTGTTACAGTGTCCGAAACAGAATTAATTCTGCTTTCACTGCTGCACTGAATACTGCATCGCCGGCCAGCGCTGCTGCTGCTGCTGCCGTCGTCGCGTGTGACGTAATAGCCGTCGCATCCGCTGTTGGTCCGCAAGTCTGCTGCTGCCAGACAACGCGGGAAGCAAGCGGTGACAGTCGGACTTGTAAGGTTGAAAGGTCATTTTTCGTCGGTCATCAGCTATTGATAAGCTGCATTCCAGCCGGCTTCCGTCTGCAGACAGAGCGTTGCAGCAGATGCGAGAAAGACGCATGATAGATTAGCTAGGCCTACCTCTTGTGCTGCGACTGCTGAACAGTTATATACATGTCACATGTGCGCCCTTCGCTGTTGCTTCGTGGATTCTGAACGCTAGTTCTTGATGGTGGAACTATGGAAACCGTGACTCGTCTGCATCTGTGTGTCAGCACCGTCTGCTGTTGGCTGGCTCTGATCGCAGTGAGTATTTTGTCTTTATTAACTTTGCATACAGACTACCGTGACATCTACAGTCCCTGGTCTGGTCTGTTGTCTCGGATAAAAGCCATAAATTCCAAGCTCTCCGTTAATTTTCACCTTTCGAAAGCCATATGAAATATGGTTTGGAAAAGCATTCAAGTTTTATGAGAATTAGGTAACTACGACTTTCCTGACTTTGGACGGACAACGTATTTATCTTTTGAATGACTTAGTGCAAATTTATTATTTAAACAGCCATACAGCAACTTTTGTGTCAAGTTTCGCCTCAAAAGTCTGAATAGAGTCTACTGTAACGTACCTACAGCAAACGAAAAAATGTCGTTTTAGTTGCCCGTCTTGAAATGTGTACTTAAATAAATTTCGAATCAACAAAAATTCGTGATCTTTAATGAATGAAACGAAGTTTGTAAAAAGGCAAACTTTTGTTGCTCATATTACTGGCCAAGTTTGAAAGAGTGTATCGTGGTCACAAAGCCAGATAGTAGGCCTAAAGACAGAATGTGCCATACCTCACAAGCTACATACTTTTGTTCGCGGAATATATTGCTTCGCTTTGTTGAAATATAGGCCCCATGCAGATGGTTTTTTTTTCAACAAAATGAACAAATGCGGCACGCAGAAGCCACTTAGCTGAACATACGTGTTTAGAGACAAACGAAAATACGAAATGCCAAAACAACTGCTGATACCGAGCGTCACTGATGATGTCTGCGCGTGGAGACGATTTTATCGTGCAGTCGAGTATGCCTGTGTTCAGTGTGGACTGTGGTCTATTCAAAAGACAGACGCACAGTGTATTTTATGCTGCAACTGGGAAATAATATAACAGATTTCTTCATCTGTCAGATCTTTCCCGACACTCACACAGACGCAGTTTCAGTCTGTTTCTGTATAACAGACATTTTTTGGGGTTACTGTCTTACTATAATCTTATCAGTTTGCCTTTGTCTTGGTTTTAATTTTTTTTCTCAAAGTAACGAAAACAGATAAACACACTTTTTAAAACCGTCCGTTTTCTTTGCACACTCGACAGTAAATAGACTGTGCAAGTCAGGCACAGAGGAGTGAAATTATACTACAGTTTCCGGTCTGTATACGTGACAGTGTTGCGAAGCTGGCCGCATGGTTGCGTTATATAATATGTGCATGTGTGTTAATAACTTTTGCATGACTTAATTATTTATGTGCGCTCTTATGGGCTTTTGCTTGTGAAATTACTCGTCGCTAGACAACCGCCTTCTCCAACACAAACGAATTATGTAATTGTCGCATTTATGTCTAATCACGTGTAAAAGATTTATCAGTCATGTTTCTGGTTTTTGTATCGATTGTTGCAGGCTTTATGATTTGCTTTATGATCTGCAGGCATCTGTTTTTGCCTCGTTTGGTTCCTAAACGCCATCCGAGATGTTGCGTGGTTATTTGGGTTAAAAAATTGAAATCGACAAGTAAAATAGTGTAACACTGCAGTGTAAATACTCATTAACTTTCCCGATAGAGAAACTTACTGCATAGACTGCATGCTGATCATCTTTGGCGGGCCATCAGGATTTCGGTTTCTCCTAAAAGCAATGCGATTTGCGCTCGTACTGCACTGCTTTGACTTGTTATGGACTTGTTGGACCACAGGTCGTATAGGCATAAGAGCTGTCAAATACATTTACTGTTTCTGGCTGTACAGTGTAGCTTGAGTCCGAACTCCACAACTTATAGTTATCGGTTGTCTACATCATCGTCATGATAGTCGTCATCGTCGCTGTCCATGAAGACATCAAAAACTACGCTAAAATGCAGAAAAAAAGACATACAGCAAAGTGACAGAAACCGGCATTATAAGACATCGTTAAATATTGTTACTTTTAGCTGTCTATGCAGTTTTGCTGCATGCAGAATGATTTTTGTGCATGGGCCAGATTTGTGGGTGTATTGTATACTATAGCAACATTGTGAACAGCTAATGATGCAAATCCTGTTTTGTAACAAATCGAAATACGTGGGGTTTAGACTTATGCAACACGCAGCCTCGCAGGCTTCGGTTGGTTGTTTCTTGGCGGCGCAATTTAATTACTGCCGGGCAGACAGGAAGACACTCAAGGTCGACGTGCTGGGGAACGGCCGATGACAAACTACATCAGATGAATATAGGGCCTACACGACCTACTGGAGTGTCGCTTGCTGTTGATGATGTCGTCGAGCGCGTTTCATTTATTTTCACCGCTCGCTGTTGCGCGTTCGCAGGCCCGTCGAGAGGGTGGGGTAGGCGGGAGGGGTAAGCTACCCCGGGCCCCGCGACGTTTGGGGGCCCCGCCGTCGCTCAGGAATATAAAGTACACCAGAAAGCACCACTTTCAAAGAAATTCAAAAAATTTTTCCCTAGAGGGGCCCCGCAAAAATGTTTGGGGGCCCCACGAGAATGTTTCCCCGGGCTCCACTGTGGCTCTCGACGGGCCTGCGCGTTCGCAGCTAGCCTCCGCGGCGTTTAGTGTTGCGATAATATCGTAGACAACAAGAAGCCCAGCGTCGCTAGTATAGCCGACCGTACTGCTTGTCAGTGACCTCCAAAGTCGTCCAAGGTCGATGATTTTCATCTCATCTGAAAGGGCTTGTGCGATTTTCTGTTAGTGATCAATAGCAACCTTGGCCCTGTTTCTCACTGTTTCCGAGATATGGCCAGTCTTCCAAAAGCGGACATTTTCCCTACCCCTTTAATATAACCCCAAATTTAAAAATGTTTTTTTTTGTAATAGATCGCTGAAATTTTGCATGCCGAGGTACAAGACACGTGGCTAATTACTCGTGTAAAACGTTTTCTCTTAAGGCCTAACGCTTAGCCACAATACATTCGTTACAGACAAACGGACGGACGGACGGACAGACAGACAGTGCGACGGACACACAGACGACAACCATGCCAATAGCTCTATCGTTACTTTAGTACCGTCTGCTAAAACCAGAAGCGATCAATGATCTTAGCTACCGTTGAGCATCGTGCTGCCACACGGCGAACACAACGACAGAGTCTTAGTTCGAGCTTTACTTCGTAACGGCAAAAAGTCTCGTGTGAGCCAAAATCCACAAGAGTGTCCTTCGGCATTTCTCTGTTGAGGAGTCGCTGTTTTAGAACAAAATGTGACTCTCGACCCTGCAGTGTTGGATAAATTTTGTCGCCAATAACTTGCCGAAAAAAAGTTTGCTCTTAAAGGTCACGTGTATTATGTAGCCTAGGCTATGCATATACGTCGGCTGTCAAATATAGCATCAGTCCGAGCGTCCAAACGTATCCATTAGACTGTAGCACTCGGACACGGAGGTACCCTTGTGTTTTCCAAACACAAACATATAGCTTCCGTATTTGTGAAGTCGACTTTCAGTTGAATTGTTGCGATAATATTGTGGGTTATAAACATCGCGGTCTATAAGGAGTCTTTGTAGGGCCTACGTGTTTATCACTGCCCATTCCTCGTATAGTTATCTACAACACCATCATCATGATCGCCGAAGACATCAACGCCATCGCGCGACTAAAATTTTTCTCTGTCGACGTCGATGAAAATTCGTCGCGGCGATGATGATGATGATGCAAAATAGACTCCGGGACGTTGTGGTTCATTGGAGACTGAGCGAGAACGGAAAGACTTGGTGCACGCGGTTGTGTCTTGTGAAGCCACGGCATGGTCAGTGGCGTCAGGGAGGGCAGGGAAAACTGCTCCCCTTTCTAGTTAAAAAATTTTCTTGCTGTCGGAATTTTTTGTCCAAAAATACAAGGTTTGAAGCTTTGAAAATCTCTATTTACGTCATTTCGGGGCGACATTGAAATTTTAAGCTTTCACATCTTTTTTGTCTGAAACTTACCAACAGCTGTCGGATGGAAAACTGCAACTTTTTGCCCTACGACAGCTAGAAACTTACATGTAGACCGCTTCTGAACTCCATAACTTTGGATTAAAAGAGAAAAATATAGGTAGGGAAAGTGACTGAATAGAAGCAGGTATGCTATTCGTTGAGCAATTACTCGTTCCACTCCAGACAGTGGTTTAGCTCGTACATATCGATTGTCAGCCGACAAGCCCAGGTCTCTTGAAGCTACGTACCAAATCGTACGGCTGCAAAACTTGTTGCCATTGCAATATGCTGAACGGTCTGAGATCGTAACAATTGAGTTGTTACGCTCGTCGCGAGTTATAGCTTGTCCGCCATCGTATAGTTTCAGCATAGTCTGTTATACCGGGTGGCGCAAAAAAGTCCCAAAATTTGTGTAACTATAAGGGCGCGTATACTTTATAGAGATAAATTTTTTTTCGCACATTTGTAGACCAATATGTACTCTTACTTACTTATAAATTTCAATGACCTCACTAATGACACCACTGAATGCCGCTTAATGACGTAAGACGAGTTAAAAATCCAATTGTGTAAAGACAGCATTTCATCACACCGCATCAAAGCAACCCAAATTTCCTTCGACACAAAACGCCCGATTTTATCAGCTCACAAAAATGTACGCCTCATTCAACAGATTTGAATCTCCACTCATTATTTAGTTTGGGATACCTGGCAAGAATTAGACATGTCTATGAAGGAATGCGTAAACCGTTTTTCAAACCGCAAAGATCTTCAGAATGTTATCAGAGACACGTGGCACGATGTCGACGTCAGACAACCAGAATCAGAAAAGCCCTATAGCAGTGGAAAAACGTCTAGCAGCAGTAACAAAGGGGAATGGAGAACCTATTTAGCACATTTTCTGCTAATTAGTTGACTGATGATTCGGCCTACTCTGACGTTTTGGCGTAGCCTGCGTACAAGCAGCAACGCAAATCATGAACCGCTTGCAAAAATTGCTTTACGGCATGTGACGCAATTTTGTTTGTATCACGGCTAATACAGAAGTGTTTTAGGCGAAAATTCTTACACATATTTGAAGATGATTGGTCATTACATATATGCTTTTGCACTGATTCATTTTGACTGCTCGGATGAATAATGCATGCAAATGTTCGGGACGTTTTCTTTGTGCCACCCGGTATTAACAGACAATGGCGTTTTGTAGCCCTCAGCTTTAGGCCTATCCAGTGCCATTCCTATTTTACCGGATATAGCCAAGTCCTACGAGATAAAAATATTTTTATTTAATACAATATACGTGCTTGAAAGTATGTTGCGAGTGTTTTTACCCGAAACCGCGTCCAAAACATTTTCACGTAAAAGCACCTTCCAAAATTTAAAACAAAGATTTGTCACAATCGCTCACGGACTGAAGATAGAAGACGATTGCAGGATAAAAAAAGCAAAATTCGTTAAACATTATTGAAATTATTTTCGTTTTACATGTAACTACGTTTTTTCGTTAAACCACGAATTTTGTGAGCATAATATCCACTAAATTTAGAGAAGCCGTGTTTTCAATATATCTTGTCAATATTTACGTGTGCACGTGCGTTCCGCTGTGCCAAAATATTACAGTTGCCATCAACCGAACATTTTTATTTCTGTGCTATCACTGTCTCCCAGAATGTCATAACGACCCGTACATTACACCACTGTGCAGGGAAGTAGGCTGAGCTCTCTCCGGCGGTACTGCGTCAACCGCTCGACTATTCGCCGCCGAGCACGTAGTGATGCCACAAAACGACTTACGAGTGACTGCGACTCCATATTATGCTGCGAGATAGGACAGAATCGCATTATATGCACGCGGTGATGGGCCGCTCCCGGCGTACTGCTATACACACGGCACGCGCCACACCAGATAGATTACGTTCGTAAAAGACTAAAAGCGCTGTTTTCGTGTCAGAGAGAAAATAAATCACTTGCAAAAACATTTTCGGCACGTTGAAAACATGTTAAAGATAGGACGTGGTCACATTCGAAATACATTTTTTTGCAAACGTTCTACAATGTGTCACAAATTTTAATAATTTTTGGTACAGATATTCCTGACACAATTTGCCATCAAATGACCGTTTAGTTTTCCACCTCGCCCAATGTATGCTTATGCACTACCTAGGGAAAGCAGATCAAGCGAAATATGCGTGAAACCTGCAAAACATCCCCTAACATTATCGATCGTACCTTGAATAAAGATTAGCAGATTTTAATATTATTCGGCAAAAATATTTCTGACACAACTGGCCATTAAATATGTGTTTTAGTTTTCACCTCACTCAGCGTCTGCTTTTGCACTACCTGGGGAAAGCAGACCAGGCATAATATGTGTTAAAATGAATGGAAAAACGTCAATGAATTCCATATGTCCTAATTTGTGGGCCCCAACAGCAGGTCTATTACAAGGTTTGACTGTCTTGCAGCAGTGTGTCCACCAGATAAAATTTAGGAATGTTTGTAAAGTCAGAAGTGACTGATAGAGCCTGTATTGGTCTAGAGCAGAACATTATCGATACTGCTGTCAAGTGAATGGAGAAAGCGCCCATCTCCGCGTGTTCGCATAGTGGGTCAACACTTCAAGCAATTTTATAGCAGGCAGTTGAAAAATGGACAACTAAATGAAATGTCAGCCACAGTGTCAGAAATGTGAAAAATGTGTTTTTACGCGTTGTGTTAATTAAGCAATCATATTGCATTGGATAAAAGTCATATTTCGCTGGTTGTGCTTTCCCCAGGTAGTGCAGAAACAAACGTTGGGTGAGGTAGGAAACTGAACAATTATTTGATAGCAAGTTGTGTCAGGAATATTTTTTACCAAAAATTATCCAAATCTGTTAACTGGTTTTCAAGCTACAGTCAAAAATGTCGGGGATGTTTTTGAGACACAGTGTATATGCACACGGACTTTACCACGTGAGTGTTTTGTGTGACAAGCGAAATCGACTTTTATTCAGTGATTTCATTAATTCGAATTAACGATATCACTATTTCTGAATAGAAGCTGATTCCGCCTGGACCCAAGCCGTGGTTTAGCGTCTCAGACGGCTGACTTACAATCCTTATGGCTGGCTAGCCAGCTTAAGCTGTGGCTTAAGACTACTTATGGCTTATGGTGGCTGATGGCGGCTGGCCACGGCTTACAGATACAAACCAAACGAATAACGCAGCTGTCGCTAGGGTAGGCCGACCGTACAGCCTATATTGGAAGTTTTTTCGCCTGCTGATGTATGCAGGACAGCCGCATAATAGGGTAGCGAGACGTCGCAACTGTCGGACTTGAGAAATCTTGTTAGCGACCGCTTTTTCTCGCAAACCACTGCATCTAGAGGCGTCTATGAGTGATCGCTTTTAGCTTGCGGATGATAAATAGGAAAGTAAGTCAGCATAATCTAATTCAGGAAGCGACATCGAACGGATGTGGCAGCAAAGAGGCATCCTCGTTTTGGGGGCGCTGAAAACGCGAGACTGGAAAACGCGGAACTGGAAAATCCGGCACCAAATCACAGGGGTGGAAAACGCAGGACCGGAAAACGAGGGAACCTCAAAGTTATGGAAAGCCGTCGCTGTAGAAAATGTGCAACATAGTTAGGCGTGCCTCGTCGCACAACGCTCCGACGTCGCACTCGTGCCATGTGGTCATGCACGCTTCTGCGGCAACTGTGCTGACACAGTCGCGTCTATGGACAGCGGCTGCCCGATATGCCGCAGTCCTATCAAGATGGTGCTGCCCCTGTTCAATTGAACGTTTGAACGATCATACATTTTTAAGAATCTACAAGTAGTTATTTTACCGCTATTGGCTCGTGTAGCTAGAAAACGGTTGCAGATAGGCAGAGACATGCTGCTTATCATAACAAGCAATATAGTGACAAGCTTTTTATTGGTGTAAACATCGATGACCTTGAATGACCTTGAATTTCAAAAATAGGGGTTTTAGTG
>Ga0209367_1014340_pt1 | contig 10049 bp, 2 predicted proteins | sample WorMetLIZISLAND2_FD_187412 | JGI IMG/M metagenome (GOLD analysis project Ga0209367, IMG submission 187412) | Marine gutless worms symbiont microbial communities from Max Planck institute for Marine Microbiology, Germany - Olavius geniculatus... ...
AATGTTTCACGGAGTTATTGAAAAAATAAAAGTGGTACATTTTTATGGACCGCAGTGTCAAGGGTAATACCGTTTTTGCATAGTTCACTTGCCAGCAGCAAAACAAAGAATATTTAATTGCTGTATTTAAACACTGACTTAAGTCATGTAAAGAATTTCTTTCAGAACATTTTGCTGAAAACCGCTTGACTCTGTGACGTACGGTTGCAAAATTATGGTGCCATAAACTTTGTGCAGTTTTTTGGACCACCCTGTACTTGCACTTTTCTTCTTCGGTGATACTTACCTACTTATTTGCTTACAATATCGGGCTGTATCAGCCACATGTTTGTCAGTTGGCCGTGACCAGTGCCGGACCAACATGTGCTGGATAACAGACTGATGTGACGCGTGTGTAAACTGACCGCGTGGCTTTGAAGACTCGCAGGAGTCGGGCACATCTCAGAACGCTGACACCCAGCGGCGGCATCAACCGACTATAGGTCAGAACAGCTTCGACAATGCTGCAGACAACGACGAAACAGTCGAAACGATTGAACAGCCAGTCGTCTTTACTTCCCCAGTGTCGCCAGTATTTATTTTGCTTATCTGCGCAGGGATGGCCAGGCTGAGTGGGAATGAAATTCTTACATAATATCGAAATGTCGTCGTTTTTTTCCCTACCGGTGTCACCAGGTATTTATCTAGTTTACCCATGAAGGATGGCCAGGCTGAGTTGAAACGATTGAACAGCGACACGGCGTAGCCATGGAGACCGAGGCTGTACAGCTTCAGCAGCATTTCGACCGTGAACAGACCGACGAAGAACAGGTTTGCGATCTCTGCACACACAGACGACAGACTATATGCTGTAGGCCCACTTTATGAAGTCTCCGTAGCAAATCGAAATAGTTAAACGTTATACCACGTGAGGGAAAACGACATCAAAGCGCCAGACGAAAATTTTTAAAAATTTTTTCCAAAGTGGCGTTGGTTAATCAGTTTTGCACAAAAATTGCACTATATTTTTACGAGAAATGTTATGCAATGATAAAATGTCCTAGAATGCACTAGAATCGTTTACAGCTGCTGTAGATCTCACAGCGCTTTTTCCGACTCCTAATGGCAAGTTCACGACGCCGACGTTGAATTAAGTCACGTCGCAGGTGTGAACTCGAATTACCGACGCAACTCAATCGAACTCAACTCCTAACAAATAATGCGTGATCTGTGCACGGCAGCGTGACGTCACAATGCTAATGACGTCACTGAATTGTCACCCACAGTCACGACAGTTGAGTTGAGTTGCGTCGTGGGTGTGAATCAGCCATAACGTCGGTCAAATTTGGAATGCGCTGCGGGCAAAATGCAACGTACCTTGAAATCTGTCCAACCAGAGCGGTTGATGATTGTGTTCTGACGTCAGTGTACAAGTGTTGAGAAAGACAAGAACGATGACAAGCCAGTAGAACGTCTGTGATTTGATGACTCGCCGACAGAACTTGCGACACCGACAGTTGGCCCGATGAAACCAACGACTATTGATCACACGCAGCAAACAACGGGCGCTTTTCCACATGCTTACAGTCCACTTCTAATCTACATGCAGCCTCCTACTTTCGACAAGATGGAAAATGCGTTGTAGCTTACGGGTTACGGGGTAAAGACACAGTGGGCTGATTGGGGAGATGGTATGTCTGCTAGCTGCAAACCGCGGGTCTAGTGCGGGCAACGGATAGCCACATAGTGCGCTGCGGTATGATTAGCTCATGCCATTCAACTGCCACTTCCGCGATTGTAAAGCGCTTTTGTTTGCGACCTGCGAGACCAACTCAAGTAAAAAGCGCTATATTAAGTGCCAGACGTTTACCTTTTACAATAATATTTACGTCACATTGCAACGTGACGCTTCGGCATGTTAATATAGACCTAAAAATTAACTTGGTTGCTTGCTTTCTGGTGCGTAGAGATTCCTTGCGAGTGCATATGGGTGTGCTAGTTTTCTAGCTATTCGTGTCTTCGAGAGCGCACATCTGGATGTCACGAGCGTCGTTGGGTAAGCGCCGATACGATCCAATCCGATCAACTTTTTTTGCAAAAGTAAGTTAAGTTAAAAACGAACTTATTAAGCGCCATAAAACTAAACGTGTGTAAAGATACAGAGGCGCTGGCTACGTTACAGTTAACCACTGTTTTCAAAAGCAACAGTAAACAGATGTGTCTTGAGTCGACGACGGAATGCAGGCAAACGAGTCATTGATCAATAACCAACTGTCTAAAACCACGCGTATCCAAAACGTACAAGTGCATGTTCCGTTTAGTTGCGTAAACGTTTATTTCGACATAATACTAAAAATAGTGCACGCCGTACCGTTTTCTGCTCGAGGACGACTGGTGAGGGTCGCTCGCATCGACGTCGGAGTCTTGGGGACTGACGTCGTTTACGGACGAGCTACCTACAAAAACCAGTTTTAGTTCAGCACATTGGCAACCGATAAATGCGCGTACAGAGCGACGTAACTAAACTGAACTGACACGGTGGTTTAGTTTTCGACGAACTGACCAATGGGGAAGCAATACGAGCCCATTGGTCACTGGTTGACGCGTACATAAGCGTACAGTCACGTGAATCACCTACGCCGTTAGACGGTGCCTACTGTAATGCACTACTGCTTGCCCATTGATCAGTTCGTCAGAAACTAAACCACGTCAGTTTAGTTTAGTTCAGTTACGTCAGTCTGAGCGCGCGGGTTTAGCGTAGTGGATAACGCGCTGTACTAGTTTCCGCCTGGAACCTACACCAGACTCTATACGCAATTAATTGTCGAATTGCGTGTGAATTACGGTCAAATACTCGTACACTGGTCGGCATGTTTTCTTCTCAAAGTTGCTGAGAATATTCACCATTAACGCTAAAATGTCAGACTATCTGTGGTAATCTGTTTGCCGTGACATCTAACGGCGAACGGAATTCGTGGTTCTATCCAAAAAGCAATAAAAAGGTCGTATCTGTTGCAATTTGATAAATTCATTTACTACATTTTATTACAACTGTGTAATGTCTGAGCAATTTTAAACAATGTCATTAATTTTGCGAACATACGTAGCGCTTTGAAATTTTTCTGCTTCCAGCTGCAAAGGGCGAACAAGTAAGGACTAAAACGAACATTTTCTTGTTTTTTTTGGTTTTATATCATAACAAGTAATTTGATATTACACAGCCACTCATAAAAACAAGTATGGACACGTTAAATAGTACACTTACAAATTTAAGCAAAAATATTGCAACATAACAAACTGGATGCAAACTAAACAGGTTTTTAGTGAAACTTTGAAAGACTAAAATTTCCCAAGTATTTTTAAAAATAAAATAAAAATTTTAAAAAAGTAAAATTAGTAGGGACAGACGGACGGCCACCGGAAACACGAATTTTATAGGCCTAACTATAGCGATTCAGACAATCACTTGCTAACCGGCGTGCTCTTCAATCAGTTCTAGCGTGAATGTGTTCGTACAATCTCTACATGCATAGACGAAGGCAGCTCGATAATCCAAAGGTTCAATAGTCCGAAAGTTTTAAAAGTTCTTTCCTATACACTTCTACCGACGTTGACTCAATCTCCACATTTTCTCTCAACCAGAGCAAGGATTAGGGATAGGGTTAGGGCTAGGGTTAGTGAAAATGCATATTGCCGTACATCATCGAACTATCGACACATCATCGCATACAGACATGTCTACGTGTAGGCCTACATGCTGTAACGTTCAGCGTGGTCGTCGTCTGTCGCAATCGACTGTTGTCAATACGCCTCGAGCAACAGTCTTTAGCCGGTGGCCACGCCAGCGTAAATGTCTCTGCATGCGTCTGTGTCTGCGTGTGGGCTTGGCTTCTATCCCTATAGGCTACCTGGTTGGTGCAGCTTGCGCCTAATAAAAAATAGGGGGAGAGAAGTTTTGTTATGGAAGTATGCAAAATTGCTATCGGCAGAAGCGCTGCTTTTAGCTCAAAATGCGCTATAAACCGTTTGGCGGCCGCGCTCTGCCCGGACCCGCTCCGTTTACAGCCCTCTTGCAGACCCCCTGATTAACTGACTCCCGGAAAAGAGAAGGGAGGGGGAAACGGAAAACGGAAATAGGAAAAAGGCAAAATAGTGAATAAATAAGAGGAATAGAAGATAAAAAGGAGACTGGAAAAAATAAAACAGAAAAGAATAGAAATAATAAGTAGAAGAAAGACTTGAGCCAGATCTCGATTCTAGATTTGGGGATAGAAGACCCTGTGTGTGGGAGAGACTCGGCTGGCAACGCGACGAGGAACAAACGATGCAGACGTCTGCTGTGCCTAACGACAGAATGCAGTGAGAGTGACAATGCCTGGAACTATTCTCCATACTTGACTCTTGCGACGAAATGGACGTCCGGACTGTGGAAAATTTACGTCAAAGATTCGGGCGCGTACAGAGCGATGTATAACTAAACTGAACGGAATCGAACTGACATGGTTTAGTTTATGAGAAAATGGCAAAGTGGCAAGCAGTAATCCATCACAGTAGGCACCGTCTAACCGCGCCGGCGGTTACGTGACTACGCTTACGTATTATACTCGTCAACCAATAACCAATAGGCTAGCACCGCTTGCCCGGTGGTCAGTTCGTCAAAAAACAAAACCTTGTCAGTACAGTTCAGTTCAGTTACGTGCCTTTAAAAATATTGCTCTTGGTGGAACGTACCTCAAAGCGACGGAGCGTCACCTGCCATATGGGATCGAACACTGTTACCTGCCACCCGACGCAGGTGAATGAGCCTCGCCTTAACCCCAGTCAATCAGGCCGGTACTCGATTTACTTACCCCTGAAGGAGAGAAGGCTGAGTTAACCCGGATGGTTTGTTTAGATTTCTTATTTGTTGCATTTGTTGACATAATCAATCGGTCCCTACATCGTCACACAATCGGAGCGGAGCGGATAGAGGGTGATGCGCAGTGCTTAGCATCTTTCAATACTACTAACTAAGCCAGCTGCCGCAGCAACCGCAGCAGCAGCAGCAGTAGCATTGCGGCGGCTGTTGCTGCTGTTGATAATGATGACAATTTTGTCATTGGCAGTGATGGGCAACAGTTAACTAATAAGTCACTAACTAATAGTTCACTAACTAATAGTTTAACTATTTTTGGTCAGGCAATTAGTTTAACTAATGGACAAAAGTAGTTAAAGTGCATTTTAACTAAAAAACTGTATGCTAATCAAAAAGTTTTAAACAAGTTTAACTTTAAAATATTTGTCTGTAGATTTTCTTCGCATTAAAATTAAATGCAAACAACGTTGCAAAGTTAGCCTATATTTAATTCTAGACATTCGTTCTTTTAACCCAACTGTAAAAGTGTTATGCTAATGTCAATAAATGTAAAAATTGACAATATTTTGACCATTAGTTGGCCATTTTAGTTGAAAGTTCGTACAAAAGAGATTATGAAAAATGGGCATAAATGTCAACATCGTGCAAAGAATTATGGAGAGGAAACTAAACTTTTTTGCTCATATATGCCGGATGTCAGATGAAAGGCTGATCAAACAGGTTGTTTTCGGCATAATGGATGGCAAGAACAAGAGAGAAAGACCAAAAATGATGGACCTAGTAAACTGGTGCAACAATGATATCTGCACCCTCTACAGATTGGCGATGGACAGCACGAAATAGACATATTTCGTGAAATATGTCATGGACACCAACGGGCACTGAGCCCATAAAGCAAGAGAGAAAGAGAGAGACAAATTTGTAATTTTTTTTTATCAAAACATTAATAAATTGCACAATTTCGTTTCCTTTTCGTCCAAAACGAATTTATTGTGTTGCTAGTAAATGAAAAACCTGTTGGCAACTGTAAAAAGTTTTCAAAGCGTTTAACTACTTTTTTCAGCTTAGTTAAACTTTTTAAGATAACTAGAAAAATAGTTTAACTAGACGTTTAAGTAAATTGGTTATTCACTCGGAAAAAAACGTTATAGTTTAACTAAAAATGAAAAGTTTGTGCCCATCCCTGGTCACTGGTGTCTAATTCTGTCTCTCGCAGAGCCCACGGTCTATAAACTGTAGCTCTCAGCCAGAAGAAGATCTCCTAGATTCTAATTACGCCAATTATTGACGCCAAACCACCGCGAGTCGAAAAGTTGGATGCGACGCAATGCAACGCAAAGCACAGTGTCGGAGAATAATTATTGAAGCCAAGAAGCGATCGTAAAACGGCGGAAAATCATCATTATCACAGCGACTCGCAAAATGTTAGTTGAAATGTCGTTTTTTCAGTCGATTCAATACGTTTCTTTAGTGCTATTTTATAGACAGCACAACCGCATGAAAAGAACATTAATATTGCTGTTTTAGAAAACAGTCATTTAAACAAAAAAAATTGACTTATCTTGTTTTATACAAAAATATGATTATATTAGTTTAAATTTTAAAAAAACGACTTTTTAATATTCGGCGATTTTACAATACGCATTTAATCCTCGGCATTTTGCTCATTGCTTCTTGATCTTGTTCGGTTCTATAGCAGGTTAATTTCGCCTTGAGGATGACGATGATGAATAATAATAACGCTTAATAGAATACAATAAAAATGTCAAAATTGCGACTAAAACAAACTACAAAGAAATGTTTTGCTCACTTGTTTTGTCTTCGGTAACGTTGGCGTCTAAAACGCGCACTTCGGTTTCGGCGTCCAGATCTATAAAAAACGGAAAAAAAATTTATCACGTACGCTAGACACAGAGTTTATGGGTAGTTTATATTGCTAAAACTATTCCTATATTACCACCACTACTACTACTTTTAGTGTTTCTTTATTTGTCATTTTTGCAGCTACTCAAAATAAGTTTGCTCGCCAAATGCAGAGTATACTTTTGACACTCCAAAAACCATTCGTCAGTTATCAGCAGTCAGGTTGCGATAGCATAATGATTAAATATCTACCGGTAACTACACTTAAAAACTTTGCGTTCTAAATATCGATATCAATTTCAAGTATCGATATTTTAATGTATGTTAATGATACTTTTTCACATTTTTGAGGGGTGATGAAATATTTAATGATTAGTTAATTGCAAACGTGCAACAATGAGAACATTTTGAAAATAACTCGATATTTGATAAACTATGGCAACTTTCTAAGTCACCGTATTACGCGGTATATAAAGTAATTAGACAGTTTTTTCGTTATTATAGAGACTAAATCTGACCTGCTTTGGTGATCCAGTCGAGATAACCCTTTAGGTCTTCCTCCATCTGTTGCTTTTCTCGCAACTTTTTGAAATCTCCTCGAGCTTTCGCCTTCTCCCTTTCTTTCGAGAACTCGCTTCACAAAAAAACATAATTTGTAACAAATTTACAAACTTTTAATACCACGTTTCCCAGAGCCAAACATGAGTAAAAAAGAGCTAAATAACAATTTAAAAACTTTTTCTCAATAATTAAAGTAATTTCGCTCTAGCCTGCAGTACTTTTACCCAATTACCTAGAAGTGGGAATGGCGGTTCTGATTAAAATGAAAGCTGGTTAGGCAAATCTGACTGCGAAGATGCGACATTTAATAAGCCTAAATAACAACCAAAAAACATACGAAACCGGTGACGACATTTTTCTCGCATGTAAAAAAATAACAAAAATCAGTAAAATGCTCCATTCAACTTTAAACGTAACAAGAAAAAGTGGACATTAAATAGGCCTATACAAGACGACGAGATATTGTTGTCAAAGTGCTTTAAAATGTTTGTTAAAGTATGTAAAGTATCACCGTTGAATACGTTTAGCATGTTCAGCCGAACAAAGTTCGCAAAACGGCGGCTTCACAAGCTAAAAAAATGTACGACAGCAGATCGAGTTTTCTGGTTTTTGAGGTCTTCTTTATGGCGCGTTTGCAACATTTAATAGTTCATTTGCTGCAGCACGACATTCTCTAGCCTATGTCTTAAAGTCTTCCGAATTTATAAAGCGGTATATCTCAAATCAAGCGAACGTGCAGCTGTATTAAAACGCTGAATGCATGGCAAGTCTTTGTACGCTAATGTCAGAAATTTTTTGTAGAGCCGCATATTTTTCCCGAAAACATAACTCGTGCATGAGCCGTTGAGTGTAAGTGCGACACACCAAGCGACACACATTTCTCTACGATAGCTAGGCCTAAGAAGCGCTTACTCCCGCTTAGTACTACCTACTGAGGCCCGGAAAATGTCTAGCAGCAGCTTAAACTGTTTAAAGTTAATATCAGTTTGTCTCAGATGAGCTGGTAGGTTGTTCCGCAGCCTTGGACCTGCAGCAGCAAAACATCTGTCTCCTTAGCTACTGCAGCTGCTATACCGTGTTTATGATGTGCGCGCTTGCCATTACGAGAAGCGGAATTTTCAACAAGAAAGCCCAGCTGTCACTAGGGAAAACGCGCTTACAGCCTATACAGTTCCTGTTGCAGTACTGACCTTCAAGACCATCCAAACTCTATGATTTTCATCTCATCTGAAAGGGCTTATGCGATTTACTACTAGTGATCACTAGCATCTTTGGCCCTATCTTGCACCGTTTAACCACAATACATCCGGAACAGACGGACGACGGACAACAATTGCGACAACAAAACCAAACTCAACTTAAAGTGCGTTTATTTCAGATAAACCCATGTAAAATCGAAAAAAACCATCTTGGTGACAGACATAACACAACTTTCAACAGTTTGTGAAATAAAAACGCAAAATCATGATACAGCAAAAATGCAGATCAAACAAACAAAAAAATCACTTCGGATTTAACGAGCAGTAGGCCCTAGGTTTAAGTCGTCGAGCAAACAGTACGGCGTTGCTACAGCTACGTGAACATTATTCACGTCATCGTTCTAACGCTGTAACATCGCGCAAATAATAACAAAAAAATAATAATAATAGTCACCGCCGTAAACTTTCAACAATTTAACATCATGTTAAGCCTATTTTAGGAAATGTGAAGTTGGAAATATCAGTAAAAACTAATCAGAAAGAACGAGAATTCGCTTAACCGAACGAAGCTACTGCGTAAGTTGTTTCAGCATCTCTTGTCACTAACTAGCTAGCATCGGTGTGACTGTGATATCGACTCAATTTACGCTGTTATTATTTTAAACTTTATCTTATTTTAGTTTACTTTATTGACATTATTTGCGATTTTGTTAACTATCAACTCAGAGAAATGTAGCTTTCGGCCATTGCTTTTCACGGCGTTTAGCAGCGGCGTCGTCGCACGTGGGTTAAAAACGTATTGGAAGGTGCAAAAAGTTGCAATTTTCGGACGACAGTGGTGGCTGACTTGATTGTACGATATGCGTACACTAGTGCTCCCGCTATGGACTATTTTTCTAGTCCACTAGTCGTCGACTATTTGGTCGACTAATGGATCTAGTTATTGTGACGGATAAAATTACCTAAAGTTTGCCGCCAACGTGCAAAAAAATATAATTTGCAATTTCGAACCAAGTCATCTTCTTATCCAAAATCTTTACAACACGTAATTAAGTAAGTAATTAAGTAAAACGGTAATTTCTGTAGCGCATTAAGCCTACGTTAAAATTGACCTCTAATGCGCACTGGTATTGTTTCAACTTTTACCTTTTAAGATTAGCAACTTTTCTATACAGAATAAACAAAACAGAATGATAAAAATTAATTCATTTTTATATTAACACGTCCACTCGGCGTTACTGCTCGAAGTCGAAATATCCATGTATTCAGTGAATAGTCATGTTATGTTTATTTGTAAACAGTGACAGTGCTGTTGCTACTATTGACTATTTCACTAGTCGATCGACTAATTTTCAAACTTCGACAAATAGACTATTAATTGACTAATCTGAATAAGTTGACTAATTTGTTAGTCAATTAGGCCTACAGTCCACTAGTCGACGGCAGCACTTAGTGCAACAAATAAATGTAAACTGGTGGCTACTAGTTTTGGTGATAGACTTGATGCGACGTGCGGATACTTATTATGCCGCGACTACACGCACCGATTTCCTCGTCCGAGGTGTTGCCCGAGTTTCTCGGACGAGGAAATC
>Ga0209367_1014341_pt1 | contig 10048 bp, 9 predicted proteins | sample WorMetLIZISLAND2_FD_187412 | JGI IMG/M metagenome (GOLD analysis project Ga0209367, IMG submission 187412) | Marine gutless worms symbiont microbial communities from Max Planck institute for Marine Microbiology, Germany - Olavius geniculatus... ...
ACCCATGACTCTCTCCCATCCATTGTTGTCTCTTCCAACCTTTGCATTCCAGTCACCTGCAATGATTACGATATCCTTCTTCGGTATAACTAGAATAGCTTGGACGTTTTCTGTCTATAAGTGATGACAGAATCATGGAAAGATTTGTCAGTGGCATGGCCATATTGTAGTAGACAAACGATGACCATGCATAGAGAGATCAGTATTGAATGGGCGAGATGGGATTCTGATGAGATCAAAGAAATAATGTGAAATAATATGGGGGATAAACTGATAGAAAAAAACTGTTTTTCTGATGTTGTCGTTGTTGTTAGTGGCTCCACCGCCACCCGTGCCAAGTCGATCAAATGTGCCTCATTACTTCACCCCTCAATCAGCTTCATCCACTGAGGGTTAGTGTGTACTTGAGATTTTTCTTATGTAGTTTATCTTGTTATGTTCTGTGTTTCTTGGTGTTTGATCAATTTTTGTATAATAAATATATGACTTTAGCGTACTTTAAGAGGCACTGCACTCATGTTGGTAGTTTCGGGTTTTTTTCAATGATACTGATAGTATTATTCTGTAGATCATCATTTGATGAAATATTTTTCTGAGCAGCTTTATTTTATGACCTACTAAGTTCTCGTATCACTCACCACAGTGTTGGGACTCTTATAATGTTGCATAATGGAAACATGTCTTGCATCTGTTATAATAAGTGCATCTGATGCAGAACGTACCGTTTATCACAGTCATGAAATAATCATGGCTAGGAGTGTACTGTGTGTCATTGCACTAGCATATACATTGGTTCACTGACTGATTGATTTGATCTGATTTGATTGCCGGTTTGTTGTGCAGATGCTGTTGATCTGTTTGGTGCTAAGCCGTTTACAGTCCCAGCACCTCAGTCTCCACCATCAGTCACGGCTAGTGGCAATACTGCTGCTGCAGCTGGTGGGGATGTTTTTGGCATGCCCGTCTTCAGCCCACTTTCACCGAGTTCTGCATTTGATCAGGAAATGATCGACATGCAGGTATTGTGTCTTATGCTGTGTGTGTATTTAGTATTGGTCTTGCAGCTACGTACGCACTGGCACTAGTATGAGTGGGTTATTAGTCACTCATGGGAGCTTCACTAGTATGACGGGAGCATTCATGGGCACTTGCAAGATGTATAATTTGACTGCCGCCCAGCACATTACAGTCTTCAGTGAAATTGAGTGATTGCTTTACAAAAGTCTTTTAAACAAGTCATGCAGTTTATAAAGGTAAAAGGTTACATCTGGTACTTGATACAGCCCTGCATACATGGGTCAGTCTCATGTCCAGAGTGCTTTACAATCTTGAATGTGGCAGCTAATTGGCATTCATGAGCTAAGGATACGGCAGCTCATTATGTGGTTATCCATTGCCCACACCAGCCCATAGTTGGATCCGCAGTTCTGCCAACAGACATGCCACAGCCCAAATCAACCAGCTAGGCTTTTACCCCATAGCCCGTGAGCTACTACTCATTTCCTATCCTGCTGAGGGTAGGAGGCTGAGTTGACCTGAGCACACAGTAGGTTAGAAGTTTGCTCAAGGTCGCTCACAAATGACCTGCAGTGACATTCAAACCGCAGTCTGAAAGCTACAAGTTTGATACTGTAATCACTAGGCCACTAATGCAATGTTGTGTAATTGCCTTGCAGGCTCATTTTCATCGTGGTCTGTCCATTGGTACTGAAGACTTTTCCATCGATGACTTGGATCCCTGCAGAAAGTGATATCATGACATCTGTCGTAACAGTACAGTGCCACTATGTTAGATGCTGCAGCCTGCCATCCATATCTGTGCCGATAGATTATTTTTGTATCAACAGCAGATTTTTGTATTGTACATAATGTTAACGTTTTGCTAATCTATGTAGTTGCAGTGAGCATTTTGTAGTGACGACTATTTATCAGGGTTTATAAAGATTTGAGAAAGTTCCGATAAAGTCATGGAATTTAGAAGTTAAATTTTTCAGACTTGGCATGTTCTGAAGTAAGATAAGTTTTGGAAAATATTATGGAGTCCTAGAATTTGACCACACTTAATTGTGTTTGGTCAGTTAGCTACGTAGAGGTATTAACTCCATTTCAAGTACATTAATGTGTTGAAACCAGTGAAACCACCAATGTCAGCCTCAAAAAATTGACGAAATGGGCCAATTTCATCGATTATCAGCTGATTTTATTAGTCAGTTAAGCTACAGAAAAAAAATTGCCATTATTATCGGAAAGCGCAGTTTTTTGTTTGCGAAAACACCTGGAATTCAGTGTTTTTGGTTTCTTGAAAGTCCTGGAAAGCAGCATTGGGATGTCTGTGCAAATTCTGAAAATTTTATGTATACTTTCATTTGTAGCAGAAACCTGCACATGTTGGTTGGTGACTTATTGTGCTGATCTGTCTATACATTGTGCAGCACCTAATTGCCTGTTAGTTAGATGATTATGATTACTACTATGAATGTGCATCTGTTTCTGCATATTAGTCATGCTGTGCTCGAGTTACATTGAGATTTGTTTATCTGATTTATTGTCACAAGAGCTTGGTTATAAGCTTGATGTTACAGTTTAAGTTAAGAACACATATATAAATACTGTAAAGTGTGGGATAAGAAACAAGGGTGATGGCTGTTTTGTGACAGTTACAACTCGTCTGGGTGTAAGCAACAGTGAATAGAGTTACATTATGTCTTTAGTGTCCAATAGGGAAAACAGCCAGACTGTCTGCAGCAAGAACTTTGGCTGAGCTTTTTGCTATACATGTACATCATTATGAATTTGAGTAATAAGATCTCAGTCGACTACCTGACATTATAAATACCTCACGTGATAACTGGGCCCATAAGATAGTGATAGTGAAAAATGAAGGCTAAAAAATCATGTTGGCATTCTTTGGAAAAAATAACGGAATGGTCAGCGAATTTTTAGCACATGTTTGTGGTCGTATTCTGTTTGTAAAACAACTTGCCATGGGTACTTGTGCAGTCTACCTAAGTGTGTACAACTTATGTCACTTGACCAACGAATGTCTGTTGTTCTTTGTGTAAATCATTGATCAGGCTTTACTCACTATGTAAAGGCAGCCATTTTCGAGGTTTAATTTGTGATGTGCAACCTCTTAAATTTACAAATTTTGACACAGAAGTGCAGAACATGTAAAATAGAGACAAATCATAGCAAACACCAAAATTTGCTGTTTCTGTAAATTTGCAATTTTTGTCTAGCCCTAGTGATAATGACAAATATATTGTAGTGAATACTTTACCTATGATCAAAGTTAACAGAGTGATAAACTTGCATTTTTCCAAAAGCAAAGTTTGTATAAAGCAGAATGTGCTTGCAACGTGCCTGCATTACAAGTGTGCAAAAGTTTGAGTATTTTTCTACCATGTGTAAATTGTTCAGTTATTTGATGTTGTCTAATGTTGTTTACGTCTGTGTGTCAATGTGTTGACGTTTGATCATCTATCATGTCTGTTTTATTTAAAACATGCCTTATTTGTCTTGCAGATGTGTAATATATAGTGGTTTTTTTACTGTATTTGTACCATTTGTGGAAACTTTCCTTACCTGCAGATTTTGCAGAAACTTAAGTAAAGTATGCTTGTAGAATGATATAAAGCCCATAAGTAGTAGTTCACTGTTGAACAGTTGACTTTGAAGACTTTCACCTTAATGCTTTCCTGCTTTGAGATTTTGAAATCTGTTTATCATTTCATAATTGTTTTAGGCGTGTCCTCAAAGAAGAAAGTGCAATTTCTGTGATTCTTGCAGAGAAGAAGATCCCACATGGACAGGCTCTGTTGTTTCAGAGATCGTTTTGGGCTAAACGCAGTTTTGTTGTCATTAAAATCCATGTTTGGTTCAGTGGGCCAACAGTCCTTGTGATGGGGCTTCTTGGTGACAATATAAACGTGACTTTCAATGTCATATCGGTTGATTGTGATTTTATGAAAACCGGTGTAACAACGATTGAGCAAAGCATCGTCAATCTCAAAATTGCTTTTATAGCCTTACCTTAGATTTTAGTTCAACCCGCATCCAGATGGATGCATTGGGCCACACGTTGTTGCCATTCTGCTCTGTCTGTCGCCAGTTTTTTTGGTTTCTTTCCAGGTAGTGTCGATATTCTTCAGATCTCGTCTGATGATGTCCATCCAGTTTTTCGTTGGTCGTCAGAGCTTTTTTTGTAGCCCATCAATTCCCACTGTATTGCTTGATAGGGTATTCTGGAGTTCTCCATTCTCAGTACGTTTCAGCCACGTGTCTTTTTTTTTGATGATATGCTCTAATTTCTGCAACCCGATCTTATTTCTGATGTCCTCATTCCTGACTGTTTTTCTATGTGATCATCAACAGTCTTCGTTAGAACTTGCGATGAGCAACGTATAATTTCTTTCATAAGCTTAACAATTTTTTAGACTGTATACATGGTGTTTCATGAAAAAGGGACACATTTTTCTTTTTTCATAATTCACTGAAATGATGATCAATTTATACGAAGTTTTACCAGTTGTAGCTGAAGAAATACTAATTCAAAATATTTTAAATAGCAAAATATGGCTGTTGATTAAATATTCTTTGCTAGTCGTGATGTAATACTGACGTCATAATATGTTGTGAGTACAAACTGGCTTGTCTCGACTGGTGCTGTTAGTTGCTGAATAGCTGCCTTGCTTTGATGGTTAACTTAGGTCCACCCAAAATGATCACTTTCACGCAGTTGGTGGAATAGCTTGACTTTTGCTGCTGATTGCAGCTTCCAGCAACACGGTGCACCAGTACACAGAGATTGCGAGATGGTTGAGTTTCTAGATTGCGAGAGACTTAATTTCAAGTCCCCATGTTGCTTAGTTCTGACATGATAAACTTTTTTCATCAGCAAACCAGACTAAGTTCACCATCGAAGCAGTGTAGCAACTGACAGCACCAGTTGAGACAAGCAAGCTTGCACTCATGACACATTATGACGTCATCATTACGCTATGACTAGCAAAGAATATTTAATCAACGACATATTTTGTTGAAATATTTTGAATTAGTATTTCTTCAGCTACAGCTGATAAAAATTTTGTGTAAATTGATCGTTATTTGAGTGAATTATGAAAGAAAGAAAAAGGAGTTTTTTTTTGTGAAACACCGTGTAGTTTTCTTTATCACTCTTATTGTCCTAATTAAACAGCCTTGATTTCCTACACTGTTATTGAGATTTATATAATCAGTTGCCATTAACATTGTTATCGTTATTATCGTTAGCTGCGAATTGCTGCGAAGCAAATACTCATCGACTCATTGAATGGCCGCATGGCGCTTTTCTACGTTCATTCAATGAATTGGAGGAACTCTTGCATTGACACTGCCATCAGTGGCGTTGACAAGGGGGTCCAGCCCCTCTTTCCTCCCATCATGGCTGGGCACAATTTTTTTGTTAAAATAGATATTTATAGGGGCAATGAAAATAATTACAATTGTTGCCACCAGATCTCCTATTTTAAGGATATAGTACACCAAATTCGATTTTGGCTGGGGCTTTACCCCAGACTCTGCTGCATTTTAGCTGGACTATAGGGTTCTAGTACTTCTGAGGGGAGAGAAGTGACCAAAATTAGGAGGGGAGAGGAGGAGATGGGAAAAGAGGGGAAGAAAATGGAGGGGACTCTCCCCCTAATTCACATTTCTGGCTATATGAGTCAGTGTCATAATGACAGCACAACAAATATTGTCCTTTGCTATTATTATTAGTTATTACTATTGCTATTATTGTTACCATTACAGTTCCTTTAATGTTTGTTTTAAGATTGATTCAGTCATGTTTTCAGCTTTTGTTTCTCTGCTCAACTCTTGCTGCTACATGTCAGGTGATCATACTGCTGCTTCAGATACTGTGATTGTTATTTCCACCTAAGAAAGCAGATGTTATGTGACTTACAAGGTCCGTCCGTTTGTCTGTTTAGTGTTTATTGGATTGGTAAGTCAAAAATTTATGAGCGAATTTTTGTGAAAGTTTGTCGACGAGTTGGACATGGCCCATAGAGGAACCTACTGTTTGGATTTTGGTGGCGTTCCGGAGACTTTTGTGGATTATGGATCGTTGTATAGACTAATGCGTTATTTTGTAGGCCTACTTGGTGAAATCAGTGCGTCCATGCAATGCCTTCACTGCCTTGTGTATAGCTTTTGCCAAAGCTAACCTTGGTGCTTAATTATTGTGTCTTGTACAATTGTTCAAGTATTTTATATAGTTCGTCATATGCGAGAAATGTACTTATCATAATCATCATTAAATCATAATGTGTTGATCAACTTGCGAATATGTTTCTTTTTTATTGGACGCTAATCATCATGGAGGCAGTGGAATTGCTCTGAGTGCCATTTGTAGAAACGTGAACCATGACTACGAAATGTGACATGCAGGTTCAGAAGATGATATTGCAAAAGACACCTGTGGACTGAGGTGCAATTTTGAGTGGGATTGATGCAAAAACTATTGTTCCAGGCCACGTAAATGATCGTGTTTTGTAGACTGTGTAACAGCTTGGTGTTATTGTTTGAATATTGTGCATTATTGTGTCAGTCTAATATATTGCCTTGTCACTGTCAGTGGATGCTGCTGATGTTTCTTTTTTTAGTTTCCGATTTCTGATTTCCGCGAAACAGAGTCGTCAGACATTGGTGTAGTTTTGATATCTAGGTCCCACAATTTGGGACCCTCGGCTCTCCTCCTAAAATGTGGGAGCCAACAACGTCAGGTTGCTGTGTGGCCGAAGTTACGTCGAATTGGCCAAAAATGCCCAGAAACTTAGACAACCTGCTTTAACAGATTCGGCGAGTTTACCGTCGACATGTGTGCTATACAAAATTACTTATTTAGGCCTACGTTACTTTTACGTATGGAGAAAAACTCAGTCGTGGTAGCAGTGCTCATAGGTAATAGAAGCACCTGAGCGCAATTTGCCGACAGTCGACACGGTCCGTTGAGTCACACGAACGCAGCAGCGCTGCAGCAGCTGCTGCAACTGGCCCTGTCAATGGAGTGTGACTCGTGCAGAGGCCGAGTAGCGCCCTTAGGGCTGGGCCGTTCGAGTAATTTATTATTTGATTACTTGATTAACGAATACTTATATACTTGTCTAATGCAAGTATGGAAAATTATCATTATACTAAACGTCAAGTGGTACATTATGCAATGCCTATGTAATTTCGTGCCAAGTACATTTCCACATGTTGCCCTTGAAATTGCGATAGTTAGGCTCTAATCGTGAACGCCATTGAATAGGCCTATGTTACTATGTTTACTACGAAGTGTATCTGTACAATGGGGCAAATACTGTAGTCGGAAAACAAATATTTTTGTATTAAACTTGAATAGTTCGGGTTTCAAATTTGTTATATTGAATTGATCTGATCGCATCTTTAGTAGGCATTGTATTTGTTAGATAATTTTTGAATTTGTTCTTGTCAAATATTTTCCAACAATCAAAAGTTCTATGCGAGTACTTCGGTCCAAAATATTACTGCAGTCCAAAACGCGAGTAACTGTAGTATCGATTACTCGTCGGCACAGCCCTAGATCAGGCAGGCGCTATAGTAAGTATTGACAAGTGACGCGGTCTGAGTCGTCGTGTCCTCAGTGTGCTGACTGTGACTGAAACGTGTCCTGACTAGTCACGCCTTTGTGAGCAGAATATTACAACAACCACACGTAGGTACGTATGGAACATTTAAAGACAGGCTTATTAAAGATTAGGCTCAGGCTGCGGAAATTAGTGATGATCAGAATTACGTAATTATCGTGATTATTAGGTTTTGTTAACGATTATACAAATTTTAGTCGTTTAATTTTCGATTAAAGCACACCACTAAGATAACATTATTAATTAGACACGACGAGGAGCATTTGCAAAACAATAATGAGAGAACCATTTGCAATAAATTGTGGTAGGTCTAAAGAGAAAAGGAAAAAAAAACCACACACAAATGTATGCAGTGCAGATAATGGTATCTTTGTCGCACATTTTCCAGAAAGTCTGCCAGTGAAAGAATTATGAACGTCCGTTGAGAATTGGCAAAATTATCGACTTGAGCTTGGAACAGTGCATAATTCTACATGAATAGGATAGGCTTACATATCATGGGCGAAGTCGCTTTATGTAACTGACATTTTGCTGTCGATAAAGTGCATCTGCGCGGCTTTTTACTCTCACCGCATGCGCATTGATCGTCAACCAACAGAAACAGAGTCGTGTTCAACATGCCTGTTGCACAGCACGTTAAATACATACAACATATTCACAACACGTAGAAGCAAGTGAAGTTTGAGGCTATATACTGTTATGGACTTCCTGAAGTGAACACCAGTTCCATTCAAGAAGTCAAACCTCCAACCCCTGCGTGATATAGAGCCGTATCGAGGACAACAGGCCTAAATGAAGTCTTTGTCTGGAAATAAATGTCTTGTATACATGTCACACTGTGTGTTCATCAGGTGTCATCATCGGTCACGTGACATGATGTCATCGTGTCCCGGCGTCTCGGCTTGTTCATTTGCAGTCTTACACGCATTCCTAATTATCGCACCCAACGGTATGCAAGCTGAAAATTTTCTCACTACCGGTAATAGGTTATAGTAACGTCTATCCCGATTGAGTCAATTGAGGCTCGAACAGGCCTCGTTAGTTGTCTGTTCCCTTTCTTATTTCTCATCTGCCATTTTCTTTTTTCTTTATCTCGTTTTTAGGTTTCTTTCTCAAGTAATTGGTTAAAAGATCACTGAGATTTTGGTGGGTATCTAGCCGAAGCCCTAGCTGTCGTCATTTTGGGACATTGTGGGTCTAAAACGCACTAGGCAGCAAGCCAGAGACAAAGTTCATGTGATTCAGGTTTTAAAATGTCAACTTTTCCCTCGGAGGACTAAATAAGGTTTTGATTTTACAGGTTTATACAGCCTGTAACTGTATAGACGCCCTAAAGATCGCGTGCTTACCTCCCTTGTGGTTTTTTTGCAGCCGAACTGGTTCTAATTGGCTACGACTCGCGCGGGGTGTCGACCAAACCGACCAATCAGCTGTCGGCAACGTCCAAGAAAGCGGTGCTGATGTCGGGAAAAGCGGCTTCGGTAAAAGATGAGTTGGGGGTTCTATTTGGATTTATCGTGAGACTGTACCCATCAGACACCGGGGTACTACGACTACAGATATGGCGTCCAAATCCAGCATACGATACGCATTATCTTGCCTGTCAGAAACTGCTACAACTACCGGCTAATATCTCCTATGAAGTCGACAAGGTAGACCTTAGTAGTTGTTATAAATACCACTGTAGCAGTAGCAGCGGCAAACGAGATATTAATGCAAACATACATAGGCCCACATATTATGCGACATATTATGCGTCTATCAGCCTATAGAGCTGTAAATTACTACCCCTAACCTTAACCCTTTGACCTAATCTGGCATTAGCCTACTTTTGCCATGGGGAACGTTCACACCAATGTTGGCTTTGTGCGTTCTTTTTGTTTTCGAGTTAAGAGCCCGTGTGTGACAGACGGACGGACTGACAGACAAACAGACAGACAGACGAGCCAAAGGCGAAATAAGGCCGCATAATAACACAGTCGGCAGTCTTGCTTTTATTCGTGTCTGCAGCCAAAATGCACTGACTGGGTGCGGGAACAATTTTACATTTCGCAACGTGTTTTATTCATTTTAGGCAACATTTTTTGTGAGTTGAGAACAACACGTAGTTCGTATTTTAATTAGTGGCTTTGGTCCAGTAGTGGTGATACTATAGTAGTACTGTAGTAGTAGTAGTAGTAGTAGTAGTAGTAGTAGTAGTAGGTTAGTAGTATTGCGGTGGGTGTATTGCAGGTGTATCTGAGCGCCAATGAGTGTTGTAGTGTGCGTGCCGGCGACACTCTGGGTTACTACAACCACGCCGCTGTAGTAGTATCCGAGTTCTACGTCGATAACGTCGGCATCAGACTGAGCGAGTCTGATGCAGACACCGTCCAAGTCGGTGACCAGCTCAAGTTCGA
>Ga0209367_1014342_pt1 | contig 10048 bp, 3 predicted proteins | sample WorMetLIZISLAND2_FD_187412 | JGI IMG/M metagenome (GOLD analysis project Ga0209367, IMG submission 187412) | Marine gutless worms symbiont microbial communities from Max Planck institute for Marine Microbiology, Germany - Olavius geniculatus... ...
GACACACAGTCAGTGTGATGCGGGCAATATCACCTTTTGTAATTTTTGCTGTTTTCGATGTGCAAGTCCTTAAATGTTGCCGTTAACAAGTGTATAAACTAATGTTTTGTACATTTATTTTTGGAACACCCTGTAGGCTTTGATACCGAGTACCGACACTGACCCAGCTCAGTCACTATATCGCCTGTGTTGTGTTGTGATCTTTCTCTCGGTTGGTTTCATTTATCTATGGACGCCATTTTTACGTAATTTTTGAGTTGTTTGGTGGTTAGTTTGCTATTCTCGTTCGTAAAAGTTTTCTGGTGTCTGTGCTTATCAGAATCCGAATTATACGGTAATTGGACGTTGCCCTTAATGCAAATGTTGTACGTGAATGGCGCATTGAGGTCGACTACATGACTTACTCGCCTACCGGCTACACATCAGTGTCACTTACGGCTCAGTCAGTGCGGGCTCGTACCCGAGAACTTGTACACAATTTTTGACGCGCTTTTTCAATTCTACAAGCTAATAGTTTAGCAGGCTGTCTATGTGTCGCTTTTAACTTCTGCAGACCAGAGCTCTGCGCGGGCCGAAATGTCATGGCCCGACCCGGCCCGGCCCGACGTTGTTTCGGCCCGGCCCGGCCCGGCCCGTAGACAAAAATTTTATAAAGACCGGTGCTATGATCACGAATTCGTGATCGCATCTGCCGATTGCCTATGATCACCGCCTGCTAGCTGATCACGGCAGCTAGCAACTGATGAGATCAACCTTAGCAAGGTACAATGCCAAGGTATTACGCCTTCATACCAGTCGGCCAGTCAAGCCTGGCAGCACTAGGTTCGAATTCATAACCAGTGTTGCAACCTTAATTTGGGTGTACATCTATGGCTACATAATTGTTTGAAATATCCTAAAATGTGCACCCTAAAAATTTAATAGCTAACACTAACCCTAACACTAACTCTAATCCTAACCCTAACCACTAAAAAGTTTAATAACTAACAAAACTGAATAAGCTGCAATAACTAACTCTAACCACTAGCGCCACCTATCTAATGCCACCTGTCTAATCTATGCCCATGCCCAGCGATGTTCTAAAAATAGCTAGCCAGTACAGTGGTTGCCAATTGATTATTAATCGACAACAGTCCGAAACTGATATAGTTAGAATTGTCATTGTCCTGTAGGCAAACAACAACGTTGTCTGGTGAGAGAGCAGTGCGACGTTCAGATATGGACTACAGGACTACAGGAAGGGGTGTCTGCCTTTTTTGCCTCGTTGCCGGTTTGCCCCCTGGCTGATTTGCCCCCTGGCTCTTTTGCCCTTATTCTTGTTCGCCTCCTGGCTCACTCGCCCCCTGGCTTGTTCGCCCCCTAGCTTGTTCGCCCCCTGTGCTTGGCTGATTCGCCACCTGTCTTGTTCGCCCTCAGGCTCGTTTGCCCCCTGGCTGATTCGCCCCTGGCTTGTTCGCCCCTTGGCTTGTTCGCCTCCTCACCTTGGATGTTTGTCATCGAGGTTTATATGTAATAATGGTCTTTAGGCCTAGACAGTTTATGCATGATGATGAGAATAAACGATTGTGTGAATGTTTAATGATTTGTTCAATTCTGAAATAAAATCATTATAGGCCTGCACATGTATTTTATTATACAGAGTTTTTGTGCGCTTTCTCGCCTTAGAATGTTTGCAATGATGTCTTACGCTGTCTATAGATGGGCGTTCGTCAAGCGGTTATTAGGCCTAGACCTAAGTATACCTGTATGAATTTATTTCCAAGGAAGCTTGACGTTGATACATTAGCCAAGTTTTAAGCGTTCTAGGTATAGGCTATATATAATAGTTCCACCGTTGCAATGAAACCAAAGATTACTGACTTTGTGAACTGTGATCACTTATTATTTATTGTCCAGTATAGCGTTAATTGTAGTAACTATTAATCAGTGACTGTCGCTACACTTACTTTTGCCTTTTTGTAAATTGAAACGCAAGCCTCAATAATGAATCACCGGTACATTCAACAGTGGGGAGGCAAATCAGCCAAGGGCCGAACAAACCAGAGGGTGAATCAGCCAGACACAAGGGGCGAATCAGCCAGGGGGCGAACAAGCCAGGGGGCGAATAAGCCAGGGGGTGGACTGGCAAAGGGGCGAAAAAGCCATAATTCCAGGAAGATACTGGCTGGCAAGAGAAGTAGACGCGATGAAAGCAGTAGCTGCTTTCGCGCGTAAAAATATAACAAGTCAATCAATGCAATCAATCAGCATTAGTTAGCGAATTAAACCAATTCCCGGTGCACCTCAGGAATTGGTTTACAACATCAGCACTAACCAACGCTGATTGATTGCATTGATTGACTTGTTATATTTTTACGCGCGAAAGCGGTTACTGCTTTCATCGCGTCTTAGCCATCGCAGTTCTGTCCGTTTGTCTCTCTGTCTGTCCGTCACACAGGTGGAATGAGATAGGGTCTAGGTTACTATTAATCATTAATAGGAAGTCCTACACTGGCTTTCGATTGGCGACAAATTCAATGACATTGAACGCCAAAATAGGGGGTTTTATGGATTTTTTTGGCGATTTTGGGCTGCGACACAAGTCTATATCGCTCACAAGGTGGCGCCACGCTACTATCGTTATGCGATCCAGGTAGAGAATTTGGTATTTGTGTATTAACTTAGCGTGAACATTCCATTTGTCAGCTAAACTACTGAAACGGAACTGCTATAGGTTTTCGCACGTCTCGTGAGCATTAGCTCAAATTTCTTGTTTTAGTGCTGCGATGTCAGCGATAACACGACGTGTTGGCATCACTCGTCGACCAGGATCTGTTATGTCAACAACGTTTGATCTGGTCGTCGCACTCTCCATAGGTTTATTGCTGATCAGCCATCATTAAAGCACAACTTCCATTACGCTGTAAACTTGCGGGTCCAAACCATGCAACGTGTTGTACAACAAGTCCACAAAAATAAAGTAGCAGAGTTTGGGTCTTGCTCTTTGGTTTATAACAGTCCCGTGGCTAACAGAATTGGCATCACCTTGAAAATGTGGTTGGTTCCGGATGCATTTTATTAATAGTGAAAAATGGATGGTCATATTACGTTGGCTCACTTGTGTGCAATAGAACTCTGCATGGGCAGGGCAACCTGGCCCGTTACAAGCCGAGCTGGGCTTTAAAATTTCTTCTAGAAATCGGGCCGGGCCGAGTAGTTACCGGGCCAGGCCGGTTTGCGTAGGCTCGTAAAAATTACAATTAGTCAGATTTGCACATTATGGCGCCATTAAAATTTAAAGGTGTGGACTCTGGGCCCATTAGGTCGGCATGGGAGGCAGAATGACACCCTCTGGTTGACGGTGGGCTGTCTGTCTGTCAATGGCTTCCTATATACTTCCATGCCTTTCCTTTTTTTGATAGCGGTGAGGTGGGGGATGGATTACTTAGAGTGGCAGTAGCAATTAAAGCAGGCGAGACTGACCTAAGTTACCCAGCAGTAGGCCTATCAGATTACTCTGGAATGACGCCTATTGCTACTTCTCTTGCCAGCCAGTGGTGGCCATCCCATAGGCCTCTCGTCAGGGGTTTGCAGCTTTGCAGTACCTTCCTGGAATTATGGCTTTTTCGCCCCTTTGCGGGTTTGCCTCCTGGCTCAGGGTGCACTCATTCTACCATTTAAGGATGCAATGTCCTTTCACTATCTGTCCATTGCCTCTCAGCCTGTGGCTGTGCTGTACTAGGAATAAGAGACAGCAATGTTTGATCCTCACTACAGGGCAGTGGCAGTAGCAATGTGGTGTCAAATTACATCATGCAGCACAAGTGCCTACGGTCTGCCTCACATACTAGTGAGCCAGTAGTGGCAACCACCAGAGAGCACAGTGCTTGGCTACAAGGGAGGGACATGTGTGACTGTTCACTGATCAACTAATTATATAGCTTACACGGGTTTCCTACGCCTCCTGGAAAGTTTTGAAAAATATAATAATAAAAATCCTGGTTAGTTGATGAATTCACCAAAGCTTCAAGATAAACAACTTGCAGAACTGGCATACACTTACTAACTGAAATACAAAAAAAAATAACTTTTAAACTAGAAATTTGGGGCAAAGCCCAACGTGAGTCCGCCCGGCGCCCTAAGTCCGATTGGGGAAAATTAGGGGGTAAAAAAGGGGGGGAGAATTTCCCCGGCATCAAAGTCACGTGGCCCGAACTCAAATGCATTGGCATACGCCGAATGCACATTGTCGACTTAGGGTAGGTCAACATTAGCGGTTATAACTTGGTTCGTGGTAAATGGAATTTCACAAAATTTTTTTTGTTCAACGCCGAAAGGATCACTCTTGTCAACGCCGTTTAGATTATGTCGTTATCTTCATCGGTTCCAGAGATATTTGCACTCAAACTCGAAAGTTGTGGTAAATCGCACCGATTTTTGAACGTTTTTTGCCATCCCAAATTTTAAGGGGGCGGTGCCCTCAAAAGTTGTACTTGTGTTAACACCCCAACCTAGAGCCGCGTCAAGTGCCAAAGTTTCGTCGGGCTACACCCCCCAACTCCAAAGTTATAAGCGCTAATTTATTACATTTTAAGCCAATTTTTGATTCCCCTTTGAAAAAAGTTGTAAGGGGGGCCCCCGTTCCCGGTGGGAAGTGCGCTAGTAAGACTTGGTCATTGTCTAGCGCGTGTAAAAATTTGGGGGCGCAGCACCCCCTAGGGGCCAAAATATGGTCTTCCGAAAAATGCACATTGGGTGGGTACGATTCAACATCGAGATCTCCAAGGTTACTTGACCAAACTTCACCGGACTTGTTTCGTCTAACGCAGGAGGAATCGCGGTAGACAGAATAAAAATCCGATTTTGAATATATTCATCCGTTTCGGACATATTCGTCGCCGAACTTCAAAGTCGTCCGAAATCGGGCCAAATTTTGCATGTTTTTGGCCCCTGAAATTTTTTTGGGGTGTGCTTCCCAAAATTTTGGACTGGCATTATAAAATAGGGCCTATTACTGACCATCGTGCAAAATTTCACGCTGGTCAGCCCACGCATCTCGGAGATTTCACGAGCGGAGAAAAAAATAAATAAATAAATAAAACATCTGCAGTAAAACATAAGTCCTTCCGAAAACTATTGTTTTCGGGCGGACTAAATAGTTTCCTGCCAATTTTTACTTATGAAGAACTTTGTGCATTGCACTGCTTATAACTCATTGGGCAGTATTGGTATTGGATACGACAGTCCAGAAAAGTATTGCTCAGAACCCAATACAACCCAGTACTAGCAGATATTGGGCAATACCCAATACCCCAATGCTAGTATTGTTTTAACCCTATAGTAGGCCAAAATGAATGTTCAGTCATTTCACTCGAACTCAGACCCAGTCTAAAAGGAAAGACAGACAAGAAGCCCAGCTGTCGCTAGGCGGGTCTATATCTGAAGGCCAGCATTTGACCTTAGGTCTCGGAAAGAAAGAAATTCCCCAGACTCAGTACAGTCCCATACATGCCATTATACACTATGGTGATGCTGCTCTATTGAACGCTAAAATCAACGACAGAATATGATACCCAGTACGCGTTAATTCTGCGACTTTACATTCAAAATTGCAACCAGACCTCTGGTACTATATTGACAGACCATAAAAACTCGTTGTCACAATATCCAATCATTCTAATGGTATCATAGCTGACCCCCTACGATGTCGGTTTAGCCGCAATACATACATTACAGATGTCGACAGACAGACGACACATCGTGCCCAACATGACCAAATGAACAAACATACCTGGCTGCTTTTTAGTAGACAGCGGCTGACTGCATTGTAGTCTGCATTCTGGAAATTTGGAGTTGTGGCACGGTTGCACGGCTGCATAATAGTATACACCCACGATCCTGCGCCGCACGTTTCCGCGCAGCCCTTCATATTAGCATTTTTCACATTTTAGCGCTGCTGACCATGCTGAAATGTGAAAAACACTAATATGCTGAGCATTGATAGTGGGAGACCACAGTATTACAGGGATATGGTTAGGGTTAGGAGATGGTTAAAGTAATGTATTACAGCTTAATTACGACGTTACTTTTTGCAACATTCGCACATCCGCAATGCGCTTTTTACCCGTAGCCGTCATGTGCAGTGTTGTGCACTGTTTCAAAAATGATTTGTTTTAGTTGAGCAATATTTTTGCTTAAATTTTATATTTCTTATAAATTGGAGTGCACATAGATTAACCTTGCCAGTACAACATTACAAGGCCAGTATAACACTAACCAATAGCTTTAAACCTGTACCTGTGTGATGCTAATGCTTGCTAATTTTGTCTGGAAAAATTGTCCCACATGCCATGCTTTTTGTTTGACATTAATTATTGCGATTGCTCACAGTTTATTTAGTTTGTTTTGCAAACTGTTTCTGTAGTTGTGGTTGTATGTGTGCTTTTGTTGCAGGAAGTTCTGTGAATTTAAACGGAAACATTTGCTCGCTATGTCTGGTGACGGGCATGCTAGCATAACATTTAATGCTGTTCGCCAGTTGGCCGAGACGAATCAGGACCTCGTTATTCTTGAAAAGGACACATACCTGATTGATGAAAACAACAGAGTCATTCCAATACCAGCCGGAACTGTGGCCATTCCGGAACCTGATGCTGAAAGTACTGCGGCAACAGCCGACATTAGTCCTGCGAAGGATGTGTATACAGGTCACGATGTAGAAATGCTGTCAGCAAGCATGGAAAACGCTGTGGAAGCAACCAACATGCCCATGGACTCAGTGACTGTTGGTACCACATCTGTGGTGGCAGCTGGCAGCTCGGAAAATGTCGTCAGTGTTTCATCGTCGTGTGAGATCGTCGAAGCCACATCGACCGATGTTAATGCTAGCCTGTCACTATCAGACCTCTACGTGCAAGAGGAAGAAGAGGTTATGGATGACGAGTCCAAAGACCAGGAAGCTGTCATCTCTGCTTCGGGGCCAATTGAAGACACAGCCCAATTGCAGTCTAAGGATGCCATTCAGAAACCAGGTCGCAAACCTGCACAGAGAAAGGTGGCCAAGATGTCCGGTGAAGATGTTGCTGGCTATCAGGCAAAGCGACAGAAGGGTTCTGTTCACATCGACAATTTGACAGCATCGATCGAAAAATCTGCTGCAACAATTACGTCGACATCACCGGCTGTGTCAACAGTCAGTGCTAGTGGGAGACCACAGCGCAGTGTCCCACGGCGGTCAGTGTACGAGTTGCTGCATGGGGGAGAGGCGAAGCCACAACGGCGGTCTCACCCATCAGCTAGAGAGTCGGAACTGGAGGCAGCCACGGATGACAAAAGCCATCAGAGTAAAAAGCCAAAAGTTTCAAAGTCTGGAACGGCTGACGATGAGGACCACAAACAGTCTGAGGATGCAAAGGTAGCCAGTGAAGTGGGCACCATTAGTCACGTGAAGGGTAAACGAGGTCGGCCTCCTGTCCATAGCACATCCCAGACATCTGTTTCTTCTGAGGTTTCTGAAGCAACATCACATCAGTGTGCTTCAGCAAACACCACCTGCAGTGTATCAACCACTGACATCGATAGTCCCAACTGTCAATCTTTCAACTGTGCTCCAGCACCAGGTGACATTGACATGGTCCAAACCGTGGATACTGAAATGAAGGATTATGTTTGTAAGACAGAGACGGATGTCGCAGAATCACAAATGGAATCTCACAAGCTGGGCGACCATGCCGAAAATTCATCAGCTAAGAAGCAGAAGCAATCAAAGAAAGGCATACAGTCAAAACAAGATAGTTTGCATACTGCAGGAGCTGTGGACAAAACCGCCTCTGGGAAGAAGGTGACAGGAAAAAAGGACTTGGGCTCAAAAGTGGCAAAGGTGAAGGGTCGTCCTAAAAAGCAGCTATCTGCTGTAGATAGCAAAGGCGATGCCGATGGTGATTATTTAAAGGTGCCTGGTATGCCATATCACTACTTCACAGTGGCTGATAATTTTCCGGTTTCAGGTAGTGACAATGAGAGCTCATCCGACGATTTAGCTTCAGAAGATGTCGAGTGGATGGGGCAACGGATCCTGGAACTGGAGCAGCAGGTTCGACGTTTGCAGGATCATTCGGCATCGCAGGACGAAAAGCCGACATCACGGTGCTGGCAGGATGTGCTGGCCGAGTTCCATGACGTGCCGCTTGAGGACGTCGATGAGAAGGCAATGCTCACCCGCTATGAACTGAAACTGCGGGCACTCGACTGTGAGCTTGATGAGCGAGCCTCGTATCTCCGCATCCGCGAGGGCTGCGCTGCTCGACGCGAGCGACGGATCCTAGAGAAAGAGAACAAGCTGAACAAGAAAGAAAGGGATCTGGAGCACCAGCGGTGTCTGCATGGTAAAGTGAGGCTTTCGGTGGAGACGTCAGCATCGGATTCCAACACCGCGCTGTCCCCCGGCGCTGGCTCTACCGACTCCACTCGCAAACAGGCTTTGGAGAAGGAGGTGCGTCTGGAGTTGCGGAAACAGGAGTTGGACCGGCAGAAGCACGTGCTCCTGGATGAGCGGAAGAAACTGGCGGCCAAGGAGCGCGAGCTGGAGAACCGTGAGCAGGCACTGGTTGATGCAGACCTGCTCAACATGGCCAGTGGCTTCACTGCATCCGTGGAGACACGCGGCGGTACTGAGGTGAGTCATCCCAATGGTGGGACGACCACTGTGGAGTTCTCTGATGATGACGATGACTTTGGTGGCAACTCTTTCCCAGCGTTTAATGCTGCATCTGTCTCACTACCATTCTCACTGGACAGCTCCAAGCGTGATTCAGACATTGAAGAAACATCAGAGGTTAGTTGCATGCATTGCATAACCAGATTATTAGAACACTCCTCTTCCCAACTCTTTCAAAAGCAACACACATTTTTCTGTTTTTAGGTACTGGCGCAAAACTTTTTCTTGTTCTGCTAGCACACCAAATTCTTTACACTTTTGTGTTATGTGAATTACTCTTTCAGTTGCAGTATTAGAATGATGATGGCGATTAAAATTGATAGCAAGCAGGATAATATGGCTGGTTGCATCTTAAGATGTGATTAGTAATTGATCGAGTTATTCATCAACTGAGAAAACTAACGATAGAACAAAACATTGCTCATTGGTGTAATTGCGGTTGAGATGGCATTAATGAATGTATGTGTGTGATTTGTCACAATTGTTGTGGACTTTTTAGTCCGCAGTTTTCGGAAGGACTTATGTTTTATTGCAGATGTTTTATTTTTTTTCTCCGCTCGCGAAATCTCCGAGATGCATGGGCCGACCGGCGTGAAATTCTGCACGATGGTCAGTAATAGGCCCTATTTTATAATGCCGGTCCAAAATTTTGGGGGGCACACCCCCAAAAAATTTCAGAGGCCAAAAACATGCAAAATTTGGCCCGATTTCAAACGACTTCGAAGTTCGGCGGCGAATATCTCCGAAACGGACGAATATATTCAAAATCGGATTTTTATTCCGTCTACCGCAATTCTTCCTGCGTTAGGCGAAACAAGTCCGGTGAAGTTTGGTCCAGTGACCTTGGAGATCTCAATGTTGAATTGTACCCACCCAAAGTGCATTTTTCAGAAGATCATATTTCGGCCCTTAGGGGGTGCTACGCCCCCAAATTTTTACACGCACTAGAGAATCACCAAGTCTTACTAGCGCACCCCCACCGGGGACGGCGGCCCCCCTTACAACTTTTTTCAAAGGGGGGTCAAAAATTGGCTTAAAATGCAAAAAATGAGCGCTTATAACTTCGGAGTTAGGGGGTGCAGCCTGACGAAACTTTGGCACTTGATGCGGCCCTAGGTTGGGGTGATAACGCACGTACAAAATTTGGGAGCACCGCCCCCCTTAAAATTTGGAAGAACAAAAAACATCCAAAATTTAGTACGTTTTACGACAACTTTTGAGTTTGAGCATGAATATCTCTGAAACTGATGAAGATAGCGACATAATCTAAACGGCGTTGACGAGAATGATCCTTTATGCGTTGAACAAAAAAAATTTGTGAAATTCCATCCACTACGAACCAAGTTATAGGCG
>Ga0209367_1014343_pt1 | contig 10048 bp, 5 predicted proteins | sample WorMetLIZISLAND2_FD_187412 | JGI IMG/M metagenome (GOLD analysis project Ga0209367, IMG submission 187412) | Marine gutless worms symbiont microbial communities from Max Planck institute for Marine Microbiology, Germany - Olavius geniculatus... ...
CGACGACGACGCTCGGTGATCGCCGACTACGCGGCGCGAAAATTCGCGAGTCGCCACCAGCAACGAACAACAGTCGTCGATCGACGGTGCTGAGCAGCGACGACGACACGGTGATTGATGCGCCGCAGTCATGCGTGACGGTCGTTGACTCGTCGATTGACAGAGCAGGTAGAGAACAAAGTCCGAGAAACAATACAGCTAACGACAACATGGCTTCACGCTATGTATAGCATATTGTTTTAAATGTATTTTTAGGCTTGTTTTGTTCGAGGTTGCGCTTGTCAACATTTTAATTAGACGAATATATAATGATTAAATTCGTTTTTTCCACCCCTTCTCTGCCTAGAGTTTGCAGCCTGGGCTTTTTTCAGACCCAGTTGGGGGACCTTACAGGGCTCCCCAATCCTTGCTGCCTTCTTCCCAAGAACTCCAGTCCACTGTCGGCCTTCGGCCTCGTTTTTGGGCTCTGTGGGTGCCTTAGGGGCTCGATCCTGTGAGCTCTTCCCATTGGGGTTCCCAAACTTGAAATTTTTTTTGCCACATTTGTTGTAAAATTTTTGTTGTAGTACTAATATGCAAAGAAGCTAAGTGAACGTGTTAATCATGTCTACGATTTCTAACATAACTACAGAACCTAATGTTAGAAAGTCTATTTCTATTTGTGTCTTGACGATTTGCGCTTGTATGTGATGTGACGCTGCTTTCAGTTCTTTTATGTCTGCTTTATATGAATCATGTTTACACTTTGTAATAATCACCAGTTGGCTGACTGGTTGACTTGACTGACATAGGGTGCTATGAAGTTGTGTTAAGAATTTGCACTTTGGCCTATTGTTGTCTGTAAGAATGTGTTTGATGCTTTGCTTGCGAGTGAAATTGGCAAATTCTGTACTTTGTAATAATAATCTAATTAATAAAGCTGTCAAATTAATTAATAAATTAATGCATGAGACTGTTTAGAAGAAAGCCGCAGCCATGTGACTGGACGTTTTGATGGATCTGTATAAATGACCCCAATTGACGAATGAGGAATCAAGCAAGGGAGAGTTCCTCTTGACAGCACATAATAGAGTCATTTCAGTGAAAGATTGAGGGAAAAGTTTCATATACTAGAAAAGAACAAGTAACTATCTCTAAAAAGCCGCGGGCTCAGGTCAACGTCTCTGCAGGACAGCTGTAACAAACAAGAGAATCACTCTGTTGCAAAACCAGGAGAATGATATGTCGAAAAATTTTAGTTAGAATATGGGATTTGATGCGATATAATGGTATCGATAATCGAAACGATATTTTGATACATATTTTATGGTGTGACCCATCACTAGAGAAAACGGCACGGCAGCAAATGTCACGTGATTTTATTTACGTTTTCGTGGATATGAGAAGTTTATTTATTATGGATCTAGATATAAGAAAATGATGAATTTAACTCTTACCATCTGCCCGTTGTTGCTGTTGATTAACGCTGTGTTTATGTTGAATGTCGCCAGCTTAGTGACTGTTCATTAATTGTGTCATTGAAGTCTGTCAAACGCCCCGGCGGTCAAGCTACTTGTTGCTCACGAGGCGGCTGCGGTGATGGAACATCCTGAAATAACTGGTTTTGTCCATTTTGACCACGAGACTGCTATAGCTGCTGTTGAAGAGATTTCGGATGGCGAACGAAAGCAGGAAATAGAATCAATGATAGCGGTGATTGGCAATGACGACGTTAAGCCTGAGGTAGATGAAGGGTACAGCAGATTGCGAAAAGATGGTACCCGGAAGCGTCATCACTGGTCTCATAATGAATGGCATAACTTATGTCCCGAGGGATCCGATGGCACGCCCGTTGACACATACAGAGTGCTACATCGGAAGCCAAAGAAACGCCTGTTCGCTCATAGGTAATAGTTTTTTGCATGAGTAAACCTGTTAGTGTTATGACTAATTTCCACAGCGACTGCATCAGTTAGTCTTACCCTAGCCATCTGATGCAGTCTGATGTAGACCAAATGTCATATGGTGCGGCTGTTACGTTTCTGTTATGCTGTTATGTTAACTGCTGTTAGGGTACTGTGCTTCTGTAAAAACAGTTCTGTCTACCGTACTCTTGCATGTAACAAGTTTATAGCAGAATGGCAGTGGGCATGCTACTTTTCTGATATTGATGTTTCACATAGTAGTTTTACAATGCTTGCAAAGTGTCGTAGTTGAGAAAATTGTATGGGTCAATATTTGATCATAATATATAGATCATGATGTCTTTTTTTAAAACTGATGTTGAATATTTTCTGCAGATCTTAAACTTACAGTTAAAGAAAGTGATACTTGTAGGTTGCAGTGGAGTAATGATAATATGGAGAATGCAATGACTGACGTTCGGGAACGAAACATGACACTTCGTGGTGCTGCCAAGAAGAATGGCGTGCCGTACAGCACTTTGAAAGATCGCATTCAAGGTCGTGTAATGCATGGCACAAAACCTGGCGTGAAGACAGTGCTAAGCCCAGAAGAGGAAAATGATCTTGTGCTATGCATACAGGTATTTAACCATATTTTGTGATGTTTCTATTGAAATGTAGAATGCACAAGTTTCTTTGTTAATTTTGTTCAAAAATTCATTTCTGGTTACTTTGAATAATTAATAATATAACAATGTTAGCTTAACTAGATCTGTGTGGCAACCAGTGCTTGGAGAGGATTTGCCAAGGCTTCTGACCAGCACTGAATTGATGCTTTAATTTGCCGGTCTAAACGACAAGGATACTATTCAGTGCATCTGTCGATGTTTGAAGAACTGTGAAACCGTTGACAATAACCTATTTAGTAAAACATGCATGAATTCTAACCATGTTCTGCACTCTATGCTTCTGCCGTCTTCCACGGCATCACAACATTACAGTTTTAGGCCTCGCTCACATAGTCTTTCTCTTCCTGATCATGACAGTCACTTATCGGACTGTAATTTTATAACTTGCATGCTATATAAACAGTGTTGTTGAGTTTTTAAAAAACTTTTTTATTGTTTTAGTAGTTTGCTTTCAGTATGTTAAGTTGCAGTCTGTCAACTTGTGTAATAGACGAATATACAAACAACATAATCTTTATAACATTGTTTACATTTAGAGTTGTAATGTAAATATATGCAGTAATCACACTGCTATATCTGTGCTGACTTTACAGCATCACTGTGTCAGTGGTAAAAATGCTTTACACAACTAGGGCAGAAGTATCACTTTGCCCTGGTCAGCACCTGTGTCAAACTATTGTAAAGTGGACCAGATTTTCAATATGTTATGTATAATTTTTAACCCTTGTACACCCATAGCCATTTATTTTCCTTACTTTTTTAATCTTTTAACTTAAATATTATCATGCACAGTTATGTCCACTATAACTCTGTATGTGCAAAAAATTTGGTTTAATTTGCTCGCAGAGAACTTTGCTGTAACTAGATACAGTATAATGATTTTTGTGATTTTGAACATTGAGTTTGCTTGTCGTTGCTTTCAGCAAATCAACTGAACCAGTTTTAGACACCGTGGGTCAAATTAAGAAATTGTGCTTTTTTCGGTCTCGACCTCTTATAATGTTTGTGGGCTTGAAATTCCCAAAAACCACATTTAGAATTTCTTATAACGTATTTCTTTTTCAAGCTTTTTTTGTTTGGTGTCCACTTAATAGTACACATTTCATTCTATTACCGAGCTGTTGTGTTTGCTATCTGCAGCAAATGCAGGCTGGTGGGTTTGCATTACATTGTGCAAACATTCGAGAGCTTGCCCGGCAAATGCTGATGATGCGCGTTATGCGTGGCTTTAGCATGCCTTACCGTGATGGCTGTCCAGGTCACAACTGGCTTGCTGGCTTCTTAAAAAGACACCCAGGTAATATTATTAGTGTTGGACAGCGATTATTACATAACAGCATTTTCAGCCATCAAGTGCTTTGACTTTTTGTTGTAACTTTTTATGACTGAAAAAGCTTGCAGTCTGTAAAAGTACCATGCCATCATTTTCCAGGAGTTTGCTTTTTAGGGACTTGCCCAGACTTGGGGTAACTCAGCAAATTGTTGTCAATCTGAACGATGTTTTTCCTGTCCAAATAATTTTTAACACTTTTTGATGTTATCCAGTGCATTGATTGGTTCAACTGTTTTTTTTGGTTCTTTATTCATACTTAGATGGAAAGAGTTATAAGATGTCTGCCAAACTGCAAACAGCATTTTAGTGATACAAAACGAACATGGGTTTTTTAGCGTCACATCTAGTGTGAAGTACATTTTTATTGCATTTTGTCATTACAGATCACCTTTGGGTCTGGTGTATGTGTGATGCCTTGTTTGCAGTACTTAATTATAATGTACTTTTTATTATTTGTAGGAATTCACCTAAAGAGAACTTCAAACAGAAATATGGTTCTTAGTGCTTCAAAGCAGAAGCAGATTCTGAAGAAATTTTTTGAAATTACATCACATGTAAGTATGACATGATTATTATGTCTCACTGGATAAAACAGGCATCATGCAATGGTTTTATTTATAAATTTAGCACATATTTTTAGCATGCTAAATGCTAGTGTTCTAGTATTTTTAAATTTGCCATTTTGTGACTTGTGTGGCAGGATCTGCAGATATTGCAACATAATGTTTATGCTGTTCCTCTCGGGGAGTGGGCCAGCGAAATAATTTTGTTGCTGAGAGTTGTCACGTTTTTTTTGCGACACAGTGTAGAATGCAGATCTTGTGGCTGTATCTCACTTGTACCAGAGAAGACATCAGTGGATGCTTCGATTGATTGTGTTACAGATGTACAAGAAGTATCGTCTGCTGCAGAAACCTGAGAGCATATTTGTCGTCACTGAGCTGAAGATTTCTGCCTATCCTCGTGCCAGTGCCTACATTGCCTGCAATGCTCGCGGAGTGGCTCTGTCACCTTTCGTTCAGTTCCACAGCGATCCTGTCAATGCATCCCGGCTGTCTGCTTACAGTTTGCCGGAATACAAGGATGCTCTGTTCTTTAATGCAAAAGGCGCGCACGATGGAGACGCATTATTCGTGTGGTTCCGTGATCATTTTCTGCAATGCCGGGCTAGTCACCACAGTAGTCCTATGACATTGTTCATTGGCTGTCCTGTGTCAGAAATATCGCTGCGATTGGTTCAGCTTGCGGAGGAAGAGCGGGTTGCATTGGTTGCAGTACCTGGTGCTGTTGCTCATCTTGTGCAACCGCTCAGCTCTGCCATTTTGCGTTGTCTGAATGCCGCTGTATCTGGTGGTTTTGATCAGCTGTTGAGCGTTGAAAACTTGGCACGAAGCAGCTCAGCGTCCCACTCACTGTTGGCGTTGTCGTTGGCTAAAACATGGGCCAGTCAATGGCCAGGTGACGATGTCAGAGATGCCTTTGCATCATGCGGCATTTACCCGTTGAATGTTCGTGCAATATCGGCCGAACGTATAGCAGCCACGTCAATCAGCGATGATGTCAGTGACTGTTACACAACGAATGACAGTGCTGACGATATTGGTGATGACGACGACGATGATGACGATGTTACGCACGGCCTGAACTTACTGTCTGAACTCTCAACGCTGGAACAGCAGAAAGAAAGTTCTAACGAACGATTTAATGCAGAGGATTTGCAACATTCTTATGAGGATGTGACAGCCGATGTTAGTGATGCTGCTGGTGATGCCAGTGCATATGCTAGCACCAGTGCCGATTCGCTGCATAACCGTGCGCAGCAACGGAAGGCAAAGGTGCACAGAAAGAAAGTTCCGAAATCTGTTATCAACGAAGACGATAGAAGTGATGAAACATCGACAGATGTTTATGCTGGCTTGTCTTTCAGCCAGTCAAATTTCTGTCCATCATCTGTAACCGACATTGACCAGTTTGAGCGGACTCAGGCTAGTCTCATTGTAGGAGGATGTCACAGTGTACATGACACTCAACAACGTCTGATCCCTCCCACTGACAGAGTCAAACTGTCAAGTTATGCTGGCAGCATGACCCGTCGCAGTGTTCGCGATAGAACACTCAGTCATTGTGAAAACAGTTTGTCAGTAAACAATAGGCAGTGGATGTCAGTGCACTCGGAGAATAATTCTGGGTGCAGTGCAGCAACTGGAATCAGCAGAAAAGCTGCAGCCGGTGAGTTGACTGCTGTTGATGACTTGATGCAGAAGGCAAACAGCTTGCCTCAGATTAATGCACATAAGTCTGGTGAGGATAATTCTGCACTGCAGGTAATATATTGTCCTTCTGTTAGCAGTGGCATGCCCATTAACAACATGGAGCAAGATGGTGGTGACAGAACTGAAAGTGCGCAGATCGAAGCACCGGTAGTCAACGTAGCAGCTGGCTGTGATAATGATGAGGACAGCTACCAGAATGTCTGCTATGAAGTGATAATTTTGTCGTAATGATAATAATGGTATCAGTAATGATCAGCCCTCAAAGTTTGTTTTGGATGCTCTTGTTCTGGATGTGAATCATTTTACACAACATTTTGTGGCACAGTAGATGTTTGATCATTTTTGTTGCATTTGGTGCCTGTGGCTCCAATGCTGATGTGTTTTGTTTCATGTTGCTTCTTAAGGCCAATTCACACATACGATGCCGATGAGACTCAACAGAATAAGTTCACGATTTTATTTGTGCAAAACATGCTTGCATATCTTCCATTTTAGATGTAGTCTCTGCCTTTGTTGTATGACGGACAGAAAATTTTCTTCAAAAGCACAGAGCATGTTGAAATAGTATTTGACTCCAAAAATACAGTTCACATGTCATCTGTTTTTTTCTGAGCCTAAAACATTTGCAAAACTGTTTCAAAACATTTTGGCATGATCATGCATGGCTTGAAGATGGTAGGTGGTTACGATTAGAATAAGCCTTAGAAGCTGCAGTTGCAACATTTGACGGATGTGGCATACGATCGACTGTTGTCAGTAATGTAATTGTTAACATTATTGTATAAAAAAAGCTGTTATTTGTTATAATTAAGAACACCGCAAGTAACAAACAATGTTTAAACAATTCTCGTACAAGTTGTAATAACATTAGCGCATTCATTAGTGTAGCACACTCAGTTTCCCTTAGCTTGTTAGTCTCGGATTTGTTTGTTGTTCCGGGGTAATGTTCGTATAAACAAGATGACATTTTATCATGCAGTTATGCACAGTTTGGCACAAATGAATATTTTGCATTGTGCAGCTGCACGTTTTAGATTAGGATGGACTATGTCTGCATTTGCTTCATGCTTCGTACACTGTCAAATGAAGTCAGAATTAACAGGAGTGACTTGTTGATTGTTTATTTTTGCTTTCACAGTTGAAGATCCTGAAGTTGTGTTCTAGTCAGTGAATTGCAGGAAATACTCATATAGTTGATCGAGGTGCCCTAAAGGGTGTGAATTAATTTTGTGGTCTCTTGCAGAAAATTCATTTTGCCACCTATTTTAAGCAAATGCTTACTGATTTGTGTAATATACCTGCTTTTACCACTGCCGTGAGTGACGACACTAAGAACATGTTTGCGTTGCACAGCCTTACTGTTTACTTTATTTGAATTCAAGTAAAATTCCTTTCAACATCAGTATTATAGGCCTACTATTGCTTATTTTAGTATATGTAATAAATTGCACAATAGGTGTGTTAAAATTAATGGCAATACATATGCAAATAGATTAAGCATGCAGCTTGTGTGAAAAGAAATTCATTGGGTGAGGTTCAAGTTTCGCTAAGGCTTTAGTCTAAGACTAAAGTAGACTTGAGTTTCGACTTTAGACTTAGACCAAAGTCAAGTAAAGACTTTAGTCTTAGACCAAAGTTTTAGCAAGACTTGGCCTCACCCATTTTATGTGCATGTGCTTAATCCAAGATAATCATGTAGAATTCAACATCACGTTCACTATAATGAAGTTAATGATAATCTTAGTTCTAAAGACTAGTTTCCATAAAACACAATTTAAGGAACGTAACGCAAATGACGTAGCTGCCTCATCGATCACTTCTATCCCAGTGTTTTTGTACGTTTATTGCATATTTTACTTTCGAATCGAATAGTACTCGCTACTTAATTACTCGGTTAGAACAGCCTTATTAATTTCGTTTCGTGCATTAACTATTCTATGTTGTTATGCAATTGTTTACGTTTGGCAATATATAATAGTGCAATTTTCTAATATTTTCGGATTGAATTGAGCAGCGATCCAACGTTATCCTGATGGTACTTGACTAGTGGAGTTATTGATGGTTGGAAGTTGGATAATTTACTAAAATCTTACCGCAATCATCCCGCCCACGTGACAGTGAGACGCCGGCGAGATAAGATAGTTTTTGATGAAACTGGACCTTGTACTGGGGGTCAGATAGTTTAGTCTGTTTAGTAATAGTTTTGCATTTGAACGTAAGAGGTATAGGGTTTGATTCCCAGTTAAAGTAGGGGGAAGTTTGCTCTGCTGTTAAAAAGCAACTCTGATTCATTGATTTGTGAATCATCATCATCATCGTTTATTTCGTTCATAGACACAGAACATGACATTTTCAAGGTCACAAGTAATGAACAGGAACGACAAGGTTAAAACAAAACAACACTGACAGCTGCCCATAAGCCTAAATAATACAAAACACAAGCAAAAATAAACTAGCAATTTAAAAACACTTCAAAAATACTGTAAAATCAACAGAACCTATAGACTGTTTAAAAGTATTTAGACTTTTGAAACTAACATTACTCGGAAGTGAATTCCAAACGTTTATAATGCGCTCACAGAAGAACGACGAGCATGCACATGCTTGTAAAGTTTAAACTGATGTCCTTGTATTGACACACAGACACAGCAGAAAGTTCTCAAACAAATTTACATCTAAATCCACATAACCAAAAAGAATCTTGTAAGTTAATATTAAATCTGCATGTAGTCGATGAAGCTCTAGGCTAGAAATGTTTAGGCGTTTTAGACGTTCTTGGTAAGTATAACTTTTTAATCCACATAATCCCTTAGTGAAACACCACTGTACATTTTCTATGGCCAAAATATCCTTTATAGTTTTGGCCTTGGTACGGAATTGAAGTTTTAGTGTCTCAACTTAACTCGCATTATTTAATGCCGCATAAAGCGGGGGTAATACACTAATACGGCGGTAAACGTTGCTGTCCAAACTGCGCAGTTTTGCCGCAGCAAATATCGCATGCTGGCAAAATATGCTAAAGCGGCAATAATCACGACACACTATTATGGTCAGTGACGAATCTAAGCTTCAGCAGATGCTCCCTCTCCCTTCCCGTCGATCCTGCAGTTCTCTGTCGTGCTTCGTGTGAAACTTGCAATATAGGCTACACGTTGCCATCTGATGACGTTGACATCTTCACTCTTCAGCCTACGACAACTTTGCATTCACCCGCAGCTGATCTAGGCCTATTGTATTAGCCCTTAGCAGCTATACGGCATTCTTGTCTTGTTCGTTCTCCATTGCTGCTCCCATTGTCTGGAACAAACTCTCTGCGAGCACTACATAGCTACTAGTACTTTGAGCACTTTTCAACTTAGGCGTAAAACAATGGTTTATCTCAGCCTACCGCACCTAGGACAGGTTGGCCGTCAGCGCTAACTTGTTTCTAATTCACTGTTAGTTAGTTAGTTATGGATGGAAGCATATTTCGAGAAATTTTCAGAATTTAAAAAAATCACCAATTTTTACATATTTTATAACGGTCTAGATGGTTTTCGGAATAGGCCTAGGCCTAACTAGATTATGGGTTGACCGTGGAAAAACATGGGCCTAGACAACTTATAGGTAAGTTGTTTACCGCTGCATTAGTGTATTTTGCCTCATAGTGCGGCGACATTTGTGGCCGCAATAGATTTAGCTGATTTAAATGCGATAGTGTTAAGCTTGGAGGCTGTACAGTGTATGTCCATGTGATTTTTTTTTATACAAACAGCCTCATTATGTTACCCCACCGAGGTCAGCCACCTTGACGTGGTGGTGGGGCTTTGCTCCGATGACCCGAAAGATTTCTACAGTCTGGAGGATAGGAGCGTACTAAGAGCTGACCAA
>Ga0209367_1014344_pt1 | contig 10047 bp, 9 predicted proteins | sample WorMetLIZISLAND2_FD_187412 | JGI IMG/M metagenome (GOLD analysis project Ga0209367, IMG submission 187412) | Marine gutless worms symbiont microbial communities from Max Planck institute for Marine Microbiology, Germany - Olavius geniculatus... ...
ATCATTAGTTAACTGTGTTGTTTCAACGATGTTATTAAATTGGCGTTGAAGCCAGAACATTTTTGAATGCTGAAAAATCGGTAGGCGGTCATGTTAAAAAGTCTATAACTTCATCATTTTTTTAACAGAATCAAATTTTATTTGGCAGTTAGATGTAGCAGGCTTCAGGAAATAAATTTGTAAAATTTCAAATTAAAATTTCAAATTAAAATTCCAAGCGGTTGCTGAGAAAACAGCGAAAAACTTTAGGTGGCTACTTTTTTTGCCGCACCCTGTACAAATGTAAAGCGACTTATTTTCAGCAAAAGCAACGAAGAGGGCAGGTGACAGAAGAGTGTCAGTTGGCAGAAGTCACACAAAGCAAAAATGATGAATGACAGTAAATATTAAGGCAAACATGTTCACTGCCCTATGTATAAACAGACAAAAGTCATCAATCTAACAAAGTTAACAAACTCTAACATCGAGATACAACATACTACAATGATAAAAACTCTGTGTACTACAAAGGGAGAGAAAATTGCCTTGATGTTATTGTTGTCAGTGAGAAACATAGCCAGTCTGTCGACGCCCAGACCCCAGCCTCCAGTTGGTGGCAGTCCATACTCCAGAGCTGTGCAGAAATTCTCATCAATAAACATGGCCTCATCATCACCAGCTGCCTTGTCCTGCCAACCAACACGAGTATCGACAAATATCTATCAACCTATCTAACACAGAAATACTCTCTTTCAATCAATAACATTACTAGGCTGCCTATTCACACAAACGAGGCCTGCTTTTGGAAGGTTTAATTGCACCAAATTCACTACAGATAGATCAAGACAAGCTGCATATGAATAATATGAATGAAATTTTCAGCACTGAACATAGATTTCAACAGTGATCCCAGCCGTCCTATATATCCTATATTTTGATAGTTAAAAGTGGCGCGTGCTGCAGAATTAAAGTAACTGCCGGTTTTAGTGGGGTAAACAGGATCACGTAGTGATCTCGGGGTGTAGCATCCCTGCCCCATAAATGTCAGCTAAAACGGTTCAGTTGGGGCTTCTTGTGAGTGTAGCTAATTTGTTCTTGCCATTTCTCACTAAATTTCAAGCAGAGCATACATCGATTCATCTTCTGTTTGAAGAGCTTTCACAGGTTTTCCAGTTGCTACTCCAGCGATTCGTGAAGTCAGATGCACTGAAGGACAAGAGTGGTGCACAGCTGCTTTCTGTTCATCTTGAAAACCACCCTGCAGAAGCCTGCGAGTTTGGCACACAAACCAGTGCCGTATTGAAGAAACTGAAGGCAGATAAGAATGCTGGACTGGCGTTACTTCATCGTGATATGATCCAGTTCCTGAAACGTACCAGCCAGTATCTGCAAGAAAGACTGCCGTTGCAGATCAAGTTCTTGTTCAGCATTCAGTGCCTGAAGCCTTCGATGAGAACCAGTCCAGACAGCATTCAAATGATAAACACATTGGCTGCATCTGTGCCTCACGTGGCGAGTGACATGAATTTTCTCAAATTTTCAACAGTCCAACTCTCAGCCTTCTAGGTTCAAGGAAACCTGCGCACGAGGGCATCAAAGAGCAGTACTCCCATGAAAAAGTCGTTATTTTACCGCTGTTAGCCAGTCTTTCATGAAAGTGGTTGCAGATAGGCATGGGTATGCTGCCTATCACAACAAGCACTAGTGATGAGCTTTTAGTCGTATCAACATCGATGACTTTGAAAGACCCTGAACTTCAAAAACAAGGGGTTTTATTGTTTTTTTTGCAATCTTCGACTGTGGCACGCACTTCAAGAGTGAATTGCAACGAAATGGCTGGAAATAGACAAAGGCAATTTGCGAACAGGAACTGCTGTAGGCTTTCGCGCGTCTCGTGAGCATTAGCTCATATTTCTTGTACTATCAACTTTATCGGGACCGATTTAGCTTAATATGGCACAAGTCGGGCGTTTCTGCCCAGTTGCAAAGTACATGATGTGATATGGTTGTGATACTGGAGAAGAGAAACACAAGTGTCTCATAACAAAGATAACGTAGATATTTGTGTCAGTGTTATTACACAATTTGTAGAAGGCAGCATAAGTTACTGTTGAAAGTTAAGTCAGCCTACTCAGAGTTGCAGGCACTAGCATAATGTATGCGACCAAGTTGAATGCAGACTGCATGGATAAGACATTGTTTGAATCATTTCATTAAGTCATTAGTCATGAGGTGCAAGCTAGGTTGTCATATACACTTTGAGTAGCATGCTGGTGTTGGATATTTAGAATTACCGCTTTGGTGTATGGTGACATAGCTAACGATATATGATACAGAATAGTCACATTTATTGTCTTTTTAGGTAGGGGGACAGAATGGGCAGATGTTTTCGCACAAAAAAGACTAGAAGTTTGGGACATGGCCCAACATGAGGCTGCCCAGCCCAGTAAGTTGGATTGCCTTGGTCCATGACTGCTAAATTGGCAAGCTGTTAATAACCCTTCAGCAGATCTTGTGTCCCGCCACCCAACATCACCAAAAATCCATAAAAACCCCTATTCTGCTGTTCAAGGTCATCCAAGGTCATTGCTCTCAGTGGCAATCGAAAGCCCGTGTACGACTTCCTATTAGTGCTTAATAGTAACCTAGGCCCTAACTCACACCGTTTCTAAGATACAGCGACTCAATGGCCAAAATTCACAAATTTTCCCTTTCCCCTCTCATTTAGCACCCTTGCTCGGGGTGACCCCTTTCGAATTTATGCAAAAGTTTTAGGGATCCTGAAGCTAGAGTCTTTCAGGCAGACGACAGTGAAGATTTGGTGATTCTGGCTTGCGCTGTTTTTGACTGATCCACCCGTGTGACAGACGGACGGACAGAATTGCAATGGCTAAGACACGCTATAGCAGTTCCTGCTTTGGAAGGTTTAACTGGCTTAATAATCAACATTGTTGGATTCTTTCAAAATCAAATTATTATATTTTTTGCACCACAAGAACTTCAGTAAGTAAGATGAGCTACTTGTCAGCACTTGTCATTTGAATTTCATCAATGATCACGGGATGAGACAGAGAGACCGATGTGGCATCCCTGTAGTCTACAGATCCAATGTGAAAATCACACGTGGCATAACTGGCAGATGCTTACATTTGCCTGCTGAGCAAACATTTCCCGCTGTACAATGGGATCATTCAGCTCTGTGTAGGCATTACAGATCTCCTTCTTGCACACGAACAGTTCAAACCTCTCCGTCAGTCCAGGAATTGATCGGTGCCTGTAACAGTACGACAGACATCATCATAATATCCATCAAACAACAACAACTATTACTATTACTACTAGGTTCAAGAAGTCTTTTGCATGAAAACATCAAATTTGTGTACCCCTTATCAAATGCACAATTTCTACTACTTTCGACTAATCTAGCATGAAAACAGTTGCAGACAGACAGACTTACTGCTTATCCTAACAACCTGCCAACACTCTTTCTGGAAACTTGTATGAACATCGCTGACCGTGAACGGCCTTGAAAACCAAAACAGAGTATTTTAGAGAATTCTTTGCAACTTCATGCTGCAACACAATTTAAAAACTGAATTTTGGAAATTTTGGAATTTCGAAAGTATTGGAGACAGACCAAGACAACCTGCACTACATGTCTTGGGAGCATTAGATCAGGTTTCTTGTTTTAACTCAAAACAGTAATCATATATAATTGTACCGGTACACAAAAATTTATATTCTCACGATGATTACTTTTAAGTAACAAATAGAGAGATAACTTTCAAACTTCGACAACAATCTACTGTCTGACAATTTAGGATGAGAGAACTTTTGATATGCTGAACAATAAGAAAACGTAACACCCACCACTTGGCGAGTGGACTCATAATCTGTGGATGATTCATAATAAACGTCGGACTAATGCACTTTTCTTCCAGAAACTCGCCAACCAACTGCACCACACACGAGACATACAAACTGCACACTTTCACACCACTGCCTAGTAACTTAAATGATTTCACATGCACACATGTATTAGTGTTGCACTTAAATTCAAAACTGTACCCCAAAAATCAGCCTCTGTGCACTTCAGACGTAGCACTACATTGTTAGAACTATGGATTATTGCAATCCCGAATCTCAGGATCTCGTCTGTTTATGCCATTTCCGAATCCCAGCAATGGTAGCATCCCAATCCTGGGATTAGAAAAATTTGTTAAAATTTGACTTTTACGAGCATTAAATATAAAACAAATAACAATTCTAGCCATCTAATAAATAAAATATTTTATGTGTAGAGTCTTGCTCCTTGATGTGCACTGAAATTTGTATTTTCACAATCACAATCACTCCCAAATACCTTCCACAGGGGCCTACTACATACTATGCATGAGATAAGTCTATTGTGGATATCAAAATAACGACTAATCTGCAAACCTAATCCCAGAAAACAGGATCTCGGAATTACAAATTACTTAATGGGATTGAGAATTCAGTCCCAAGATTGCAATCACTAGTAAAAACATCACAAGATGACACCTTAGATTATACAGCAGACAGTACATCATGGTTCCTACTACTCTGCAGAATTCATTTTCCCTGACTTTTTCCTAACACTGCAAAACAAAATAAATCGTTTTTTTTCAGACTTATTTGTTCATGCGAATTACCAATGCCGGTTTTCAATCGCTTGCAATCACACTAGAAGCAAAAGTGGCGGAACAAATTTAAAAGCAGAGGTACAAAGAATATGCGAGTGAAGCAAGGAGACAAATTTTTGAACTGTTTTATGCACAATTTTTTTGCTGCATTTTTCTTAATGTTTGCACCCTTGGTACTTTTACCCCGACTTTCCCTGACCGTAGGAAACATGGTAGATACTGTAACACAATACATCCACTTTTGCCTGGCTTATACCATTTTGCCCAAGGTAGAATGGGCCCAAAAACTATACATCTGAGACGGTGTTTAGTACTACACTAACATGTAAACTATAAACACAAACACTAAACAGATTGTGTCGAATGGCACTAATGATATGTAACTAGGTCAAACACTGACCTTGTCCAGCAGGCGGGCAGTTGTACGCGGAGGTGGACAGTCAACTCCCCGTTCTGCTGCCAACCGATTGAAGAATGCATTCACCTCTGAAATTTTTAACACATAGTCTGGATAAACAAAGTGAATACATCCACACACACAGTACACTACACTTGCATACCATCGATAACCATGCACCATTTACAGTGGAAAGACAATGACAACAGAATATAATGAATATACCATGAAATTGGCTAATCAATGGCAAATCTCTACAGGCAACGACCAATCAGCCTGCTTGTCAAAAAATGTGATAAATCTTGAAGAGAATCAATAATGTTAAATATCTTCTTCTTCCTATAGTGACAACAAAATATGCCACCATTCATAAACACTTGTTCTCAGCTAATCTTGCAATGATTGAGGCACATGTTTACACTTTTCACAACCCACATCAGTCATTAGAAATTGTCCATCTGGCCTAAGACTGACAATTACCAACTGAAAAGGCTAATTCACTGCAATTCATAAACGTAGTTCAAATAAAATTTTAACAATCAAATGCAAGAAAAACAAATTTGACATTCATGAGTGACAAACGTAGCCAATTTGACACAGATCTCAAGTGCGAGAAACAACAACAGAAGGCTTTCGATAAACCGCTTAGCAAAAACAGCAACGTCGAGCACAAAAATACTAAGGACAAACATAAAACAAAAGTAAAGCAATATGAGCACATCAAACCTTCTGTATGCAGTGTAGCTGGGTCAGGCAGCTTAACATTAAGCTCCGCCTCCAAGCCCTTCATCAAGTCTAGCTTCTTGAATGGCGGGGCAAAGTCCGCCTCCCAAGCATCGGTGTCAGGACCCTCAGCGTGGTAACTTATCCTAGTGCCTCCGGTAATTGTCTTCACCATTCCTGCAGCAAACATACAGAACATCTTGCAGTATTTTTTCTCGGGTTGTAACAATATGTGTTACTTATTGTAAGAATGCATTTGACACGCTTGATATAACTTAACTACAGCAGCAAATCCAGAATTTTAATCAGATTTCAATCAATAAAGAATTTTTTAAACAATCAATTTTTAAAAACTATTAATCATTTAATTAACTGTTAATTTCCGCAGCCATAGAGGAGAGCAGTGTCCAGTGTTGACTGACCGTGAAGCAAGGTTTCAGTCAGCTGGATGAGATCGTTGTAGTCGGCATACGCCATATAGAACTCACACGTTGTGAACTCCGGGTTATGCGTCATGTCAATGCCTTCATTACGGAACTGACGACCGATCTCGTACACCCGGTCAATACCACCGACAATCAGCATCTAAGCAAATTATACACATATACCAATAGCAATATTAATTACTCAAATAACATTGCATAGCACTATCACCATGGCACAGTTATCAATCAGTCAATGAGAACATTTATATAGCACCAATAATCAAAAAAATCGAGCGCCAATAATAAAAAAAATCGAATATGAATCGCTGGTGTGTGGATGACTGGACATGATAGGCAGAAGCAAAAAGGTGAGATTTAAGACAAGATTTAAAAGTAGCAAGATTGTCAGATGACCGAATATGCAGAGAAAGAGAATTCCAGTTATTATTGTGAGAGTTCAGCCAGTTCAAATAATAATAAATACAGCACAGTGCTAGGCAACGACTGACCTTTGGACCAAGCCAGTTGGCTTCAGTAACAAATTCCTTAGAAGAAGCCATCTAATATTATGACTCAGCTAAACAGTTAAAATCATTTTGTCATCCAATGAAAGATAGAAGGCTGAGTTGATCTGGGTAGCTGGTTACATATTAAGACAGTTTACCTGCCCCATCAAAGTGCTAAACACACCCAGCACAAAGCCACTATTTGATCATGAGCTAATACCAACATTGAACATGTTAACCACTACAGACAACAATGAGCTGTACTGAACCACTTCAGCACCATTGCACCTGTCAAAACCAATTATTGAACTCGACTAATAACAGTACCAGACAAATCGTAATTAATCTGACAGCAAAAAGAAAGCATTCAAACTGTAGTCAAACTTTGAGAAAAAGTTCCGGAGCGACTCTCATATAGAGGTCCATGTTGAGTTCATTATGGTGCGTTACGAAAGGCTTGGCAGCAGCTCCGCCTGGTATCATATTCATCATCGGAGTTTCCACCTTCACACAAGAAAATTGTAGAAATGTATTTAGTAAAGTCCTTCGCAAGCCATAACGTAAATACGGCAGTAAGAATCTCCGTTTCCTCAACTCTCAGCGAGACATCAGTTTACACTGACAGACCAATGAGACCATGGATACAGGAATAGCACGATGGGCCTTCTATGCCATAGCTTTCACCGGTACTCACAAAGAGATGGCAGACTATGTTGCTCTGGGTGGCTTGTTATATATTGAGATGGTTTACCCATCTGTTGATGGCTACTAACCAAGCCTGGAAATAATTTAATTCATTGATGCAACCAAAGATGTTACCAACTAAGCCAAACCATCAATCAACCAATGTGCAATCAATCACTGCTTAATACTGTAGCATGCAATGCTAGTTACACTGAGCACCATATCATACCTTAAAGCTAGTGAATTCAAACACATAATGGACAGAGTGAGTGGGCAGAATTTTTTATCTTCCAAAATAAACAGACTACAGACTACTTTGTGATATATCTTGGATCACAATGTTGTCAGATTTTTGACTTTTGAGTAAAAAAATACTGCGACACAGTTTTGAGTTTGAAGGATATCAACAGATCACGAAGCAAAAAATATCATATATGCACTCAGAGCAGACAAAAAAGCAACACAAAATTCAAAAATTTCCACGTTTTTCTAGACAAACACAACAAAAGCTGAACACGGAAACCTCAAGAAATCCTTGTTCATCGAAAAACCTCCGAACGTACGAGATGATCCTTGCCCGTGTGACAAAGTTACTGCGAACGTTGTCATTCATCATCAGATCCAAATACCGCTGACGAAACCGCGTTTCCTACCAACATCCACAATTCCACACGAGTAAAGACTGCGACATCGTGGAATTAACATGTAGAGATCAGAAGATTGCAATTCACTGACATACAGTTTATGGGTGCTTATAATTAAATTTTGCCCCTAAAGTTCCCCAAAATGGGAATTTTGGCACCAAATTTTCAATTTTGGGTTGAACAATTTCAGACAAGAAGTAAGTTTTCCAACAATTCTCTGAAAGCCCAAAATTTGGAGGTGGGGCAACTCAGTAATTTTTGCACACCATTGGTTATAAGCTGGCTCTCAGTGATAGAATAAACTGAACTAGCACAGCACTCACATTCTGAAAAAGTACAACAACAACAATAACAACAGTGCTATAATTACCACAATCATAATTACAGTTTTATATTGCTAAAAGGTCACAACTACAGAAAGATAACTTCATGCATTGTGAATGGCATGGCATAAATGTTCTGTTACAAGAAATTTGAGCTAAAGCTCATTAATGCCAACAGCTATAACCATAGCACAATGGGAGCATGCATTGCTGCTGATGATGTCACAGACAATACAGTCTGTTGGTGATGTAATGACGTCACAATGGTTGTCTTTTTTTGACTTTCCGAAAAGGTTTGGTGATTTGTTGCCGTCTACATGTGGACCTTTCCAGAACGGTCGCAAAAAAAGATGCGAGAAACTAGAGACAGACTGTGTAGCCATGCCCACAATTTGAATTGCCTTTAGCAACTAAACAACAAAATAATCCTCAACAAACAAAAGTGCCGGCTAACAAGCCGATAAATGCACACATGTACGATTATCTTTATGCACAGTAAAATGCACAAAACTAAATTAATCGGTACATAACTACATAATATCATAATCTGGCATGAATCAGTCAAACTGAGTCATTTGTAAACAATGCGTTTGATTGGACGTGGTGTGACGTCAATCACTCCTGTGCTGCACCAGCTTTACACACTTCTGACACAGAATGTTTTTGGATCAACAAGGGCCTTTCCGGAACGATCAAAAGCGTGAAACTTTTGTTCTGGAAACAATAAAAAACGACTTGGTGCAGCCCAGACCTGCCCAGGGCTGGTCAGACCTTCAAAAAAACACAACCAATAGCAATGACATCATGCATTATGAGTCACTGATGTGCACAGACACACAGATAAAGCGAGCACTTAATCCCTGCCAGTTCAGAATGTTCACTTAAGTGGAGATAATAATAAGATGGTGTATTGTTAAGATGTTAGTTGTACCTTATCTTTGAGTCCGTAGTGTAGTTTGGGCAGTTGATGCAAGCATGGTGACAGCAGGATCATATGACTAGGCATGATGCTCAACTCACCTTTCTTTGTCTTTCCTGCATCATACATGTTACAGCATCAACTGCAGCTTGCCACAGCAAATAAACTATACATAAACTAGACAGCATTCAGCGAATTCGCACTAAACTGCCAAGACAGTTTTTGCCTTTTGCCACCTTGACACTGTGGTGGGACATGGAGCTCTGATGATCCAAAAAATTTGTAACCTGGAGGAAAGAAGTCAACTAAAAACATCATGATAGAACAGGTATACTGCACGTTACCAGTTCTGATGTACAGTACTGGCTAATCTTCAGCTTTAATGCCAACTTCAGCTTCACAGCCGTCCATGTCTTTACAGCCATTTACAGTAAACCTTTGTAAAAGTTGCGGGCTTCATATTTTTAGATTTTGGCTTGGCCCAGTTTCTCCCCCCCTTTTTCTAAATTTTTGCCTGTTGGAAATTTGTCAGCTTCTTTATGTTATAAATTAATTTCCTGCACTTCTTTTTTAAAGTAAACTCTTCTTATTTCTAAAATTCCTTTAAAACTTTTTGTGGGCCATTTTTCTATAAAATTTTCTCTCATCTATATCACAGACCCCCATCTCTTGTCTACAGCACGGACCCCCCCTCTTATCTGGCAGCACAGACCCCCTCTTCTTCTCTTGTCGCTGCTGCCCAGTGCAGACAGCACAGACCCCCTCTCTCTTCATCTATAGCAC
>Ga0209367_1014345_pt1 | contig 10046 bp, 7 predicted proteins | sample WorMetLIZISLAND2_FD_187412 | JGI IMG/M metagenome (GOLD analysis project Ga0209367, IMG submission 187412) | Marine gutless worms symbiont microbial communities from Max Planck institute for Marine Microbiology, Germany - Olavius geniculatus... ...
AATCTATATACTAATATTTATTGCCATTTTATTAACATCCTTATACTCTATTCGTTTAATAAAATTTATAACAATTACTCCTCCAAACCAAATACTACATCTTCACTCTACACCTAAAAATAACGATCATACTTTGTTACTTATATCAATTATAAGAATTATCAGAGGAACTATTATCCAATGATTAATACCCTGTTCTTTAATAAAAACTTGCATAACTAACAACATACAATCCTCTTTACCTAGTTATCTAGTAATGATATCATTATTGTTCATTATCTTTAATTTTCAGATTTTACCTAAACCCTTCAAAAATAAATTTTTTTCATCTATTAGATTTTTAACTCCCTTATCAACACAATTGTTACTGCCTGTCTTTATAAATATTTCCTTAAAATTATATAAATACTTAGATCAATCATGACTAGAAAAAATAACAAGTTCTAGATTATCTTTCATAACCTCAAATTTAAGAAATACATATATATTCTTATTAACCTTTGCACAAAAAAATTTATTAAATACATTAATTACAAGAGTTATTCTCACTTCTATTCTGTTATACATATAAATAAAATAGTTTACTTTTCCAAAACATATTGCTGAAGACAATAAGAAAAATTTTATTATTTTTTTTCTAAATCAAACCCACCAAATACATTATTTATTAATAAACAAGATAAGCGATATGCATCTTGATTTCGGCTCAAGTATATTAGGCCAAAGACATCTTGTTATTATTGATAGTATAAATAAATAAATACATTGATTTTTCATATCAAAACTTATAAAGATCAGTCTCAGGATAGTTTATTTTAAAATATTAACTTTGGAAGTTATCTGACCTATAGGCCTATAGTTGTAGTTCGCAGTAAACGACTCGTGAACAGACTGCCAGCGAAACCGCTCAGGCCAAGAAAAAAAGAATCACGACTTTTTTTCAAGGTTAAGACCATGGCGAAAGATGGTTAAGACCAAGATTTTTATAAGTCGCCCAAAACGGTAGGCCTAGTTTCCGGCGGACTTCTGTTTTAGGCTAGGCCTATATTATCCACATGTCGGCTTATTATCTCTGCCAGATGTGAACGCAGTGAACATTGGGGAAGATTGAGATTGGTCGTTTTGTCCGTCGTTCCGTGTGTGTGTGTGTATCTGAGTACATGTCTTTGATTCGAGGCGCTATATCTCCATAACGGTGCCAGATAGACACATGGTCGCAATGGACCACCCATAGGAAGTCGACCACCGCGAGTCGAATGGTCATGTGACCGATGACGTCACGTGACCCCGAATCACGTGACTCAGGAGTGGTGGCACCTTTTGTGAGTACTTTTACATTTTACAGTAGTAATGTTTAAATCACTTCACTTGGCGGAGATATGCACTCTCACGAGCGCCTTCTATAGTTCAAAATATAAATTAATTGCAATTCAGAAAGATCTCGGGGCCCCATAGTTAAATACAACATAGATGTTTTCCGTGTGTGCTCTGCTTTACGGAAATTTACTGTTATGCTGAAGATGTGGCCAGGAATAGGTTAGTCTACTGCAGATGTCTTATTTATTCATTTATTGATTTCTTCAAGATATCTAAGCTCGCGGTCGGCCGACTGCCGCGAAATGCTAGCTTTTAAGCCGCCGCCACAACCGCTGTCGCCGAATAATTTTAGCCGACCGCGTAGGGCCTACTTCCCTAACGGTCGAGCTATTGGTATGAGTTTGTCGTCCGTCCGTTCGTCCGTCTGTTTGTCTGTGTGTAACGGATATATTGTGGCTAAGCTTTACGTGATAAGCCTAGGGAAAACTTTTTGCACGAATAAAATTATTAGCCACCTGTTTGAAACTCGGGCATGCAAAATGATGCAAAGTCTCAGTCATGCAGTGCAAGGGAAACATTTTCAACGGCTGTCAACAGGCCAACCCTGTGTTCATTTTATAACTGCTTGGCCACAATTTTCAGCGCTCTATATCCGATGGTACCATCGCCAACCCTCTTCGACGAATCGTTTAGCCACAATTCGGCACGATTGGCATACCATAGTGCATTATGACCCTTCAAGGTCATCCAAGGTCAATGATTCTCGTACTCTGAAAGGGCGTATGCCACTTCCTATTAGGCTAGTGATTAATATAGTAACCCTATAGCTGCATGGCCTTATATAATTACTTCTCACCGTTAACGAGATATGGCCAATTTTCCATAATTTTTAACTCCTTCCGTCTATTCAACTTTAATTTGAAAATGTTTCCCTTGAACTTTGCATGCCCTAGTTTAAGGCCCATGGCTAATTATTGGTGTAGGCCCCTAAAAAATTTTCCCCCTACGATTTAACGGTTAATGACAATACACGCGTTACGGACAGACGGACAGACAGACAGACAGACAGACAGACAGACAATAGCTCAACCGTTAGGAACCAAACTACTTTTATTTCGAACAGCTCGATCTCGTTCTGTAAAACATATTGGCCGATTTTAATGATTTTTCTGCATGCAACATCGCGATAAAACTGAGCCTAAATGAAAAAAAAACAAGTAGATCTACCGGTAGGCCTATTGCGGGCAGTTGAAAAATAAGAAGTTAAGAACCGGAAAATTTTACGACTCGAGTGACTCAGAATATTTTGCGGCTTCGGCTTCGGTTTCGGTTGCCATCTCTAGGCCGGGTGCCAGCTGAACCTGAGCTGAACTTTCTGAACTGAAGTTTTGTTGCATACGCAAAATGCATGCGCTAGTGAAAGAATTGTGAAAATCGATCTAGCAAAGATAGGGACAAATGGCAGTGGAAAGGGGGACACAGTATAGGTACGAAACAAAATGTTCTGTGTATTTTTCGCCACGGTCAGAATGTTTCAGGACCGAAGTGCACGGTAACCAATTTTTAGAATTTAGGCCGTACAGAGAAATGTAAGTATCATTGTTCTTTTTATCGTTTGGTATGAAATTTAGCGTGAATTATTATTTGTTCGATTAAGGGCGCGTTGCACGAACGTCGTTCATGATCTCGGTTCAGCTGAAACTAGATCAAAAGTTGAACTAAGTATACGCAGTATTACGTTGCACCAAGTTGAACTCGGAGCAGCTGATCCGTTCAGTTAGACCAGGGCTGCACAACTTCTCTGGGCATCTGGGCCACACTGGAGGTAGATTGTAAGCTGGCGGGCCGTACGACCCCAGGCCATCATGAATGCTTCATAAATATGATCAGTTATCTGGCTGTATTGTAGGGCTTGTAGGCCATAATGCCACTTTTTGGGTCAATCCAAAAATAATGTCGATAATGGTGATCAAAAAGCAGTCACAACATGCAACAATCTACTCTAGTAAACTAAAATAATTCGTGCTTCTCAAGTTTTTCATCGCAATAATGTTACATGTAGTGCACTCACTCAGTAGGGGGTAATTTTCCTTATTCTACAGCAGGCGAGGCGGGCCGCATCTTGGGTCTCGTCGTGCCGCATGCTGCCCGCGGGCCGTATGTTGTCCACCCCTGAGTTAGACGGCTGTGGTTATATCATGGACGATTCTGATTGGTCAACCAAGCTTGGCCTACGGGCCAACTGCTGTGGCGTCACAGACACACGCAATGCTTACGAAACAATCCAGTACCGATTGGCAGTAATTTGTTCGAATTTTAAGCTTTTCTGAAGTTTCACACAATTTTTGCATCAGCAGTTGCATGACAAAGTTCTGAAAATACGCCTTTTGTATTCCAATAGTTATTCATTAGTAATTATTCCACGTCCGTTGTCAAGATAATATGTTTACCATAGGTACGACATAGCAATGGCGCATCGGCACTCTAGAAAGCTGTTTATTTATCCATTACTTAATTTATCCAGTAAAAACGCCTCAGAAAACCGATATAGCACAAATCTAGCATATACAGATCACAAGCATAATTGAATTGGACGTCTTATAAATTGATACGAATGAGTTTTTGTTGATGTGGTTAGGGTTCGTTCGTACGTTTACTGTAACAACGAAACATCGCCACCGAAAATGCGATTTATTCATCTATTTGTTAATTTATCGAGCACAAAGAGAACGTAAAACGAATATGGTATAAATCTAGCATATCTAGACCATCATTATAATTGCATTAGAGGTCTTATTATTCGATACAAAGAAGTTTTTAGGGCAGGATCGGATTCGAATCGGACAATTTTTTACAGCAATAGTATCCTGGAGAACATTCATTGCCTAGTGCGCATGCGTAACTGCGAGTTGAACCGAGGTCAAAATTTAATCGGTGGTCAGATGGCAGTTCAGAATTGAACGGAGATCAGTGCTTGAATCGCTTTGGTGTAACGCAATTTACGAACTAGGTTCAAATTCAGATTTGACCCGGGTTCAAAGATGAACGACATTGGTGCAATGGGCCCTAAGTGCTGATTGTTGGAGCGTGCAAACTAGTGTTATTGAAGGTGTATAGTGACTTAGCCATGGTGCACGGCGATGCATTGCACATGCACGACCATCGAACTTATTACCTATATTGTGCACTAATTTATGGTGTGCATTATTGTCATATCAATCTTTCAAAAATGCTAACCATAACCCTATCACTAACCCTAACACTAACCCTAACCCCAATCCTAAACCCTAACCCTAACCTTTATCTTTGTAAGCGAAAGCCGTAATTTCAATATTAAGCACAAAATCATACTATATTACACGTGAAATTGTCGGCCCCTGGTGAATGTGAATGTGAGTGTTGCGTAATGATTTGTCTGTCCATATTGCACACTAATTTATGATGTGCAGTTTTGCCACATAAATCTTTGAAAAATGCTAACCCTAACCTGATCCTTAACCGTAACCCTAAACCCAAACCCTACGCCTAATGTTAACCGTAACTGGAGGCGAAAACCGTAATTTTAATATTAAACACAAAATCATACTAAATTACGTGAAATTCTCGCCCCCTGGTGAATGTGAATGTAATGCGCAATGACACATCTGTCGACGTGAATTTTAGTCAAAACTTTACTATGGTGGCCCTTCGCTATGGCGGCCCCTCGCTATGGCGACCCTTCGCTATAGTGGCCCATTACCAGTCACATAACCCCCTAGCCATACTAGCTGACCCCAACTTTAACCCGTAATGCCAATGTTGCCATTTAGTTATTTTCTCTCGCCTGAATGCTATGGCTAGCTTTAATTTCAGGCCTAACCTAGAACCTTATCCCTAACTGTAGCAAAACACATGAAATCAACTGAGAAACATCATTTAGGAGTCTGCTAAGGTATGTCATATTGTTTTAATCGAGGTATCCACTTTTGTGCTGCGCGACGTCACCATTCTTGCTTGCCTCACTAGTCTTGTATGCATAGTTGTACCAACGAAACATGGGCTGACAAAACCGGGAACGGTTAGGGTTAGGGATAGGGTTAGGGATTAAGGGTCGGGATAGGGCTAGGGATTGGTATAAGGTTAGGGTTAGGGTACATGTAGTAGGATAATTTTGACATTCCCTGTTTTGTCGGTCCAGGTTTCGACAGGGAATCGCATAGTTTAGCATTGTCGTCTCACGATACCGGTTCAGCAGTATTATTTGTGTACCATAGCCGTATGAACTAACCGTATGAATTATTGGCGTGTTAGACAGGAGAGTTTCTAGCTAAGATGTGGCAGCACATGTGATCCAGACAATGGCGAGTGCTACGAGTGGTGCTGGTGGTGATGATGAGAGCAGTGAGGATGAGATGTTGTCCTTCAAAGATCGATTCGAGATGCAGGCTTACATGCAGAAGCGCATTGTTGAACTCGGCTTTGATCAGGAAGTCGCCAATGCTCTTCGTGAATACTTTCAAGCTCTCGAAGATATAAGAAGTTTGTAGCTTATTGATTTTGTTGACTCTCTTTCATATTTCGTGTGATCATAATTTGGTCTTGGCTGCAACACCATAATAAATGTTGAGTGACTGTTTGATTGATTGGTTTTATTTTAGATTGTATATCTGTCGTTATGATATATAGAAGTGGACCCTGTATTGCGGTTGCTGTGAAATACATATCTTAGTTTATTTACAAAATGTACTGCTTGATGTCCCTTTAAGAAATGCACAAGATTGTCAGAAATCTACTTTTTCGCATGATATCTTCTATAACTGCTTCCAAAGCACGCATATGAATGGTGACTTCATGCAAGTCTGTACTTTATGATTATGCAATCATTGTAATTAGCCATGTTATGGGTCTTGCTTGTTCGTCTGTTCCATATGGGCTCCTGACTTGAGAATGAAAATTAGCATGCCAATGTTAAGCTGAACAAGTCTGGCTTAGGGTTAGGGTTAGGGTTAGGACTAGAGTGTATTGGATGGCCACAGCAGTACTGACATCTTCGATATCAGGATTACAGTTTTGATATGATATCGATACGATATTTTACAAAATATCGCGATATCGATATCAGTATTTTCAAAAAAGTACATAAGTCTTATACAAGCACAGAAACAAGACGTGAACATTGAGCAAGGCAATATATGCTTTACGTTGCTACTAAAAATGTGTCAGTAAACTTAATTAACTAAACTGTCATAAGTGTCGTTAAATTACGACACTACACAGTTAGTTTGCTTTGTTAAGTTTGTTGTTTTTTTTGTTTATTGTCGTTATTTACGTAATGTGGTAATAAAAATATAAATATTTGGCATAGAATATCGCGATATTTAGAAGACAGCATGATATATTGAAAAATGTAATTTTTTCAATGATACGATATGTTACGATATATCAATATCAAAAATAATATATCAATATTTTCGATATATCGAGTCATCACTAGTTGTTTGTCACTGATGGTGTCCAATGTGTTTTTGTTTTTTTAGGACAGCAGGAGGAAACTGATCAAACATGGGCCACCGTACAGGCCATGGCAATTGAACTGGAGCAGTCTATGAATGATGCCCTTGCTAGGTACACTGAAGTCTGTAGTGTTTTTAGGCCATCCATACTTATTAATGGCAGGCGTTATGTTTTCACTTTGTTTTTTTTTTACTTTTCTTCCAAAACTGGATAGTGGACCATGACCAAATTTGAGGGAAGGATGATTCTTACCCGGAAAGAATTGAGGAAATTGAGGAATTTCAGTGATGTCTGTTGAAGGGTTTTGGAGGAATGTGCATTTTACCAGATTTATAATGCACAGCTTGACAAATCAGCAGCCGTTGACTAAGACAAGACTTAAGGCGCTGGGCATTTTCAGGTTGGGGCCCCATCCCAAATATCTGATAATTCATAGCATATTTTGCATCAGTCTAAAACTTTGCTGTATAACAAACCTGCAAATTTGTTACATGTTAATTACTTCATGTTCTAGAGCGGTGTTCTTTGGTTTTGGGTTGGGCCATAGCATAACAACTTGTTAAACAAGATCACTAAGCCTTGTTCACGGCTAAGTACTGCCTGCATGCCATGCCTGTGCAATATTCCATGAATCCAGCCAAATTTACATTACAGGAACACAATTTCTGCTAGTGCTACCAAATGAATGCATTTCTTGCATGGTTCCTCATTGTCTGGCGTGGTAACCACATATGAAAAATCCATGTGACCTTGATCTATGATTTTGATATTCAGTAGGCTTTTAGACTTTTGTTAAGGTATATGTTTGTGCAGATTTTTATGCAGAAGTTTTACTGTTCATGAATTATCTTGTTGAGAGAGGAAAAACTTAGCAACAATGCTGTAGCCAGCTATATATAATAAAGGCTATATTTTCATTAAGTGAAGTGGTTTTGGAGTTATTTTGTTGACAGAGAAACATAACGTAACTTGCCCCGTAGTCAGCATCGCTTTCTCACAGCTCTGCGAGCTTTGGGTTGGTGGTTGTCTCTGTCTCTAGGCCCTGAGCCAGCAGTGAGTGCAGACAAAACTCAGTTACCTGGTGGCCACACCTCTCCCATATACTGCCGTTACCTTCCCAGCAGTAAGGCCGGTACCAAATTATACTGCTTGATGACAGAGGCACATGGTGTGTGAACAACTTGCCCAAGGTCGTTACTTGGCATTGCACCGGGCTGGAATCGAACTGGGGACCTCCGGGTCACCAGTTCGACATGCTACCACTTCACTACCAAGCCACTGACAGAAAAAACATTAGTTACAATGCTGAGAACAATACTACCATTGCTTTCACAAGCAGTAATAAAGGCTCTGATTTCAGAAATTGTTATAAATAGTTTATTTAAAGCTTTAGTGTTTGTATTGTAGACAAAATGAACAGGAAGAGATGCACATTGTGGTGTCAGATGATGACGATGTGGAAGAGGCTAACAGTGTTGTTACTCAAGATGGGTATCTTAGAATCTCTATACTCTGCTGCTAAATATGTTCTATGAATTAATCAAGTTCAGCCTTTTTTTCTGACTACAGTTGCTACAGTAGTAGTTTTGTGATTTAATCTTTGATGTGCTTTGTAAGTTTGTAATATTACAGCTAACGTTGCAGTTAAATACTCTGCATCAGGTTACAGCTTATATACCTTACTACTCGGTGTGGCGTATCGGTATCAAAGGTTGTAAAGATTATAAAAAAGGTTATAAAGGGTTATAAAAAGATTAACAGTGTGATTGCTCTTTATGTGTGAACCCGTCTTCAGTTTCTCGGAGCTACAGAGCATCACCTGTCATACGGGATCACACACTGTTACGTGACACCTGGCACAGGTGAACATGTTATGCCTTAAATTAACCATAGCCACGCAGTCTGTCAGGCTACTACCGATACTTGATTTACCTACTCCAGACTGATGGAAGGCTGAGTTGACCATAATAGTAATATAGTAATAGCCTCGACAATGTTTATGGTGCTGTCATCTTAGCATGATGTGTCAGCAGCAGTTCGCGAATTAGTCCAGAAACGACTGGCGGAAGAGGTGATTATTGTATGAATGCGTGGCACAGCTAGGTGGGTGGTGATATACTGTAGCATTCTGCTATTAATGTGAATCAGTGAGATTGTGATTTTGATGCTCGTGATGAATGTGTGATATAATACAGAAGACGGAGCACACAGGCTGCAGCACTGCTGCCAACGACTTCAACACACCAGCAACAGGCTAGTCCATGTATCATATCTTCTCTTAGTCACACTCTTATTTGCTTAGTTATTTTTATCTTTGCTCACTTTGTGTCAGCTGTATTGCCTTATTGTGCAGCTTTTTTTAATACAGGCAGTATTACATGTTTTGCCTGTTTTCCTGTTTGTCTGGTACAGGCTCTTAACTTAAAAACAAAACACACAGTAATAAAGTGTTTCGTTATTACCGGAACAAGAAACGTAACTTGGCTTGAGTTTTCGGGTAGGTTCTGTGTGGTTACCCAATAAGCTGTATAAAACCCCCCTGGTTTTAGTTCGAGCCTTGGGCATGATGTATCTTTCGGTTGTCTATCTGTCTGTAACCATAACCATGTCGCTATCTGCAGCGGTTTGGCTGCAGTTTTTAATGCAAAGTTGCTGCCTGCAGCCATCATCCATGTGTGCTCCAAGTTACCGTATTGTATTTTAGCATTGATTGTAGCATTTGATGGCAGCATTAGCGTATTATGTATGCAGCGTAGTCACTTTGGGTACCAGATATACACTTTCTTTTCGCGACCAGAAGTTGGACACTGTTTTTCGGATATAGGCACAGTGGTAGGCCCACCCCAGCAAAGGCTGGTCTTTTTGTTTGAGCATATGCCAGTGTGTGTGAACAGTGCGGTAGATAGCATTGGTGTTCAGTGCGTTAATTACCTCCGCCAAGGAGGTAATGTTTTTGCCGGACTTTGTTTGTCTGTTTGTTTGTCTGTCTGTTTGTCTGTCTGTGTGTTAGCAAGATGACTCAAAAAGTTATGGACGTATCTTTCTGAAATTTTGAGGGTATGTCGGGAATGGCACAAACTACCAATGATTCGATTTTGGGGTGATCCGGAAGGAATCCTGGATTCTGGATCACTTTGAAATTTTCGTTACCATTGCTTTCAATGGGGCATAAGGGAAACCGCTGCAAAACCGAAGATGGTGCTGCCACCTAGCGAACAACATTGCCTTGGTGGAGG
>Ga0209367_1014346_pt1 | contig 10046 bp, 7 predicted proteins | sample WorMetLIZISLAND2_FD_187412 | JGI IMG/M metagenome (GOLD analysis project Ga0209367, IMG submission 187412) | Marine gutless worms symbiont microbial communities from Max Planck institute for Marine Microbiology, Germany - Olavius geniculatus... ...
AACCCTGCAGGAGTTGAGCCACGCTGCCCTAGATAGGCAGCGGTGGGCAGCGATAGTAAGAATGGCGTCAGACACCAACGGGCATTGAGCCCACGGTTGTCGATGATGATGATGATGACTACCATGTTAAAGTTGTCGCATAATGCTTAGCTGATGTCACCATAAAAGTTCTAATGACTTAATTAAGCACACAATAAACTAAAATGTGATTTATTTAACAAAATTATAAGCTTGTGCGACAATGTGACAACATGCTTCCAAATTTTTAGAATTTATGCTCAAAATGTACAAAATGGCTTAGACATTGCTGATACTGAAAATACAGCTGATAGAGGCATTAACGATCAACTCATCAATATCACAGCACTCATTCATGAATAAGATGTGTTTTGAACTCATAAGTCAGCTATTTTGTTGTCTGCTATTTTCAGCATAAAATATTTAATACCACACCTCTGTCGTATTGATAATGTAAAGGTGAGCAATCTGATATTGATAATCACCACGTAATGTAACAATTTAAAGCATATGCGTTTTACATGGCAGTGCATTGACATAAATTAGGTGAGGTGGACAGTGTGTGTATTTGACATAATTTTATCGCCTTGGCTATTTGAATGTCAAGAATTATCAAATTTGGTGGAGATTTGACAAAGTTTTGACAACAACAAGTTGGGTCTTTTTTGGCACATCCTGTATAATACAACTAATAATTTGCATAAACAGTGACATGGTGATTTTGCTGTTTTCATTAGTAATCTACAGTCATGACATTAGAACATATTCAGATGCTGTTGTGTTGTTTAGCAGGTATTTCTACTCAAGATGACGATTTATATTAACCGTTTCATATATATTATTCATGCCATGTAAACATGTGGAACTTTGGTAATACAGCTTAGATGCAAGAATCGGCATTATTGTGCAGTCATCATAACAGACCTGATGTCCTAAATTGGCTGCTGAACCCTTCTTTAATGCACGTATTCGCTGCCCTCCTTGAACCTAGGGGATCAGAACTTGCAGCAACAAAACCTATGCTTAATGCTGAAAAATTCGTATGGAGATTGTCTTGCTCTAATTCCAGCCATTTCAGTGCAATTCACTCATGCCACACACTGGTAGCAGACTAGAGGCCATCCAACCAGTCACAGCAAATGACGTAGCCAAAATAATAAGTCAATGCCTGCGAAATCATCATCACTGGACTTTGGTCACGTCACATGGGTTTGTAAGGGCAGCCAGTTCATCGTTCTATTACTCTGTGTCCTATTAAATTGATTTTTGCCGTTTTGGATGTGTGACTTGGTCGCCCTTACACAGTAGTGAAACTGGTAAGTTTCTTAATATTTAATATTGTTGTTTTATTAGCAAATTTAACCATGAGTTAAAAGCAATAATGTGACCCAACCCAATCACGTGACCATTTGACTCGCAGTGGGTGACTTCCTATAGGTGGTCCATTGTAACCATGCCTCTATTTTGCACCATTACGGATATATAGCACCTCAGAGATAATGGGGTCACAACTTTGACCTTTTGGGGTCATGTGACGTCATCGGTCACATGACCATTCGACTCGACATATGTGGTTTCCTATTGGTAGTCCATTGTGACCATGCATCTATCTTGCACTGTTAGGGAGATATAAAGCCTCAAACTTGCATCTGTCCATGTTAAAGGCCAAAAGTTCACTGCGCATGCGCCGTGTCACATGACCTGTAGGCAGGGGGTTCAAAATAACTGCATATTTGAAATTCCTGAGGCCACATTGCCTATTTGCTATGCCACCTTGGTGGGGCTACAATGACGATTAAGGGTAGTTTGTAAATGAGCATCTCCATTGTTAAGCATTTTCAGTCGTAATTTTTCTAAGTCCAAAAATGGGCATAAAATTTGCAGTTTTGGGGGGGATTAGGAAGACAAAATACTAAAGATGAATGTTGAGACCCCTCTAGGAAATCAATCCCTACCAAAACACGTCATCCAGTGCAAAAAATGCAGTGCTACTCCCAAAAATGTGTTATCCAGAGCTTGGCAAGAAAAGTATAAAAAAATGAAAAAAATAACCCAGATGAACATTATATTTCACCCTTTTGCCCTGCCACCCCTGCTGAGCCGATTTGTACCATTTTTGGCAGGTAGGGTCACACCGCCGACATAATCATCCAAGTCAAATTTTAAGTCGATTGATTCAGGGGTTTGGGGGCTACAGGTGCGCACAATCTGGGGTTTCCCATTGACTTTGATAGTTGCCTTACAACAGTGTTACGCACTACTGTGTTACACTGTGATATTGCAAAGCTTTGGTTTTATGCCTTTTCCACTATTAGATAGGGCCAGAGGTAATATGTTTTGATATCCCACATCCATCCGTGCACGTGTCAATTAAGTGATTTACTTGCAATGTCAATGCACAAATTGATGCACAAATTGATTTGCACCAAATTTTTTACCTTGGAACAAATATAAACCCACTGAATTTTTAGTAATTACATTAGCAGGTTTTCACCAGTCAGCCACCCAGAGACCATCCAACTAACAGCACCAGAGCATTGCTGAACAGTACATGCTATGGACACTAAGTGTAGAATGACGAGAGCAACTTACATTCTTTAGCCGTGCTTTCAGGTCGGCAATTGTACTCTCGTAGCGGTCCTCACGTTCTCCCGTCTTCAACGCAACCAAACAGTTTCAACATTTTACAACTCCTTCATCCCATCAGCTCTCAGCAGCTGCCAGTCACCCATTCCATAGTCTTATACATCGAGCGCAGAATAACAAAAAAAATCGTAAACGTTGTCGATTATATTTCAACAATACTGAAAACCACTTTCTAGGTGATGCATTTTTTGGCCCTTTGCCCAATGTCTTAAATGTTCGTATAAAGTTCAATAGTAAATAATCAATCAATCGATCGATACGTGAATTTCCTGGGCGCCTCTTAAACAGTTTATCAGTTTGCATTGAAGTGAATATTTAAGTTTAACTATATAGTTTGCAGTTAAAACATTTTGCTATAGACAACTGCACATATGATCTATTGCCATTCTGCACCCGATATAGTCTATACTGTATTGCAATTTCGGTATTAATTCTGCTTTCGTTTTACTTGTCGTGTACTCATATTATCCGAGTCATCATCGATTTACCTGTAAATGGAAGAATGTAACCAGCTTCAGTGATTCAGTGGCTGTGCTGCTATATTTTAAAAATAAACTACTGATAAACTGAAACATGCATTAGAATAACTTGTGCTACAATACTTTAAAATAAACTAGACTGATTGATAATTGATCCATTATACACAATAATTCACTTGATACAATTTAATTAATTGAACTAGCAAGCATTATCAAAATATGCTCAATAGGATCAGAAAGTATGCCAGGACTTGGGCTTATTTTATTCTCCTGTCACAAAACAACATTGAAAACATTTACGCAATATGGCATATCTAGTTATTAAAGCCCTGACCTTTTCAAGTTGGCCTTGCAAAGCTTTCATCTTGATCATCAGCTGACGCATATCTTCAGCCACACGCTGAGCTTTTCTACAAACAAGCATAAACAGAAAACATTGTGGCTGAATAATAAATAAGATATTTACTTCTATTTATTATTTTCATGGCAGAAAAAAGACACAGCAACAAAATACATGAAAACATCACAAAATTATTTTTAAAAAAACAGAAAAACATACAGAACAATCTTTTAAAAAGAATACTTAACACCACTTAAAAGCGGTGACTGGAAGTTCATGCCGGTGTTCGAAGAAGCATAAATTACAAAGTTCTCATTAACATTAACAATCATATACAGGAAGCCAAGCTGTCGCTAGAGTGGGCTGACCGTACCAACTATATCCGAAGGCCAGCGTCCAGCTTCTAGTCGCAGAAAGAAAGTGATTTCCCAAAGTGGCTACAGTCCCATACACACTATGGTGATGTTGTATGTCAAATGCTACAATCAACGCTAGGACACAATATGGTAATTTGGCGCATGTAGGTGATTGGCTGCAGGCAGCAGCATTGCATTAAAAATTCTGGCCAAACCACTACAGCTAGAGACATGGTTACTATTGACAGCCTATAAGAACTTGGGTCATTTCTCTATCCAATGGTACTATCGCCGATGCCATTATGACGTATGGTTTAGCCACAATACATATGTTACAGGCAGACAGAGAGACAGACAGATGACTCATCATGCCAAAGACTCAACCTAACTGTTGGCCCAAAAATACATTATTTGATGCATAACGACAGAGTAAGATGTGTATGATTTCAATAGTAGACAAATAAAACTGGCAACTGCCATAACTGTACACCCTAACCAACAAAAGTGTTATGCTTACTAAAGCAGATACGAAGTTGCAAATAATGCCACAGATTATTTCAACACCAGAAATGGAGTCCAATTCCAAAGATACATGAAAACATCACATGACTCAGCAGTAAATATGTGTACTGGAAATGTAACTAAAATTTCAAACAGTAAGACAGCAAGTGAACCGACTGTTCAGATGCTTCAGCTCGAGCACTCGACTTGTCCAGATCTGCTTCCGTTGCTTGCAGCTTCCGGTACATCTAACCAGCAGATCATCTTTACGTTGTATTATTACTAGGGCCCACAGTTTTCCGCGGCAAATTTTGCCAAATTCCGCGGACCATTCTGCAAAACTCTGCAGCTCACCGTGGCAAAATTGTTCAAATTTCACGCCTCACCGTGGCCTTAAGTATGTGAATAAACTGAGATATATCCTGTCAAAAAAGTTCACTTATTGAAGGCTGTCATTGTGCTCAGTTATGCTAGCAACATTAAAAAAATTATTATTTTTTAAAGTGCAATTTGTCAAGTCAAATTGTGTTTATTTGTGATTTTTTGTGCCGTATTGCGATGCCTATTAGCAGGGCTCACAGTTTTAAGTATTTCAGTTTAAACTTTGATTTTTTCAATTAGTCACTGCAAATGTTAATGGAATGTTTTTAATTTGTTTGTTTACTTTTGCTGGTGTTCACTCTATTTCTAAGGTCTATGGGCAGCTGTCACTTTTGTTGACCTTGTCATTCCTGTTCATTAACTGTGATCTTGAAAATGAAAATGTCATGTTCTGTGTCCATAAACAAAATAAATGATGATGACGACGATGTCGACAAATGACATGATTTAATAACAATATATTTCATTTATTACAAAGCACCATCATAAATACAATTCAACATATATGACCACAAAAAACAGTACTAATGACAGAGATAACAGTCAAGATTTCTACTGCACCATTACATCATGACTTCACCTCATCATATCTTTTCTCTGATTCCACGACCGTCTCAGAAGTGTCCTTCAGATTCTGCTCAAGAACATACAACCGTTCTTCATCCATGTTTTTCCGGTGCTCGAGAGCCCGGCGAGACCTTCAAATTCCATCACGTAAACCAGTGTTAGTCCAACCTATGCCAAAATGCAACTCACAGCACTTGCACAGTTTTTTATTTTATTATTTTATTTTAATATGTAATAAACACTCATGACAAATGCGCGAGAACAATAACATAGAAAAACAGTGAAAGAAAAAAAACTACAAACATTAATAAGTTCACACAAAAGAAATACAAAAAATACATGATGAACAGACTACAAATAAACAAACTAATAACAGTTGCTAAATAAAATTCTATTGATAAATGTCCATTTAATATGTAACTAGAAATTTGGGGCAAAGCCTAACGTGAGTCCGCCCGGCGCCCTAAGTCTGATTGGGGGAAATTAAGGGGGGGAGTAAAATTTTCCCGGCATCAAAGTCACGTGGCCCGAACTCAAATGCATTGGCATACGCCGAACGCACATTGTCGACTTAGGGTAGGTCAACGTGAGCGCTTATAACTTTGTTCGTAGTGGACCAAATTTCACAAATTTTTTTTGTTCAATGCCGAAAAGATCGTTCTCGTCAACGCCATTTAGATTTTGTCGCTATCTTCATCTGTTCCAGAGATATTTGCGCTCAAACTCGAAAGTTGTCGTAAAACATACTAAACTTTGGACATTTTTTGCCCTCCCAAATTTTAAGGGGGCGGTGCCCCCAAACTTCGTACTTGCGTTAACACCCCAACCTAGAGCTGCGTCAAGTGCCAAAGTTACGTCAGGCTACACCCCCTAACTCCGAAGTTATAAGCGCTCCTTTATTGCATTTTCAGCCAATTTTTGACTCCCCTTTGAAAAAGTTGTAAGGGGGGCCCCCGCCCCCGGTGGGGGGTGCGCTAGTTAGACTTGGTCATTCTCTAGCGCGTGTAAAAATTTGGAAGTGCAGCACCTCTAGGGGCCGAAATATGGTCTTCCGAAAAATGCGACTTAGGGTAGGTCAAAATGAGCGCTTATAACTTAGTTCGTAGTGGACGGAATTTCACAAAATTTGTTTTGTTCAACACCCAAAGGATCCTTCTCGTCAACGCCGTTTAGATTCTGTCGCTATCTTCATCCGTTTCAGAGATATTCGTGGTCAAACTCGAAAGTTGTCGTAAAACGTACTAAATTTTGGACGTTTTTTGCCCTCCCAAATTTTAAGGGGGGCGGTGCCCCCAAATTTCGTACTTGCGTTAACACCCCAACCTAGAGCCGCATCAAGTGCCAAAGTTTCTTCGAGCTACACCCCGTAACTCCGAAGTTATAAGCGCTCCTTCATTGCATTTTATGCCAATTTTTGACCTCCTTTTGAAAAAAGTTGTAAGGGGGGCCTCCATCCCCGGTTGGGGGTGCACTAGTAAGACTTGGTCATTCTGTAGCACGTGTAAAAATTTGGGGGCGCAGCACCCCCTAGGGGCCAAAATATGGTCTTCCGAAAAATGCACTTTGGGTGGGTACGATTCAACATCGAGATTTCCAAGGTCACTGGACCAAACTTCACCGGACTTGCTTCGCCTAACGCAGGAGGAATCACGGTAGACGGAATAAAAATCCGATTTTGAATATCTTCATCCGTTTCGGAGATATTCGCCGCCGAACTTCGAAGTCGTGCATGTTTTTGGCCCCTGAAATTTTTTTGGGGTGCGCCCCCCCAAATTTTGGACCGACATTATAAAATAGGGCCTAGTACTGACCATCGTGCAAAATTTCATGCCGGTCGGCCCACGCATCTCGGAGATCTCGCGAGGACAAAAAAAAAATAAAACATCTGGGCTAAAACTTAAGTCCGCTCCGCAAGCTATCGCTTTCGGGCGGACTAATAAAGATGGGATAATAGTAATATGGGATCACACAGTGTAACCTGCCACCTGACACAAGTGAATGCACCCCACCTTAACCCCAGCCAGATGGACCAGTACTCGATTTACTTACCCCGGAGCGATGAAAGTCTGAGTTGACCTAAACGGCTGGTTACATACCGAAATGGTTTACCTGCAAGGAGGCAGTCACCCATCCCAGTACTAACCCGGCCCAGTGTAGAGTAACTTCGTTGATCGAATCAAATGCATTACCACTAAACCACGCCACCAACCAGATGTATAAATGCATAATTATGTTAAGCCGGCTATGAATATGGCTGCAGAAAAACATACTGGTAATGATTAATGACAGCGACTTGCACTTTAGATTAAAATAAGCGGAACTAGCTTCAGAAATAGTGTACCAACAGCAATTCGTAGTCGAAAAAATTCCCCTCAAATCTATAGATACACACAGCATGACTTGAACTCATCTGTTATCATGCACGATTTATAATCAAGACTCATTAACCTTTCGCACTCGTCAGCAGCCTTCGCAATATCCTCCAACTTGTCGTTGGTTGTGCGCAGCTTGGTCACCAGTTGTTCCATCTCATCCTCCATGTTGCGGATTTTCCGGTTCAAATTGCTCACTTCCACTTCCGACTGCAGCGAAAAACAACAACATTCATAATGGTGTTATCAAAAAAATATCACATATTTCTTACACAATGCACAGAAACACAATTTTACACACAAAAGTGAAATATTACACAGAAATACAGCACTATGATAAAAAAGCTGCTTAAGCAAAATAGAAACTAGAAAGACACATTTGCTAAAGTGAATCAGATACTGGTACTACCAGCGAGGCACGGTGTGATGAAACACCGCACCGGCAGCAAATTGCCACAAATTAGATGCTATGGCAAATGCTAAGGCTAAGGTTAGGGTTAGGGTTCATGTTAGGGTTAGCACTAAACTAACGCGGTAATTTGCTGCCGGTGCGGTCAGTGCTGCCGGTGTGGTGTTTCATCTCACCTGGTGAAGCATGCTACCAGTGACCGAAAAATTTTTACTTTAGTGTCAGTTTTCGTAGGGTTTTGATTATTGATTTTACTTTTTATTTTTTCTGCTACAGTTTATCTACATGTCTGCGGATAACAGAAATGTTTTGAACATCAACAAAATTAGTGATAAGAAACACTAAATTATAGCAAACATATTCAGCACAGAACAAATCCATTACATTAGCAGCACTTAACCTCACAGAATCCCGACCATGAATTCAACCAAAGGACTGCCACTAAAGCATCGAAAACTATCAGCCTTTTTTATAAACACAGATTTGTCTTCTGTTGTAAATAGAACGGTTGGGTAGCATTTCGCCTAATCGCATTTCACCTAATCGCATTTTGCCTAATCTTTTTTTGATAGGCGGACCAACAACAACAACTTGCTTAGTCGTTTTTTGCTTCTTTGACGAGCTTTGTTTTGTCGTTCATCATTTTTTCTGTACCATTTTTTGGCCGACCGTAAGTAAGTATACAACGGGTGTCGTCTCATTTCGCCTAATCTCATTTCGCGTCGTATACTTACCCTAACCCTAACCCTAGTTCGATTTTGGATAGGGCTCTGCAGTAGACCAAACTGGGGGAGCGATTAGGCGAAATGCGATTAGGCGAAATGCGATTAGGCGAAATGCGATTAGGCGAAATGCTACAGCACCAAATGAAACTGCCTATTACTTACTGGGGTGAAAGTTCCAGGGAACGAAAGTTCCATCTTTTGTTCCCGGGAGCGAAAGTATGTAGGAACGAAAGTTCCATAATTCCAGAATCCCGACCATGAATTCCACCAAGGGAACTGACAAGCCCAGTAAAGAATTAAAAACTGTGAGCCTTTTTACAAACTCGGGTTTGCAGGCATGTTTGTCTTCTATTATATAGAACTACCTAGTTACTGGCCTGCATTAGTCACAGTACAGACTACAGAGGCCGCAAGCCGGCACAATGACGGCCACGCCCACCAAGCAACAAGTACCTGTGATCGCTTCTTCTTTTCCGCTTCCAGCTCGCGATTCGACTGCTCGTAGAGGTTTTTGTATCGGTCCAATTCCTCCTGAACCTGCTGTATTTTGTGCTTCAGCATCAACGCCGCGCTCGCCCCGTCAGCAGACATTTTGCTACGTAAAGACTACACAATTTCACACTGACACACAAACACCCAGAGAAAATGGCACTCGGTGAAGTGATGGGCCTGCTTAAACATTTAAAGAAAAAGTCTTTTCATTATGGAAACGATCGAAAAACCTTTGAATTAGCTGGGCTTTTCTTGTTTTTGATCTGCTGCGCGGCATGAAGGAACAGAATGAAGAACAGCATGGGCGAAAAATCGGCACAGAAACGCGAAAACATAGTGAAAGCAAAACCAGGTTTTAATATTCAGACAGTGGCGATTTTACTAGAGCTGCGGATTTTAACGATTAATTTGATCGTTAACTAACAAAGAAAATTAACGATTAATTTTATTTTTAACGATTAATCAACTCAGCCTTTTACTTACTCACGTACGATATAAATCGACTGCTCTTGATGACTTCCACCGGCGTGTGACTGGTATCGATGGTGTTGAGATCTTGCGCATTGCTACTGCATTGGACCCACGATACAAAACTTTGCGATGCTTGTCGACAGAAGATAAAGGTGAAACCTGAACGGCTATTGCAGCCAAACTGTCTGCTGCTGTTGACGCAGAGGCTCATACAGAACAGCTGCGAGTCAGCCATACTGACGACGACTCTGATACTGTCTGCGAGCCTATGAACAAGCGCATCAGACTA
>Ga0209367_1014348_pt1 | contig 10046 bp, 7 predicted proteins | sample WorMetLIZISLAND2_FD_187412 | JGI IMG/M metagenome (GOLD analysis project Ga0209367, IMG submission 187412) | Marine gutless worms symbiont microbial communities from Max Planck institute for Marine Microbiology, Germany - Olavius geniculatus... ...
CGACAGTTTGCCGGCCGCTGACTGCACGGACTGACGATCGTACCCACCTTTGTATTTCGTAGTTAATTTTTAGGCTCCCTCGGGAACGGAGTACCGAGGGTAAAAAAAATAACAATAATAATAAGGTGTTCTTTGCACCTTAGGGCATTAATAAATTTTAAAAAAAAAATAAATAATAATAATAATGCTAAAATTGCTACGTTCTGTTGCTGCATGCTGCTGTGCACCGATACTCGGCAAAACGCCATTTGCGTCTGTTACAGTGTCGGTCTAGAATCTAGACCCAGGCCTATTTGTGTGATTTTGTACATAGACATGATGTAAGTTGAACGCAAGTAGTATAGACCGTACCGTACTAGTTCTTTAGCGAACTCATCTCGTGAAGACAGTTGAATGATATGAATAATTGCACTGTGGTGGACGGATGATAAAACTGAACTGGCTGTATGAACGAATGAAAGGTGAAGGACGCTGATTAGTATGAGGCAATGCTAGAGAACAATATTTTGATGGTCGAAACGACGAGACAAAAGATGATGACTGTCAGCCAGCTCAAAGAAAGCACAGTATAATAATCAAATGATTTGTTTTACTATTTTAAGCACGCAAACTTAAGTGGGTTGCCGGCTATTTCTCTAATTCACTCAGGCCGAATTTTCGTGTTTTGCAGAAATTCAGAAATTTCAGCAGATTATCAGTCAGTTCAAAGAAATCACAGACATCATTGCCAGCGAAGTGGAGAAAGAAAAAATGAAAGTGAGTAGGCATATTTTTAACAGTAATTACTGTACACCGATGGCCATAAAAACGTGGCAATTGGCAAAGATAAGGACAAAAGTAAAGTTTCATAAAGTATATGTCTAATTCAGTTATTCTTGCAGATGACGAAAGTTTAAAAAACACACACACACAATCCGGGTGCATATACAAAAAGTACCCCTATTTGATGCCCGCCTGCGCAGGCGCCTGCGTCCTTACACAGTCAAGACTTGGACTGCTAAAATCTGCGTTTAATGCTGAAAATTCCATACGCAAGTTGTATGGGTCTATCTCTAGCCATTTTGGCGCAATTCACTCTTGAAATGTGTCTCGCACCCCAAAATCACGAAAAATTCACGAAAACCCGTAATTTTGAGGGTTCAAGATCGTTTAAGGTCATCGATGTTGATAAAACTAAAAGCCCGTAACCAGTTCGTGTTATGACAAGCATCATGTCAGTACCTATCTGCAACTGTTTTCACACTAGGCGAGTCAATACTGGCAAAATAACGTCTTTTAGACGGGGTACCCCTCTTTGACGCCCTTGTTCGTGGGGATCCCCTCACCCAAAAGCACAAAATTTTGTCACGATAAACTAGAGTTCTTGGGGCAGCCCACAGTGAAGATTTCGTGATCCTAGCTTGCACTTTTTTGACACAATACAGCAGTGTGACGAACGGACGGACAGACGCCCAGGCCATGGCTAAGACGCGCGAAGCATTCTGCTATCGCGTGTAATAATAATATTATACTGCAGGCGATAGCATCTCGGAATCGGCTCAGGTCGGTTGCTAAGCAACGTGAATCGCAGCAGCAGCAGCTGAGAGCGCTCATCTTTGAACGACGCGCCGAGCTCCAAAGGTCGATCGCTTTTATTTGTTGTTCATCCATCTGTGAGAAACACAAACGGTTTAAACCAGGCCCATACACTATATGTAGCAGAGGGAGGTGTTATACAGCAGAAAGAGGTTTTGGTGTGAAAACTAAGGTGACTGAGACACATTGTGTTTGTTTTATCAGAACGTGTACAATTTACTGGCTGCCCTTTAACATACGATGTCGTGGTTATTGGTCGTCGGGATGAGGGTTGTGGGCTGTGTTCTAAGAGGTTCCGTTATTGCCACGCTAATGATTTTTTGAAAATTTATATTTTACTAGGTAGTGCAATAGGTCCATGCCAATGACAGATGGAAGCAGGATGCTACTTGAAAAAAGTTGTGGAATTTTACTGGGAAAATTTTTCAGTCGACAAATCAACAAAGCACAGTCATTTTCATTGACATAAACAAAAAAACGTTGCCACGAGATGCGTTTTGAGACTTTGAGAGCCTAAAATGCGTAAAAATGTGTCTGCAAATGGGACTCTGATCTGGGGTTCTGCAGCGCTCGACTTGACACCCTATCTGGATTTTGGGAACGAAAAAGTGGAGAAAAGGGGTGGAAAGAGATTGGTGCGACTTGGAGGAAAAATTGTTTCTGGTGTTGGGAAAATGGACGCTCCTGGGTAAGCCCAGTCTAGTGACGCAGCTAAGGCGTGATGGAATATTTAGGAATTGCGTCATTGCGAATTTTCAACTGTCTGTGCACTGCTGGTAAATAAATTATTAAAATCGGAGAGTATTTTTGGCGAAGATAATTTACGGTCATAAGCTTGGCAACACGTTTTTATGACGTGCGGTGTATAGGCCTACATAGGCCTACATAGCCGACTACATGCACGCACGCTGGAATTTGTCATTCATACTTCAGCCCGAGTTGCGGAAGTAATAGCCGTGATAACAACGTCTTTCTTCTGTCACAGATTATTGACGACAATCTGTTGCGACTATTATAGGCCCCTATATAACTAGTGTCCAGCCTATTGTCATCGTGGGCGTCGACTCCAGTGCGATCGGCATTTTTGTCACCGTCGTGTATTAAGCGTATGTGTGTAGTGTGTACACTTCATGTACAACACTGTCTTTAGCTTTATTCGTCATTCAGTGACAGCAAGCAAGCAAAGAAACAAATAAACGCACAAGAAACGGAAACACAGTTACAGAGACTCTGAGACAGTAGGCCGTACTGTTAAACGAGATCGTTCAACTAGCAAAATGGATATTAACTTTGCAAAAACCAAGCAGACTGTATTCGACCGTCCCAATCGAAGAAATATTGTTTACACCATTGCAATGCACACGATCGAACAGTTTCCTGTTGTACAAATTCCTGATGTTTTGTGCATAGTGGTTTTAAAGTGTGATAATCATGTTGGTATGTTCTCAACAAATTTACTTGTTGAAGTTGCTACGTGATTGAGATCTACAGCTCCCACAGCTTAATTATATCAGCATCATCAGCACGATCAGACTTTGTGCACTTGTGGCCTGGAATGGACTCGGCTGTACTAAAAAAACGAATAGGTTTAAATGAGTTTTGACGGCGCCCGTATTGGAAAGTTAACCTATGCAAGGGTCCAAGCTAAATTTGAACAAGTTGGACGTCATCGTTATCGATGAGATCCTGGCTGCTTTGTGGCTGACCCAGTCCGCGAAGTGGCAGCGCGTAGAGCAGTCTGTCCAGCCAGTCCTTTGCCGGGTACTTGATGTACGTGTACTGACGCAGGTACTGACGAAGTAGCGCGGTGTCGGAGCTGACGTCATTGACGTTGAGGTCGTTCAGACTGTTTAGCATCATCAGCACGATCAGACGCTTGTTGCGCTTCACAGCCACGTTGTGGTGATAGGCCATAAAGAACTCTGTCATACAGAAAGAACTGCAACATAAAAAGCAAAAACAAGTGTATGTATGTATGTATGCATAGATGCATGCATTATAATTGATCCAGTTATTATCAGAGCAATTCGTTTTCTCATTTGCCTCCAAAACACGAAAAAGAGAGAAAAACACACTACGAGTAGTCTTATATGATACTACATTATATTGTACATAATTTGCGAAATCATCAATATCTAAGCAGTTTTACCAAATTCTTCTAGTTTATCCTTTTAGTTGTCAGAACTAATATAACGAGAGAAGCGATACCTTCTTATGAAGTTGTTGGATACTAAGCAGACGGTGCGTTTGCTGCGTTCAGTTCCGTGCACCATGTTTTCCGTTATGAGTTGTCCGGGCAGAAAGTCACGCTCATGGTGGCAGACGCGGTAACCTTTCGATTCAATTTGACTGAGAATGCGAAGTCCATGTGGATCGTCGTCCGCGGAACTGCAGCTGAGAAACACGTCGTAGTCCAAGTCTTCACCGACACATTCGTCACGGTCAAACGGATGAAATTTCCATTTTCTGTACAGGAGAAATCTCAGACGGTAAACCGAAAAACCAAAGATCAGCAAAACAGCCACAGGAGTAAGTGCACTTAGTAAAGTAATTTTTAAAAGTCTAATCAAAGGATCAACACAGAAGTCGTATTCTGTCGACTGTGCAATGATTCTGCCTCGAAGCCTTGAAGGAGAAGCACACCGGACATCTCCGATATTCAGTGACGTTATTGACAAAGATTTAAACCAGTCGATCATCCACCGATTCTCACAAGAACACTCCCAAGGATTGTCGTTCAGAGTCAGATTAACTGAAGTGATATTGACGTCGGTGATCGCAAACGGAAAGGACTTGATCTTGTTATTCTGAAGGTAAACACGCGGACTGGCTAACGGCGACTGCATCTTGGTAATTTCACGCCAGACATTTATATCGACGACATCAATAGCACAACTGCTGGCATCCAGGGTGGCGGTTTTGACAAAGTACGGGCGCCCTTCAAGACGACGAAGGAGTTTGTTGTTGGAGAAATCCAGTTTGTATCTCACGTAGCTGTTGGGTAGTGGAGGCAGATTTAGTGGAATGGATGAAAAGTCGGCGGCGGAACAGTAGACGTGTAATGTGGCGTTTGCCGGACGATAAACACACTGGCAGTTGAACGGGCAACGATCCGACAACTCGCACACAAATTCTTTCAGCGGTACATCAAGCACTGCTCTCTTTGCAAGACGCGGTGGTGAGCTGCATCTGAGGTAGTTTTCGCTTGCCGTCAGTAGTTCAAAATGAGTAAAATGGCGTTGAAATGTGTTCCAGCAGAAATCCTGGCAGTCGCATATATAATTCTGGCTCATGCTTATATCTACTTCGAACACAGGATGACGATCGTCAATGACAGCGAGAGGCCAGCTGCTACAAAACGATGACGTTTCATCCCCCAGCCAACTGCAATGTCGTTGATGTGTCTGACGTGGTTACGCCAAAGCAATAGGATGGCGCAGTTATGCGTGCTATAGTTGAATTGCCAGTGGATTCTGTTGGTAAAGGTGGATATTATATTGTCAGAAAGGTAGATGAAAACATGCTGATGCTGACATCCATGCAAACCCCGTATTACTGGCCACGGTTCAAGCGACCGAAGCTTGTTAGAATTCAACGACAGATGCCACAAATTTACCAAATCCGACTCGTTGGAAAAAACTCGAAGGCCAATGTCTTTAATTTGATTTTGATCAAAATGCAGTTCTGTCAGAGAATTGAGACCGTCGAAGAGTCCATCCTGGAGCTGGGTGACATTATTGTTATTTGCTGACAACAACTGCAATGCTGTCATGCCGGTGAAGCAATTGTCAGGCAAACGAGTGAGCCGATTGTGGTCCAGATTCAGTGACGTCAAGTTCGTCAGTTGACAGACGGACATTGGAACTTGTGTTAGCGATGTGTTGCTGATCTGCAATGACTTCAGGCTTCGTGTGAGCTTCGTATCTGACAGTAGTTGGTCCAGTTCTTCAGCTAAGACGCTTTCATTCATTTTACGTCTCCGGCAATCGACTCTAAGCTGTCGATCGGTTGGTTGCTGACAGTCACACATCTCAGGACATTTCACGGCGTGTGTTGCCGCCAGCATCAGGGCAAGCAAAGACCACTTGTTGATCCACATTCCGTGAACATTTGACCAACTCAGCGACATCGCAGCCAGGCCTGACAACAAACACGTTTTGCCTGCAATACGATATAATTGTATGGTACCGCAGTGTGCTTCGAAAACGTCTATCTTCTCACATGTCTGACCAAAAATTCATTTTAAAGACTGAAAAGTTTTAAAAAAACATATGTCACGCGCATATTTTGCGTTTAATCTTACGCCAAATTACAAAGCTTTATCATGTTTAATACTAACGAGCGCTCGTCGAGCTAGCTTCTTTGTGTAGGTCTAAACGCCGTAACTTTGACAACGTTGTGCCATATTGAGCGCGAACGATCACCTACAGAATTTTTTTCATTTTACCTGAAGCTTAAAGATAAGTAGATACCAAATTCACCAGATTTCAGTACACTTAACTATTTATTATGAATGGGGTGCATGCTGCACTCATTTCGCAAAAATAATCCAAAGCCGAAGACCATTCCGGAGCTAAAAAGTGCACTGCAGCAGATAATAATAGGCCATGTGATGATAAGATGACTTGCGGCAGACAATGATCAGCATACTTGAATGAAAGAGTTGAAAATTTTCGCATAACGTCTGCTAAATCTGGTGCCCATTCATCTTAAAGCTTCCAGTGAGATGTAGGCCTAAAATAAATTATCTGCCTGACAACAGTCTGGTGGTGGCGTGGCATAGCGGTAACCCATTTCATCGGATCAACGAAGTTGCTTTACGTTAGACCGGGTTAGTACTTGGATGGGTGACTTTGCAGGCAGGTAAACCATCTCGGTAGCCTGTGTAACCAGCCGCCTAGGCCAACTCAGCCTTCCATCCCGTCGAGGTAGGTAAATCGAGTACCGGCCTATCTGGCGCGTTCACCTGTCGAGTGGCAGGTAACACTGTGTAATCTCATACGGCAGGTGACGCTTCGTAGCTCTGGAATGGGCTTCCGTTAAGAGCTATAACACCACCCCCATAACATTTTTTCGTAGGCAGTCTTGCCTACGTGTCCAGTTTGGTCGTGCCTAAGTAGTTTGCCGACGTGCGGAAGACGTCATTTTGTTCATACGGCCTACGTCGGCGGCACGTCTCATTTGGACGTCGTGTGGCGACGTCGCGCAGACGTCCTTTGGACGTCTTGACTGCACGTGAGGAGGACGAGCGTGCGACGTCATTTGACGACGTCGCACGCACGTCCTCCTCACGTCTTCACTGGACGTCGCCGCACGACCTCCTTTATAATAATTAATGCTATTTTGCTGAAATTAATTTGTTTTACATGTATAATTGCTGTGACATAATCCTTGTATAATACACGGATTACGTCACAGCAATTATACATGTAATTTGTATACAGGCCAAACACTGTTATCATTAAATGTAGCCTAACACTTACTTAGAAACGTTTTAATTTTGCAGTTAGGCCTAAAAATTTCTGTGCTTCCAATTGCAGTCGGAAAAAATAGGGATGGGCGGAAATGACATGTCAATATTGCACAACAACTCCTAAAACAAGTTGAAATTGAATATTACCCATCGTAACTAAAGTAAATATAGTGCAATATAACAGACTAAATGCAAAGTTTTCAGTAAAACTTTGGAAACAAACTAAAAACTGCAAACTAAAAACTGCAAAAAAAATTTGAGGGTCCAATAAAAATTTTAGGGACATATTTCCAGGGCGGATGGCGACCGGAAGCGCAGGAATTTTTTAGGCCTTATGCACAATATAAATAGCTATTTGGCAGCACAAATTGTAAGCCTATACCGTCACGAAAACACAAAACTATGCAACATTATAGGTGTACATAAGCAGCTCTCCGATTATTGATAATTTACAGCTTAAGTGGTTTCCGTATCGATGCAATTGATAAAGTTGTTAAAATGCAAGCATAAGTAATGAAAAACAAACATGTACAACTTTTATAACAATCATATTTTAAGACAGAAGTAGTACATAATAATGAAAATGGTAAAACACTATTGTTAGTAAGATTCAATGAAAAATCTCTCATCACAATGGCACGATAATGGGCAGTTTAAAATGTTGATTCATTGAGCGAAAATTACGACTAATGTTTTTGATCCACTTCAAATCAGACTACAGCTAACTAAGCAACATTACAGAGAAACAGTCCAAAAGCAAACAAAAAACAAATCCAACGGTATAAAAGCACACAGAGTGAACACCAAACAATTTAAACACCAGTGCCAGTTACTGCAGTAATCTGATTATTAAGATGAGATTGTCCAAACCAGTGGCATAGTCGCAGGTATATATCGGTGGCGAAAGGCTGCTGTCTGCCTGAATTTTGGTTGTCAGAAAATTTTTGTTCTTCAGGACAAATTGTCTTCCACAGACGAAATTTAACGAATATTATATAAATCCCTCAATTCTCTTATTTTGGCCTTATTGAAAGAATTTAGGGGACAAAAATAACATTCTGAGCACCCAATCTCTCTGTCGGATATGATCTGTCGGAAAATTGCAGCATCCTCCCCCTCTCCAACTTTTTAACCCACGACTGGTCCAAACCCATAGCAGACGACAACATGCATGATGCACTGTACAGTGGTCCAATAAAAAGTAAGTCCTACATTTTATCATAGGCCTAACTGCATCAGATAATGACCCTTATTTTCAAAGTTTTTTTTCTACCAATATATTTGCAGTAAATTTGCAAATAAAATTATAATTGATCATGAAAAATCCCGTCACGCAAAAAAGTGTCGCCACATTACCTTGTAAAATACAGTTAGCTTTATAATAAACAATTTATAAAATAACTTGGTGAATTATGTACGTTTTGCGTTTTGCCCACAGCCTGGACGTTTCGCTCCCATTGATATGTTTTGCACCAAGACTTTCACCCCATAAATGTTTACGACACTACAAAATTACGCACGACGGCAAAAACGGACGGACGACGAAGACGACGGAGAGGACGAACGGACGCCAAAGACGGACGAACGAAGACGGACGAACGGAAAAGACAGATGGAGGAAAATACGGCATCCAGGGTGCAAAACGTATTAAGGGTGAAACGCCCAGGGGGCAAAACGTCAAACGGGCCAAACGTACTGACAACTTTTCAGTATAAAAATACGCTAATTTTCGGCTGACAATACTCCACAAAGATCTTTTAAAATAGTATGACTGGATCTTCAAAAGCATCTATTTTGTGAGCTAACCACTGATGTAGCTGGTGAAAGAATTTTGAAAATTGGTTATTGTTTCATTAAGTTATGTAAATGTGAAAATTAGAACCCTGTGGGCTTACTTTTTATGGACTACACTTTATGTTCAACTATGATATTCCTGGGCTAGCCGCACATGTCCAACAGTCTGATGGTTACAAGAATGATTAACCCCGTGCTCTTTCACAACTTTCTCGTCATCAGTGTCAACCTGCACAATACACAATAAGCTTGTTGCACTTTATGTTTGTTTCAGCAATTAACTGAAATGCACATTGAGTCAAACCAACAAATACCAAAATCATCAGCACTGATCTTGTTCATAATCTCGAATTCTTAACACTTGGATCTTGTTAATGTCGCTGAATATAATCATCAATAAACTGTTCATAGATAATTCCGTTCTAGTTTTTTTGTAGAAACAGCGTTAGTACAGAAAAATAAATAAAGCCTAAAGTATTTTTCACAGTGGAAACCTATAGGCTACTACACAACAGCAGCCGCGTGGATTCAAAACATTTGATGCAGAAGGTTGCAATTATCTGACAAACAAACAGCTCTACAAATTTCCCACTCAGGAAAGGTGCTGACTGCTGAGAATTTCAAATGAAAGATTGTCAACCCCAAGTTTTGTATTTTAAAAGAAAATTCTTGGCCTGGCAACAGGGGGGAAGGGGGTTGTGCCGCCCCTTGCCAATTTTCACGGTTTTATTGCTGCACAGCTTCAGTTTTCACAAAACATATAATGGCATCAAGTCAGTTAGTGATATAGAATAATGCATATATAAGAAGCATTTGATAAGGAGGAAAAGAAGCTTGAGCTTTGCTTGAGCTTTACGAGCAACAAAAATCCCGATCTTAAGCTAAACACTGATACCCCACTAAAGAGTGACACGGGGATGAACTAGCATCCCCATTCTTACCCCATCCAAACGCCTGCTGTCCCCATCCCCATCATTATTTGGATGAAAATGATTGCTGCTAATTATCCGCACATTTTACTAGGCCTACTTTTGGTTACTAATGTACTGCAAATTAATAACGTTTATAAACTCCACAGTTGACTAGTCAAGCACAGAGTTAATCATCACAGTAAATGACTAGTGTTTAGTTTATGTCACTGAATACAATATACCAATACCTTACTCTACTTGCAGAGAATATAGGCCTGTGTATATAAATAACG
>Ga0209367_1014349_pt1 | contig 10045 bp, 5 predicted proteins | sample WorMetLIZISLAND2_FD_187412 | JGI IMG/M metagenome (GOLD analysis project Ga0209367, IMG submission 187412) | Marine gutless worms symbiont microbial communities from Max Planck institute for Marine Microbiology, Germany - Olavius geniculatus... ...
CTCCCCTGTCACGTGGCCTGTCCCTGCTGACCGCTGTTCGCCCGTTCGTCTGTCCGTCTGTCGCTATGTGTCCTGGAGGCAGCTCGGTTGTCAATGACGTTTCAAGGTCAACGTGTCACGTAACGTAGGCCTAACTAATTATATCGTCATAGCGAGTTACGACGACCTATAAGACAGTTTGGCTTAAGTTTTTTCCGATTCGTAGATTTTAACGATATGGTGACAATTGACAATTATGCTAGAGTTATTGTAGGTCTATAGTGTTATAAAATACAGAAAAAATATATTACATAAAAAGTCGTTATATAAGATTAGTAGATTTCGTATAGTCTCATTGAAAACGCATGCGAGCAGTTAATATCCTGCTATTTTAGGCATTGTATTTGTGTACTTCTATCAATTATACTGTTCCACCGTTTTGCTACACTATAGGGAATCCTGCAAAACAAAACACAGTTTTTCATTAGAGGTAATTAAAGCTAAGTGGTAATTAAACACAGCTAGGACAATTGCATGATTTAGTGATTAATTTGTATTTAATTAATTGTAATATTTTTTTTGTCTTGCAAGTTGTTGTTGTCTGCATTTAGCGGACGTAGGTCCTACAGTATATGCATAATTATATTTAGTGACTTGATCTTATATCAAGCGAGTGCATTTTTCTTTTTCTTGTTAGTTGGCCATTAATTTAAGTAGGTTTCATTTTGTGAAAATCTTATATACCTACGTTAAGCAGATAATAGGCCTAATCATAAATTTTCTTTGCAGCACAGGTTAAGTATACAGGGTGTCCCACAATGAAGTGAAGACGAACGCCCATAACGTTTTGCAGTCGGTTACCGGTTTGTCTATTTTGTGCATTTTGACGGGTGGTCGCGTGTTTACAAAGAAATAATCACCAGTTTACAGTTAACACGTGGACAGTGTATTAGTTCCAACCGCCGACGTGCACATGGCGTCATACTGTGACGTCACTGTAGCCTCGTTATAAGGCGTTGACGTCACGGGCACCGACCTGTCTAAATTACTGGTTACAGCCGCTATTTTAGCAGTTTAATCATGACGTAATCACCTGACGCCTACAGTCGCGAAATACCTTCACTCCTTCGGCGAGAATGTTGCTTGCGCTGAAACCAAGCGTCATTTCAGCTATAAAAATGGCTTTTTCCCCTGCGCACAACCAAGAAATCTGCATGCCGACTTGTAGGCTAGTCTATTAAAGGGCCACGCAGGCCAACTCAGCCTCCTATTCCTAGCCAAAGAAGAAAAAATGAAGTGACTGCGACAATAAGAAGTAACGGAGATAGATTTAGTCATTTAGCTAAGCGATGGGGTGGTATTCTGCACGTCGCACCGCGGATGCTCAGTAGATTTTATAGTGCGCTGCGCTGCGCTGTCATTAATAGCAAACGTCCAGCAAACTTCCAGCAAATGTATTCAAAATACACGTGAATTGCTGGACGTTTGCTGGATCGTGTAAACACCCCATAAAGGTGCGTTCTCACTGAATTAACGCGCCGTCGCGGTGCGTGACGCGCTTTAACGTCATCTCAATTGATTGTTCAGTCAAGTCCTAATCCAAGCGCTACCTCACCCTAATAAACGGATACATTTGGGATCGTCCACGCGCGCAGTGACAACGCAACATAACTCGTGACAATAAAACTGCATGAGATCAGCTGTATAGCCGTTGAAGCACGATTCATAAGTATCGCGCGGACCGTTTGCTACGACAGTAGGCTCCGGCGCTCGTTTTGTAGAACATATCAATTAAATTTTTACTGTCAAGAGTAACTGTTGTTAAGCTTGGGTGAAAAAAATATGAATTTATCAATGAACTTGCAGTACACGTACACGTACACGTACTTCTTTTTATGTTCCTCCGTTTTTCTTCGTTATCGATAATTTATGTCCAACTTGCCATTCACGAAATTTTGCTTAATGCGTGCCGTATAGTGTGGTGCATAAAATTTAAAGAATGTTACACAAAATGTTTAGACTGAGTTTTATCTTACGTGTCAGTGAGTCTGCTGTAAGATCGATTACTTCTGTATGAAAAATGTAACAGACACTCAAGACGGTTTGTGCATTCGGCTGCTAATTCTCTGGAAATCTTATGGGGTGTTTACACGATCCAGCAAACTTCCAGCAAACGTCCAGCAATTCACGTGCATTTTGAATACATTTGCTGGAAGTTTGCTGGACGCTTGCTGGATCGTGTAAACACCCTATTATACTTCGCTACTAATATTATTTACAGTACAGATGTCGTGCAGTCGTGATGGACCATATTTTGATATAAAACAACAGTGATAGTTGATGCAGTCAGAGGCATAAGCTTATCTATATACAGAAATCGAAGACATGCAGCGCGGGCATGTAGGCCTATACAGTATAGGCTGTCTTGCATTCTATTCTGTATATCACATGGCAGCCGTTTAAAAAGCAGACAACAAAGAATGCGGTCGAAGTTTGTATAAACTTTCTTTCTGCCAGTTCACGCAAAACTGCGATAACTTAAAAAGTTAAAGTTTTGGATTTAAAAAAAACACACGAAATTATAGGTGATCACAGACCTGAAACCTTTGCCAGAATGGTGTTGCCACTTAACGTATTTACATCCGCTATTTCTTAACGGCAGAAGATTATGCACGCAAAATTCACAAAAAAGTCTGGATTGCAGTTAAATCCAACTACCTTCTCACTTCTCCGATCATGTGTCGCCGGTGTCGGCACTGCAAGCCGTATTGTTGGATTTCAAAACATCGCATGAATTTCATCCCAAATAGATATCATTACGCAGCCTCGACCAATCTTGCTTTCAGATGCTTGAGTAGGCCTAACTGTTGATTCTACAGCGCGTTGATACATGAACGAGTGACGGCTCGGCTGTAGATCTTTTGTTTCATTGCTAGAAATTGATTTAAGTATATCGATACAGGCTTCGTTCCAGGAGGAGAAAGTCTCCATAAATTTAACTCGTTGGAAAATGCTCTTCTTGTGAGAAACTTTTTGTCAAAAAATTTTTAAAAAAACTGGGGTTAAAAAGTCTTCATTTTGAACAAAAAAACTTGACGCCCAAAATTGCAGCTTTTGAGTACTCATAGGCTTATCTGTTTAGCCGGAAAATTGCAACTTCCTGCTTCCGATCTTTTTAACCCATGCCGCCGCTGTTTATCGCGATCACCACACATGCAGTTACAGTTTTTGCTTTGATTAATTTTAACTCAATTGTTGAAGTGTTTGTGTTCGATATTTTGGCTGTTTGTTTTCAGTAAATATCAACGATCTTTAACAGATTGTAAAATTTTGGCTAAGCTGGTGAATGTCGACGATAATTTCAGACCGATATAAAGTCTCGAGTTCTCAACCTATGTTTGCTGTCAATGTCTGCGCGCGCAGTGAACTTTCCATCACACGGTGGCACTACAGACTAGAGATTGCAATCCCGGGATCCCGAATCCCGGGATTAGCAGCGTCTCAATCCCGGGATTTCGGGATTACAAAAATTAGCTATAATTGTACGTTTTCGCGTATTAAATGACAAAAATAAGAATTCTAGCCGTCTGGTGAATAGAATATTTTGTGAGCGCTAGAGTACTGCTTCGTGCTGTTGCGGGAAATTTGTATTTTGGCCGTCACTGTCACTCTCTACAGTTCGGATATACCTTTCGTAGGATTCCTGTGCATAAAATAAGTCAATTGGGGATACCAAAATAACGACCAATCTGTAAGCCTAATCCCGAAACAAGATCCCGGGATTACAAATTTTTCAATTCCGGATCCCGGTATTGAAAATCCAATCCCGGTATTGCAATCACTACTACAGACATGATCGAGACGCTCCCAGGAGCTGGTGTTGCCGGTTGCGGATCGTACAAATCAACATCCGCTGAACAATCGATGCATGGCGGATCCTCATCGTCATCATCGCAAGCCCTGCAGTTGCTGGACCAGCGTCAGCGTCAACATGCAGTCTGCAATGCCGGCGCGACCAGCTCGGGAGCTTCAATGCTGCCTTCCTTCGGCTTCACCCAGGAACAGGTCTTGAATTATCTACCTAGCTCATTGACTGAATTTGCGCAGTCTCTCTCTCTCTCATCTCAATTGTCGCTTTAGACGTACGCCACTGTAGGTAAAGGCAAAGATACGACCGGTGTTTGATACAGCACCTCTTAGGCCACATGAGTCATACTCGTGGTGACCAGAAACGCTTTACAATCTCAGAAGTGGTGGCAGCTGGCAGCTGATTGATATGAGCCATAACACCGCAGCGCACTATGCGGCCATCCATTGCCCTCGTCAGCGAACAATTGGACCCGCGATGCAGCTAGCAGCCATACCACCTTTTCAATTATCCTAGATCCCGTATCCTTAAACTACTACTCGTTTTCTACTTCGTTGAGGGTAGGACGCTGTGATGACATTAGCTCACAGTAGGACCTAGGTGCATTGCCTTTAAGCCTATCCGTTTCCGGCTACTAGACGTTCGTGAACAGGTGCGAGCTATTACATTGCCAATCACGCACCTATAGGCTTAGGCCCTAGTAGCTATTACGCAGATAAACAAACATCCCGGAACTTTGATCGCACACTGTATAGGATATAGGTTTAACTGCGATAAGGACGCTGCCGTGGCGTCGTTCTGGTGACTGTACGAAGCCAGACCGCATTGTGAGTATTGCCCGTCCGTCCCGACCGTCCGTCCATCCTTCCGTCCGATTGTTTCGTATAGGCCTACTCGTACGTTTTCCGTAAGCTACAAGCTTCTAACTCGAAAACTGAAAGACATAGCCTGGTAAGTGTGTTAGGGCCTATTGTACTGGTTTGTATGATTATTAGCCTAGTTAGCTAAGTTTAGTTAAAGTTTGCGTTCTTATATGTTTTGGTTTTATTCGTTGTTTGCTATACCGGTCATGTGGTGAACTGAAGATGATCACTGCGTTGTGCAGGTGGCATGCGTCTGCGAGGTGCTACAAAACTCCGGCAATGTGGAACGCCTGGCCAGGTTCCTTTGGTCTCTGCCAGCCTGTGAACATCTGCATAAGAACGAGAGCGTCTTGAAGGCGAAGGCAGTCGTGGCGTTTCATCGTGGACACTTCAAGGAGCTCTACCGACTGCTCGAGTCACACAATTTCTCACCGCACAATCACGCTAAGCTGCAGTCCCTCTGGCTCAAAGGTCTATTGCATATAAGTACATTTTTAGATAGTAGCACTGCACGTTTTATGGACGTTTGCCATCTATATTGTTACAAAATTTTTAACGGTTTTTAAAAACATTTTTCGGCGTTTTTTCATTGTCTCTGAAAACGTAAAACGGTTAGTGTGAAAACGACGTTAATGACTGTACAGTCGGCTAGTCAGCGTAGGGCTTCTTCTCTGGCTGGCAGCCTTCCGATTGAATTGATCGATTACAATATTGACTGAATTCTGCTGCGTTTATTTCGGAGAATAAATAACTTTATGAATGATAATGATAAAAGGTCACTACATCGAAGCGGAGAAGCTGCGCGGCCGGCCGCTCGGCGCTGTGGGAAAATACCGGGTCCGGCGGAAATTCCCGCTGCCTCGGACGATCTGGGACGGGGAGGAGACGAGCTACTGCTTCAAGGAGAAGTCACGCACTGTTTTGAGAGACTGGTACGCCCACAACCCGTACCCGTCACCGCGCGAGAAGCGCGAACTGGCCGAAGCTACGGGCCTGACGACCACCCAGGTGTCGAACTGGTTCAAGAATAGACGGCAGAGAGATCGCGCCGCCGAATCCAAGGACAGGTGAGTTGTGGTTTCGGTTTCACTTAGTTACCGTGAGCGGAAAAACTCCCAAGTACGATTTCACTTTTAGTAAGTGGCTGAGTGGAGTAATTATTGACGTGCACGCAGGGAGGTCGCGCGCTCTGAAAACGAAATTCGAACAACTGTAAACGAAAGAGACAATAAATGCGATCGCTTGTGCGAACAATGAAAAAAAATTTACTTCCCGGTCTCAAAGATAGCTGAGCTAGTTTCAGTTTCACTTTCACTTTCAGTCGGTAGCGTAAAATAGTGGTGTGGGTGTGGTAGGTAAACCACAATTTTGGACATGAAATTTGACAGGCGCCATTTTTCTCTGAACGAACTATTTTTAACAAAAATATATTAGGCTTAGTTTCTGTATACGGTTAAGTAATGCAAGAAATACTATTCTCAGCATTTTATGCGAGTAAAGCGGCAAATAAAAAAGGTCACGTCTGGCAATGATTTTGGTGTAGATGACAACAGTCGCCAACCGGGTTTTGCCGGTTGTAGATCCATGGACGTAGAACGACCTGCCGGACGACGTGACGTCTGCCGAGTCGTTGTCCATTTTTCGTCAGCGACTCAAAACTCACCTGACTATTTTCTAAACTGGACTGCTTTCAGTTGTGTCTAGTGACCTAGCAGTCGTATTTGTTGCATAAAATACTTTAAAAATTCCAGATTCAATGATCGATTGATTGATAATGGCTTGTAGTGCAACGGTTAGGACGTCAGACTTATATTATGATCGAGAGATCATAGGTTCAACTTCCTGTCGGGTCGCTATGACGTGGTTACTACTTGGATGGGTGAATGCCTGCGAACAGCTAAACTCTCTGTAAATAACCAGCACTAAGGTAAACTCAGCCGTCCATCCCTCCGGGATAAGTAAATTGAATACCGATCTGTTTGGCTGGGATTATGGCGGGGCGCGGAAAAAACCAAGCTGCATTCGGTGGCAGGTAACACTGTGTGATCCCATATGGCAGGTGACGCTCCGTAGTTCTGAGATGGGTTTTCTATGAAGAGCTATACCATTTAGCCATCTAAGCATGCATTTGTGGTACTGGTACAGGGAGACGTCTAGTCCAGCGGTGGGCGGCTCAACGACGACTACAGCGCCAATGACGTCAGCGGTGTCGTCAGCAATGACCGGCGAGGACAGTCGCTCCGGGTCGGGCGACACGCGCCGCTCTGAGCCACCGCAGAACGAGCGCCCAGCAGCCTCCCCGACACACCGGACCATCAACACTGGCGGAGGCATTGTATCACTGCTTCCCTGTCCGGACCTACCGCTACGCCGCGCCACCGACCCTCGGTCTGAGGACGACGACGAACGCAGTGACTGCTCGGAGGATGAACTCCACACCAGTCACAGGAGCCCTCCTCCTTCCAGCCACCAGACTCCGTACCACATGACGACTTACTACCACCCCACGTCACAACTGCTGCATCATCATCATCATCATCAGTTGTTTCAGCATCGCCAATATCACCGTAACACATCGACTTGTGACGATATGGAGGGCCGCGTATGAAAGCCCAAGTAGTGAAGCCCAAGTTCCATCACTCATGATCTCCGCCCAGCAAAAAGGTTAAGTTTTAAACATTTTGTCGCATGTTTACGAGTGATACCTCATCATCATCGTCATCATCATGAGTTGTTTCAGCGTCAGCAGCATCTGAGCCTACATCACACTTATCCGGCCGTTGCGACGGACGACGAGTCGTCGACATCGGCAGTGGAATCAGAGCTTTATCGCGGCTCGTCGGGTGCGGACCATCACGAGTTACAGTACTACTCCACTCAGTCGTCTCCTGCTACCCTGGTGTCCTACTACACCGTCACCCATGGCGCTGCTGCTTCTGCAGCCGCCGCCGCAGTCAAACGCTTTGACGACATCGAACGCGTATAAACGCGCGCTCGCAGTAGCGGCATCGTAGGAGGCGGTGAAGGGTAAAGCCCAAATTCCAGTACGCCGACTTTCACCGAAACTTCCCCGCGGGGAAAGTCGTGGACACAAATCATGAATGTCGGCAACATGATTTGTGTCGCGAACTTTCATGCTTTGTGTCCTCGACTTTCCCTGCGGGGAAGTTTCGGTGAAAGTCGTAAAGTCGGCGTAATGGAATTTGGGCTCAAGCCAATGGCCCTCGTTCCCCTAAATTTCTTGCTGTCGGAAAATTGTCGGAAATAGTTTTCTTGTCGCAAACTTGACGCGAACAAAAAATGCAAACTTTGGCGATAGAAAACCGCCATTCTAGATTAATTTAGAGACAAAATTGAAATTTTGAGCACCGATAATTTTCACTGTCGGATATTTACAACTTTCTGTAGAAATTTTGTCGGAAAAGTGAAAAAAAATTAATCTTTGACGTCGCTGGTACAAAACAAACGAAAATCAACCGACTTAAGCTGAATCAACTGCCGTTTCATACGTTCGCTGTGTACAGTCCATGCAACGCAACTTAATACCCCGTTTACACGATCGAGCGAACATCGAGCAAACATCAAGCAGGTCAGATGGAACCCCGCCCCTGGCTCAAATGTAGGCTTAGGCTTAGCACACAACTGATCACGTGTTATATAGGCTTCCAATTACAACCCTCCCGCCCTCTTAATTAGCATGCTAATTACCATAACTCGTCGAGCTAGCTGGATGAATGCTAGCAAACATCGAGCAGACGTCGAGCAGCATTTAGCACGTGCATTTTGAATACATTTGCTCAATGTTTGCTCGATCGTGTAAACGGGGTATAACTGGCATTTCAGTTTAGTTCAGTTCTGTTGCTTTGTACATGCCTCAACAGCCCAAATTTTGCTTATTGGTTTTTTTCCACGTTGATGTGCTTTTGGTCAGTCAATTTTTTGTCAGCTGAGTTTGTGAAAAAAAAACTGTGAATAGATTTTAGTGAAATATTGTGCAGGGTTGACGTTGGGCACGGTGCCACGGCCCAAGGAGGGTCCAAGAAATTGATTTACATTTCCCTGGCGATCCTAGTTATTCTGGATAGTGGACGTGGAGTCATTGCGCTGCTGGATGCGTTACCAGAAGATAGCAGTTGTATTTAAGTTCTTTGTGTTTGCCAGGTGGCAGCAATGTTTTCGGCGTAGGTTTAATATTTCTGATTGCATCTGGTTTCGATTTGTTGTGGGATTTGCCATTTTCTATTGCCGATTTTCTACCAGCTTGTCAATATTTTTTTCCATTTTTAGCACTTATTCTGCCGATTATTATTTCATCAAAACATAGCGAGCTTCAGCTTTGCATTCAAAATATGCGCACAAATAGAAAAGTGATATTATATGCCTGCTTTACATCAAGTTCTGTTCTGTACGATGCAACAAACGTGCTATGTTGCAAACGTATTATTAAGCATTTGTGTATAGCCTACACGTATTTGTCAGAGTGGTGTCAGCTGACATTTGTTCAATGTCCACAATTTATCACCGTGATTTTTCGTTATCACAAGCGAAGATGTCGACCAGGTGTCGACATAACATGCAGCCGTTCGCCTACTTAAGCGTATACTCGCCCACTGCACACTGCATAGTCTATACGAAATAAAGAGTGACATGGGGATGGGGACGGCGGTAATACCCCGGTAACCGCGGTAATTACAGTGTTTGAATTGCCGGGGGGTTGGGGAGATTGAACCCCTAACTGTTTTCTCAACCCCCTTAACACACTGTTAAATTATGTACTAAGGGGTCAGGTATATACTAGGGCTGTATACGTACGATTTACAGCACAATTTTGGTCGGGCTCCGACCGTTGAAAGTTTAACCCCCCAGCTAATTTTTCACAATTTAACATTGGGTAATTACCGCGGTAATGGGAACAATAACGGCGGTATTTCCGCCGGAATGGGGGTAGGAGCCACTGTAATACCGCGGGGATGGGGATAGAATATGCGGTATATTCGCGGTAATGGGGACAACTACAACTTCATCCGTAGATAGATTTTGATTAAAGACATATACTTGTGTTACTTACATACACAGGCCTATATCTTCTGCAGCTAGAGTAGGGTCTACATATATTTAGTGATTTGAACTGAACGCTAATCATTTACTGTGATGATTGTCCGTTACTCTGAGCTTGACTAATTGTCAACTGTGAAGTGTATAAACGTTATTAAATTGTAGTACATTAGTAAGTAAAAGTAGTAAAGCTGTGGGTTATTAGCGGCAATCATTTTCATCAAAATAACAATGGGGATGGGGATGGGGATGGGAATGAGGACAAAACGTGTGGGGATAG
>Ga0209367_1014350_pt1 | contig 10045 bp, 6 predicted proteins | sample WorMetLIZISLAND2_FD_187412 | JGI IMG/M metagenome (GOLD analysis project Ga0209367, IMG submission 187412) | Marine gutless worms symbiont microbial communities from Max Planck institute for Marine Microbiology, Germany - Olavius geniculatus... ...
CCGCTAGCCAGTCAGCTAATAATGAATCCATTGACCGACATAGCACAAGATATAGCAGTTAGAATAAGACATTAAAATTCAAAACATTCAAAACATTTAAAATTCAAAACATCAAAATTCAAGGTAATCTGGTAGTGCTGAAATAAAAACTCAATATCTGTAATATTGGCGGTCAATGGATTCATTATTAGCTGACTGGCTAGCGGCGAGACCGCAGTCCGTAAAAATTAGCTAATTCTGTAAACATTAATTGTAGACAACTTTATGCGCAAAGTAATGTACATCACAGCCAATACAATGATAAACAAATACAAAATAAACACAAAATATAGCAGTTAAAATCAAACATTAAAATAAAATTCAACATACGCTGCATAACATAAATTGGGTGTGAGATTAATACAATGACATCTGCATAGCGTAAAAATCCAATATGAAAACCATGAAACCTGCAGCCAAACCAGAGTTCCTCAGTATTAATAATACAGTCTGAACATCTAAGCCTAGGCCTAATGTGTCTAAACAATAATTATGACAGAGTCCGGAAAAGTTATAGGTGTTCGTCACGGTGACGCACGCCACGTGCAATGAAGCGTGACGTCAACGCCGCCCACGACCACACCCCGAACGCACCATGAACCGAAACGTCAATAGTACACTTCAAGGGCTTGAACCGAACCGTCATATAATCGCAGCACACACTCTGTCTATTAAACGCCATCTCAAACACTTTTATTTTTTTTCTACCAGCACATCCAACGCGTTGCACGTTATTACAGTTAGTGTACTATAAAAATTACTCACTCACTTGCTTACTTATTTCCAGATCACGGTCGAAATCGGTTGATTTCCGCCTGCCTATAATTGACGTATATCGTTATACACGGAATGACGTACGCAGCGTGGTCTGGGTAATTGTCGGACTGAACCGCTGCCGACCGAAACGATCTCTGGCCATGACGAGAAAATGATAGGTTCTGTGTGGCCACAGTCGGTAGATTGTCATTGAATACACTGACACACTGCCGGGACTATGTACAGGAATTTAGACGACGAAAACGACGACACCACGACAACGACGACAAATACGACTACAGCGACGAGCAATGCGGCACGGACAGGAACCGGCAACAACGGCAATGACAAATACAACAACACTATTGGTAGATTGTCACTGAATACATTGATACATTGCTGGAAACATACAGAACTTCAGACGCCGACAACAACAACGACAACATAATACTACTACACAATCGGTAGATTGTCATAGAACACGAGTCGTTGGGAACCACGCGCAGAGTTCGCCAGTCTTCTGACCGTTCTGTCTCGCTGCGATACCTAATATGACAAAACGCACAATAGTAATAATATGATATCTATTATCTGTCTGATGTTGCTGTTTCTATAGCTGTTTGCTCAACATGACAATTTTGCGAGTTTAACTCTATATTTTCGTTCTTTTTGTTTGTTTTTTTTGTGTCTACCAATGTTTGTTTGGTGAAATAAAGATTATCATTAAAGCAGTCGAAGAGCACAAACCTCCATCTAGAAAAATGCTGCCGCTTGTCCAATAAAAAACGTAATACGGTTGACAAAAGAAAAATCAAGAAGGAAAATGCTGGACCTACTTGTGGAGCAAGAGGACAAAAAGATCAGTTACGAGAAGCCAAAGATAAGAGCGTAGAGCCGGGTCGGATTGCGTCATCGTCAGTGGAACCTGCCTTTGGCCAAAGCATGCAAGAAAAAGAAGAAAAATGCAATTTTCTAATATATTCATCTTTCGTTGCCACAAAATTGCCGTTAAAACAATATCGACATAATACTCGTAACTTGACTAAAATAATTGCGACAGTAATTAAAATATTAGGTAAAAAAAATTCTGAAACGGGAGCGTGATTGAGATCGCCAGCAAAATTTTACTTGATTGTGTTTTAAGCCTCGTCTCACCTCTCCAAGTTTTTTCTCAAATATTGACGAATTTTTGACGATATTGCAATAAAGCGGTCATTAAATACTCCGCGTGATAGCTTCTTTACATAATATAAGCTGGATCGACGAGCCGGCTCCACAAGCGCTCCGAGCACTTGTCAAGCACACATTGAGTACACATTGAGCTGTCTGGGTGAGCGCTTGATGTGTCCTTGTTAAAGCCGCTCGATGAATGCGTGCAATATCTAACATGTTTGATAACTGAATCATTCATTAAATTGCTTCGACAAGCATTCATCCAGCATTCATCCAGCCAACTCGTTGTGTGCTTGATGTGTGTTTGGTAAATGCTCGACGAGCTATACCTTTGCAATCTATACACCGTGTCTCGAAATTAGCGGCCCCCTGCAGATAAGTTAGTTTAAAATCGATAATATCTGACAGATGTTTACAAAACTTGAAACAGACATGGAGACAATCATTCGGAGCTACACTGTAGTGTTTAAAGTTTGAGCTCAAAGTGGCCAGTTTTGGCCTTGACACAAACACTTAGTCTTAAGCGAGTACGATGCTGCTTGATCCTTTGGTCAACAACGATGCATTGAACGTAACCCTAATGTAAACAAACTCTGGCATCATAATGGCATTACTCTGAGCACATACGGTAAGGTCAGACTTCGTAATAGCTGTGACGGCAAGTACTGTTATGATAGTGCAGTGTGTATTATATCGTCGAAATCCATGAACTACAAACTAAACTAGAAAGCAGTCATAGCCCGCAGGTACCTCCGCCAAGGCAAAGCTATTCGCCAGGTGGCGTCACCATTTTCGGTTTTGCAGCGGTTCCCTTATGGCCCCTTTAACGCAATGGTAACGAAAATTTTAAAGTGATCCAGAATCCAGGATTCCTGCCAGATCACGCGCAAAATTGAACCACTAGTAGTTTGTGCCATGCCCGACATACCCTCAAAATTTCAGAAAAATCCGTCCATAACTTTTCGAGTTATCTCGCTGACTCACAGACAAACAAAGAAACAAACAAACAAAAACCGGCAAAAACATTACTTCCTTCGCAGAGGTAATTAGACGTGTTTAAAGCAGAAGGCCGTTAATTTTGGAACACGGTGTATGTACTTGGACCGGCTTAATGAGTGCTTGATGTGTACGTGTATGTGTATGTGTCCAACGAACCAGCTTCATAGTGCACACGAGGTATTATCGTAAACACTTCCGTCCGTTCACTATGAAACATTAGGCATAGTACTGGAAAACTAGCCAATTACGTTCGCTCGTTTGCCTTAATGAATATTCAAGAGCAGGTGCCCGTCATTGGCCTACCAGATGACGTAGTGTAGCGGGTGTCCAGCGTCGTAAGCCGGGAACCAGCTGACACGAGCTGAGTGTGTCGTGACGTCAACAGTTACGTTGTACGCAGCGTGTGATGACGTCACTGAAATCAAAATACGGGCTATTAGGAACGGCCGTGTAATAACGTGCTACAAAACACGGTAACATATGTACATGCCAGGACTAAAAAACTAAGTTTTACGGAAAACGTTTTTTGGTTTTCAAGTTGAGGCTATAAAAAGTTTAGGGTTTCAGTTTACAACAAAGATAGGACACAAACTTTAATGCCAGCGAAAAACATCCTATAGACCATTAGGCTTATCTACGTCACATCGTTTCTGTTCAGTAAATAACGTGGGGACGTCAAAAGGCAAAAAAGTCACGATCAAAATATGAAATCAAACTCGATTTGTATTACAAGTTGCGCAATACATGGGTTGGTGGCTTGGCGTAGCGGTAACGCGTTTCATCTCATCAACTAAGTTACTGTACGCCGGGCCGGGTTACTACTTGGATGGGTGACTGCCTACGGGCAGGAAAAGCAGCTCGGTATGTAACCAGCCGCCTAGGTCAATTCAGTCTTCCATCCCTCCGGGGTAGGTAAATCGAGTACCGGCTGGGGTTAAGGCTGGGCGCGTTCACCTGTGTCGGGTGGCAAGTAATCCCATATGGCGGGTGACGCTCCGTAGCTCTGAGACAGGTTTCTAATAAAAAGCTCTAGCATTTAACCATTTTGTTAACGTCCCAGAAATGCTTAATAGCCTACTCGTATTTGAACTTCTGAGGTTTTTGCTTTTTAAGCTTTTGTATAACCTTAACAATCTGTTTAGGACCAATTTTCTAGTCATCTGCTACGCTACTACAGTCAAACAGCTGAGTGTATTCTACTTACGTTCGACGATAAGCTGCGTGGCTGTGATGACGCTTGTAACGATATTGGTAGCCACGCACTCGTAGGTGCCGCCGTCTTCTCGAAGAATCGCGTCAACAGTCAGTTCGCCGTCTTCAATCCTCACCCGCGCGCTTTTTGTCCACAGCGAACCGTCCACCTTCAAACATCAAACGACGAACTAAGTGAATATTCAAAGTACGGGCGTTTGGTGTCGATCAGTCGTCATACAAAACGAATGTTAAGGCGCGTACAGAGCGACGCAACTGAACTGAACTGACATGGTTTAGTTTTTGACGAACTGACGAATGGACAAGCAGTAATGCACTACAGTAGGCACCGTCTAAAGGCGTCGGTAGCCTACGTAACTATGGTCACCCTCGCCCTGCACGCCCATTGGTCAGTTTGTAAAAAACTAAACCGTATCATTTCACTTCAGTTCAGTTCAGTTCAGACATGTCGCTCTGTACGCGCCTTAAGTCAGTCAGTCGGTCATAAGTGTATTGAATACGTGTCAGACGCATGCGTACCTGTGTACGGTTTCCATCGTAGTTTACTTTTAGATACACAACAATAGCCGAAAACTACTTCCGTCCTTAAAGCCCCCATTTAGATCTCTACTCGCATGTTTGCAACAACAAAAACAATACACAATGTCCGGAATAAAAGAGTCTACGGTTTTTCAACTTATCTTTGTCAAACTTTAACCTATTTTTATAATTTTTGGCACGAATCGTCTTGAATATTTACTTTATTGAAATATTTTCTCTTTACATTGCCATGTCACTACGTAGAGCTGATGTCATTATGACGTCATCAAAAAGCCGTTTTTATTGCATCCGAGGTGAAAAAAGCTAACAGTGTTTCGGTTAATAACTTTAACAAGATTTAAAATATGTTCATATTTTTTGTAAGCAACATGAGAAAAACAACGTGCAACTGACACTATACTGACAGTCCACTTCGCCCGAATACTGATGCCACTTTACCGTGTAAAATAAAACACTCTTCGTATTCTTACTTTACACCACACCAAAATAAACAGAAATGCTGAAAAATAGGCTTTTTAGTCTGTAACTGCCTTAGTTATTATCAACTATGACAAAACTTGCTATTAACTAACTTTTGAGTCAACAACTTTATTACAAATGTACACTACCGCGACGCTAACGCAGGCTGCAGAAATGACGCTGCCTGTTGATACCGGCTGCTGCACAACGACGTTCCCGTACTGTACGCGACGGCCACGCGTTAACACGGCGAAAAGCAAGAGTAGGTTTAAAATTTTGATAAAATAATTTGTTTCTATGCCAACAATTTCTGAAATTTTTTTTACAGCAATTTTTTTTACCAGTTTTCTTGTTTTCGTATTGCACAGGCTCATTTAGACGTGTTATCTTTCCGCAAAATGACATGTTCGATGACGTCACGAATAAATTAGCTATACTTAGTGAGAAGCAAATTTTGAAGACAAGTTTTAGATGTTTTTAGTGAAGCGTATCATTGTGATAATGTGTGCCAAAAATTATTTTAAAAAATAAGTTTAAATTTGTTGAAGTTATTTAGGAAAAAGTGTACACTCTTTTTTCCAGACACGGTGTACAGTTAAAAAGCGCGAATAGGCGACACGCGCAAACGCTGAGCCAACAGCGACTTCTCTTGTACATGTGTAAGGGTCGGGTGCCCTAGTAAATAAGATCGCATTTAAAAACATAAATTCAATATTTTTCCCACTACCTACGGTACAGCCCCGGGTACTCAACCTGTCGACTTTAAGCAACCGGAAATGAAATCCGCCGTCGCTGCCGCGACCGGGCAACCGGAAGCGAAAGCGGCCGCCGCACCCGCCACGGGCGCGATAGACGCCACTAGGAGGCTAAGGGATGCGAACTTTACACTGGAGGATTTAACGCGACAGAGTAATAAACCGGAAGTGGAAGTGATGACGTACGCGGAGGTCGGCGACCGACGCCGGAACTTTACACATGTGCAAAACCTCGAATTAATTCATCAAAAACAACAACGTAAAACACCGAGCAACAGCAAACGCAAATTATTGCAAATCGACTGTGAAAGCGTAATTGTATATAGTGCTCCTAAAACAAGTTTACTGAAGCCGGTATTGGTGGTTGACTGAATAGCTATATGCTCAGTGATGGTCAGTAAACGGTCAGCAAATGGTCAGTGACTGATGGACGCTTCATTGAAACCACTCTTCTCATCCGTAAAGACAACGCCGGGCAAATTAGAGAAACGACATCAAATTAATTTGCTAAACGTTTATACTTTACTATAGAGGAGAGCGAGTTGAAATATTATTAATCCGCTTAACACAATTGAAAAGATTTGCAAATTAACAGTGCAAAATGTACGGAAAATGTGTCGGGTTGCAAGAAATGGCAAACAACCAGCAGTCTGGCCGCCTCGTAAAACATAACATAATAAAATAGCCAAAAAGATCGCTTACTCACTATCTCATTTACTCAAACCAAAATCGCAACATACAACCGCATTAGTACAGTCAGGGCTTCGTTTTGAACTTTTATTGTTTCAATGTTGATAAAATTTCAACTTGTAAAAGTTTGGCAATTTGTAATAATACGCATATTGACAACATTAACGTCTAAACATGCACAACGCTAATAGCTTTTTGTCACATCTCAGATGTCAACGCATTGAACTGTCCGGTCACAGTGAAGAATCAAACGCCATGGCAACACCATGGAGACGACACGTTGCCATAGCAACACAATAGCAAAGCAACCAATCAACCTGTTGTTCCGTTAGTGCTGGCTAAACTGTTATTATCAATAGCAGCTCGATGACGGTACCAATGAAAGTGGAGACTGGGGCAGATAAACTATAGAGGGAAAATTGTGAAAGCAATATGGACATTTTGTACCCATTGCAGCTTTGCAGCAAAACTGGACAACCGAAGAAAACAATTCCGGCGTTGTTTGTCGCGTTCTTCCACTAAACTTGACCTTAAAACTGATTGCTGTCTTTTCCTACAATTATAATTTATTGCTGTAAACTCCAATTTGAGTACACTTTTCACTATACAAAGCACTCGTATAAAACGGACAATTTCGCCCAAAATTTTTCACGTTTTATTCTTGGCTGAATAAGAATTGCAGCTAAAATTTAACTGACATGTTTTAAACCTTATTTCCCACTTTTCTAAAAAAATTTTATCGAAGTTTATTTATAAATACATTTTTCAGATACAACCGTATTACAACGCAAAGTGCCAGTTTACTCTTCCTTGGGCTAACCTCTTAGGCGTAATGTTAACTTGTCTCTAGTAGGAACAAGCAAGATCGGCTGGCCCAGTCCACCCAGATACAAATCTATTAGATTCTAGTGATGATCATAAGTTCTAAAATATTCGCCAGATTTTTTTATTATTCATCAATTTGCGATGGGCAAATACTTTTAAAGCATTTCAAGCTATTGAAAATTGTGGTTAAATTTAAGTGTAGCCTTGCTGATGCCTCAAAATTTCGCGGGCGTCTTGCCGACACGATAGTGCGTGGTCTGCAGATTTACTTACTTACTTACTTACTTACTTATAAAATAGTATCGAGATGTATTATCGCGACGTAAACTCCCGTTTATCAGCCGGACATTTATCCAATCGCAAAGCGAAAGTCGTCGTATCTTGTCTTTGAACGGGGACGGGCTGCAAGTCCCCGCAGTGATGGGCAGACGGCTAACTTCTCGCGCCCGAAAAATCGATACCGGACCGGAACTGATACATCAGCAGCACTCGCTAGTGATGAGCCGGCGTGAATCCGGTTTTGTTTGGTTACGTCCGACACCGGAAGCGTTATCAATAGCGACTACATTAGCCGTTGCTGCTGGTGCTGCTGCTAATGATGATGATGATGACGTAGTTAATATACTCTAGGCGGCGTGACGTCATCAGTCAGCGCTTCCAAAAACATTCAGCACTAATCCGGTTTGCCTTCTTAGTAATAGTGATAAGTCTAGTCATAGTAAACGACACTGTTTATGGTTCTGTCATGATGGCAATGCCACTGCGAGAGTTCAGCCTGTTCTTCCCTGGGTTCAGATCGAACAGCGGTTTTTCTGTTCTTTTATCTATTAATTATGTTAATTTAGCTGCATAGGCATCGACGTCAGATAACGGAATGTGGAAAAGTCACTCTAGTTTTTCAATTCAGTGTTATTCAGCACAATTATGTAGTTTGGGTTCTTTCCCGAGTTTACACAGAACATCAGTCTTTTCTCGTTTTATGTGTTAAGCTGGAATTAATCAGCTAGTCTTATGGCGACTCTTATTTTTGAGCACATTACAAATATTCGGCTCTGTTTTCCTTGTTTTTTTTATTACAGACATTTTGTGTTAAACTGTCGAAGCACTGGCGTCATATAAAGTGATCGTCGTTTTCCAGCTTGGCATCATCCAGCTGCAGACTGTGATGATGTGTTTTTGCGTTCATGTCAGCGATTAGACGGAGCAAGCACCCGCTGAGTAAGTGAGTGAGTAGGGTTTAACGTCCCACCCGACACAGTACAGGTCATTTTGGGGACGGCCTTTTCAGGCAAAATGCATAAATTTTTACAATAAAGAAACAGAATGTAAACCTTTACAGAAACACAAAACACAACTAGAAATTTGGGACAAAGCCCAACGTAAGTCCGCCCGGCGCCCTAAGTCCGATTGGGGGAAATTTAGAGGGGTGAAATTCCCCCGGTAGCAAAGTCACGTGGCATACACACAAATGCATTAGCAGCATAGGCACAACGCGCACTACTGACTTAGGGTAGGTAAACATTAGCCGCGTAATCTCTGGTGTTAGTGAACCAAAGTTCGCGAAATATTTTTTATTCAACGCGGAATTAACTCTGTTTGATAACGCCGTTTACCGCTTGTCGATATCTCTAGTCATTTCAGAGATATTTGCGGTCAAACTCGAAAGTTCTCGTAAAACGTACTAAATTTTGCACGTTTTTTGCACTCCCAAATTTTAAGGGGGCGGTGCCCCCTGAAAGTTGTACCCGCGTTATCACCTCCATGTAGCAGCACGTCACGTGGCAAAGTTTCATGAAGCTACTCCCTTTGGTTCCAAAGTTCTCGCGGTTAATACGCTACATTTTAAGCCGATTTTTTACCCCCCCCCCTTTGAAAAAAGATGTAAGGGGAACCTCCGTCTCCGGTGGGGAGTGCGTTAGTAAGACTTGGTCATTCTCTAGCGCGTGTAAAAATTTGGGGCGCAGCACCCCGTAGGGGCCGAAATATGGCCTTCCAAAAAATTTGATTATGGTGGGTAAACATTAGCCGCGTAATCTCTGGTGTTAGTGGACCAAAGTTCACGAAATTTTTTTATTCAACGCGGAATTAACTCTGTTTGATAACGCCGTTTACCGCTTGTCGATATCTCTATTCATTTCAGAGATATTTGCGGTCAAACTCGAAAGTTAATTGTCGTAAAACGTACTAAATTTTGCACGTTTTTTGCACTCCCAAATTTTAAGGGGGCGATGCCCCCTAAAAGTTGTACCCGCGTTATCACCCCCATGTAGCAGCACGTCACGTGGCAAAGTTTCATGAAGCTACTTCCTTTGGCTCCAAAAATTCTTCGTCTAATACGCTACATTTTAAGCCAATTTTTGACCCCCCTTTGAAAAAAGTTGTAAGGGGGCCCCCGTCTCAGGTGGGGAGTGCGCTAGTAAGACTTGGTCATTCTCTAGCGCGTGTAAAAATTCGGGGGCGCAGCATCCCCTAGGGGCCGAAATATGGTCTTCCGAAAAATGCGCTATAGGTGGGTACGATTCAACATCTAGATCTCCAAGGTCACTGGACCAAACTTCACCGGACTTGTTTCGCCTAACGCAGGAGGAATCGCGATA
>Ga0209367_1014351_pt1 | contig 10045 bp, 7 predicted proteins | sample WorMetLIZISLAND2_FD_187412 | JGI IMG/M metagenome (GOLD analysis project Ga0209367, IMG submission 187412) | Marine gutless worms symbiont microbial communities from Max Planck institute for Marine Microbiology, Germany - Olavius geniculatus... ...
AAATACAACACCTTTATTACAGTCATGCCGAAGTGCACATAATGATAGTACCGTGGCACTTCCTTGTGAATGATACAGACTTGTGTCGCAGACCAAAATCGCCAAAAAATCCATAAAACCTCTTATTTTGGCGTTCAAGGACATTGAATTCGGCGCCAACCAAGAGCCATTGCACGATTTCCTATTAGTGATTAACAGTAACCTAGGCCTTATCTCACACCGTTACTGAGATACAACGACTTACTTATTGGCCAAAAATCGCAAATTTTGCCCACCCCCCCTCTCATTTAGCGCCCTCGTTTGGGGTGACCCCCTTCAAATTTATGGAAAAGCTTTACGGTTCCTGAAACTAGAGTCTTCCAGGCAGCCAACGGTGAAGATTTGGTGATTCTAGTTTGCACCACTTTTGACTGATCCACCCGTGTGATGGACGGACAGAATTGCGATGACTTAGACGCACTGAAAGCAGTAGCTGCTTTCGCGCGTAAAAATTATCATTCATCACAGCCAGCTTATAATACTGATTAAACCATTTGAACTACGTAGCATAAAGTGGGAAGTGTAACGTAACAAGTTACTGTAACAATATATCAAACACATGAACAAAAGTACCAAAGGGAAAATGACACAGAGCACTCATGATTGATATCACAGACATGCAAACAACACTGTACACAGTACTTGTACTAGTGACGTAACAAACCTCAAACTGAGTGAATTACATTATCGGTCCTACACCACGGTTGTACGGATGGTCTCGGACCGCAAATGTTCGGCGTAGCTTTGGCACGGGACCTGCAGAATACATGCTGTATGCTTAATATACAACATGCAAATAATAAACAGTTCAGCAAAAGTAGTTGTCTAGGTAGTGGTGTCACTGGTGAGATGTACTGAGTGATTAACATGACATATACAATCAACTATTTGCCCTACATCTGGCTCGTGGTTAGTACAACATGGGTGACTGCTGCAGACAAATAAACCATATTGGTACATAACCAAGGTCAACACAGCCTTTCGCCATTCTGGGGTAGGTGCCTGCCTGGCTGAGATAAAGGCACGACATGTTCACCTGTGACGGTTGACAGGTGACGCTCCATAGCTCTGATATGGGTTTCCTATGGACAGCTGAATACATTCTTTAACCCTATTAACTTTATAACTTGAAATGATGACCATTGACTAGCGATCAATCGTGTCTCGCACTTCAGTTCCTTCAAAAATAACGAGAGATCTATGAACACAAATTCTAAACACATTACCACAAACATTTCAAAAAATCAACGCTGTTTCCTGACTTACTGTTTTTTACATAGCAGTTATTCCATTCTGGTCATTTCAGTTGCATTTAAGACAGTTTTAGTTATTTATACACAGTTAAACAGTTTACAGGTCTGATTAAACCGGCAGCTTTCTTCCAGTTTTCCGGCACAAAACATGCATCATATCATACATATCATACCTTGTCCCAGTGGTCCGGAAGATGGGTACTGTGAAAAATACTACAATTATCAATGAAAATACGCAGACAGACACTTGCCAATGGCGCTAGGCTCAACGCTGGTAGAATATTCAAGCATTCGCTGCAGATACGGTGAGGGATCGTATGAGTAGACCAGACCACTGGTCGGGACAGTGGCCGCGGCATTAGCTGGCGTGACCATTGACGGCGTGTGATGAGCTCCGCCGGCAAGGACGGCGGCTTGGTTCGGTAGAGACGTGATTCCGCCGGCTAGCTGGGGTGTTGGTGCCGGGGTCTGGAGACGCGGTGCTGCCAGGATGATCGGTGTTCCTCCAGCTGACATCGGCGATGGAAGGACCGCTGTTGTGGTCTGTTGGAGCACTGCCGGTGGAATGCCAACTGACTGAGCAGCAGCCACTACACGAGGACCCTCTGTGATAACAGCAGACACCATCATACTCATCATTCCATTAAATTCATGCGATAAAGAACTCACGTATACAATAATCTCATGTCAGTTTTCAGCTCTTCCATGATCACCTCTGTCTCCTGCTGTTTCAAACACAACGGATTCATCACAACGAGCATTTCGCTTTGTCATTCTCCCCATCTTTTCACAACCGGGTGCCACCCATTTTGCTTCTACATGAAATTCTGACTTCGAGGGAGGCAGAATTTCCACAGAGGCCAAGCAGCCCATTTGCCTCGTCCCACGGCGCCACGGCTGAAAGAAAGCTGGTAAAAACAGCAAATTTTGGCAGTGTTCTGACCTTCACTTTATCGTGTACCTTTTCAAAGTCAGCAGTGAAAAAACACTCGAGACAGGAAGCGCAACAACCACAAATAGATGATGATGATGATGATGATGATGACAGAAAATGACGCAGTAGTAGTCAACGATATGAGTAATGATATGTCATACTGTTGGGACTATACCAGAAAGACCGCCAGAGCAATATATCGCACACGCAATCTCACTGTTCGCCATTACTAAACTCCTCACTCTCGTCACGTGACCTCATTCTGGCCAATCAGCGCCAGGTTACACATGGCAGGTCTCTATAGCAACATTAAGGCACAATTCCACTATAGAAGACTTCCCAACAATACATACGTGGTGTGTTGATGAGAAAGGCGTGTTGAGGCACGGCGTCGCGGTAAGTTCCGTTCATTATTGCCAGTTCCATCAACTGCATCTTCTTCAACTCATCCTCACCGTCCGCCTGCACACACACACACACACACATGGCCACTGAAATCAAACCACTGCCTGCTGCAAGTAAGTAATCGTTTTCTTCTCAACGGTCAAACGTCATCGGCAATAAACAGAAAATTACAATAATTTTAGGTGGCGTCATGGTGTAACGGCAGGGTGTCAAACTTATGATCGAAAGATCGCGAGTTCAACTCCCGGTCAGAACTACGGTGCACATCAGCTCGGTGACAGAGTCAACTCCCTTCTTCACCATTCCGAGTGTGCAGCGGACACGTGACACCATCTACGACCGTTCAGGACTCTGATGTCCGCATGCATTCCTAAGTCTCACGAACTGTCTCGGCGTGCTTCGCCGTTCTGAGGCAGTTACGCAGCATTCGTCGTTCGCTGTCTCACTCGGTCTTTCAGTCTCTAGTTGCTGCGTTGCTGCTGACAAAGCACGACTTCGGAAATGCTACACTGGCCGGTATACCGTCGTTCCAGCTAGATCGTCTCCAGGCGGTCATGAATGCAGCAGTTCGACTCGTCTTCTAGTCCAGTCAACAGGACCACATCACTCCGCCGCTTAACCGTCTGCATTGGCTTAGTGTGCCAGAGCGAATAACGCACAAACTGGCCATGCTGGTCTACGAGTGTGTCCGTGGACTTGCGCCGGCCTACCTGGCTGACACTCTACAGCCTATCGCTGGACTTCCTGCTCGGCAACGAATGCGCTCGTCATCGTCATCGACCTCCACGATCGGCGACCGAGCGTTCCCCATCACTGCAGCAAGAACTTGGAACAGTCTGCCATCACAAGTGACGTCTTCAAAGTGCTTGCGAACATTTAAGACTAAACTTAAGACTCAGCTGTTCTCCTCCTTTTTTCCACTATGGACTGAAAAGTGACTGTGGTGCCATAGGCATTTTTCGCTTAAATTTTATTGTATTGTATTTTATTGTACTGTATTGTATTGGTTACTACTTGGATGGGTGACTGTCGGTGCAGAGGTAAACCATCTAGATATATTACCAACACCAAGGTCAACTCAGCCTTCCATCCCTCTGGAATAAATAAATCGATGTCTAGATTGGGTTAAAGCAGGGCACGTTCACTTGCGTCAAATGGCAGCTATTCAAGATTTTTTGAACATAGCGATTACAATTTACTACTTCGACAGCTACTGCAGTTAACTAGTTGTAGAGGTCAAAGGTCTCTTTAATTATGGGAACCCATGAACCCATGTCAAAGCTACGGAGCGCTCAGCGTTTACCTGCCAACCAACATAGGTGAACGCCCCCACCTTAACCCCAGCCAGGTAGGCCCGGTATGGATTTACCCACCGCAGAAAGATTAAAAGCTGCTCCCTAGCAGAAATCATTCCAGGCAGTCCAGACTCGGGAGGATTACGAGAGCCCATGACATATGGATTTGATCTGACGCCACTAGGCCTATCAGATGCACCCCAGCCAGTCAACGTGGCACTAACTGGCACGGCGTGTTACATTTCACCCCAATAATAGTAATAATAATAATCAAATTAGGACGTGTCATCTGCTACGGATGCAGGCAGAGACGAAGACAGCTCATTTACTGGGTTTCAGTAGTAGTAAGCTATCTGCTGTCCTACAGCGGCATCATCAATAGCCACAGGGGGCATTCATAGATCTGTAGTGATGCACTAGATACCGATACCGCGGTATTATTATTTCGGAAAAGAATCTTATTAAAATACCACTGAGTACAATTTCTCAATTTCCAAATATTACTGCTGCTACTACAGGGTGCGGCAAAAAAGTGGACCCCTAAAGTTTTTCGCCGTTTTCTCAGCAACCGTTAGGGATTTTAATATGAAATTTTACAGTTTTATTTAGTGAAACCTTCTACATCTAACTGCCAAATAAAATGTGATTTTGTTGAAAAACGACAAAGTTATAGACTTTTTAACATGACCGCCTACCGATTTTTTGGCATTCAAACATGTTCATGCTAAAAATGCTATTTAATTTTCAAAAACTGGTTACACGTTACTGTCGATGACGTCACAGTGACGTTTTGATAACGAGCAATTTATATTGTTTATAAATTATCACTAAATTATCGTTCCTTTAAAGCAATCGCCGGCTGCCCACCGGATTCATCTTCCAGCAGGACGGCGCGCCGGGCGCGTCAGCACACACGGCGTGCAACGCCGCGCAGCGCACAGAATTGGCTGCGGGCCAGCTGTCCAGATATCATCACAAAAGACCAATGGCCTCCAAATTCGTGGAATATAAACCCAATGGACTATCACGTATGGGGTGCAATGTTGGAGGCTTACTGCAAGCTTAAAACACAGCCGAAAACAAGCGCTGAATCGTTTCAGGTTATTTGGGACAACCTGCCAAATGGACTGATCGACAAGGCTGTAAAAGATTTCTCAAATAAGGCGAATGGAGGTTGGTGTTGTAATTTGGAGCTGGCGGTGAACACTTCGAACATTTGCAGTGACAATGGAATTCTGGCATTTGATCATTATTTAACTGTGTTGTTCAACGATGTTATTAAATTGGTGTTGCAGCTGGAACATTTTTAAATGCTGAGAAATCGGTAGGCGGTCATGTTAAAAAATCTGTAATTTCGTCGTTTCTCAACAGAATCAAATTTTACTTGGCAGTTAGATGTAGAAGGTTTTAGTAAAAAAAATGTCTAAAATTCCAAATTAAAATTCTACACGGTTGCTGAGAAAACAGCAAAAAACTTTAGGGGTCCACTTTTTTTCTGCCTCGCCCTGTAGTTAACGTTTTAGGCGGCTCCTCAGAAAGAATAGCGATGTCAGCTATTAAAACTATGCATGCTACCCCCTCTCATTTAGCACCCTCGATCGAGGTGACCCCTTTTAAAGTTCTGAAAAGCTTTACAGATTCTGAAGATTTCATGATCCTAGCTTACACCGTTTTGATACAATCGCAGAGTGTGACGAACGGACGAACAGGCAGACAGACGCCTGGGCGATAGCTAAGACGCGCTATAGCACTACGTGCTGTCGCGCATAAAAAGCTCGGAAAACGCCAGTATGGACTGCAAAGTTGTATTTCAGTTACGCCACCTGGCGAACCCTGTCGTACTGAGGAGCTGCAGCGGCGTATTATGCAAAATCACGCATGCATTTTTGCATGTTTTGCAAATTGCATATTATTTCACTGCTTTGTTCTAACAGTGGCACATCCAAGGGTGGTAGGGAGCGACTGCCTCCACCTCCAACTTTCAGCACCCGGGTTTTTTCATGCCCAAAAGTGCGTTTGTGGTCCACCGCGTACCAGCTGGGGAGCGTACAGGCTTAAAGTTAGAGCTTACGCAGCAAGCTCCTAGCTGGTGGGCACAGAACCCCTTCTCAACATCCCCACTCCCACCTTAGGCGTCGCCTTAGGCGTCCATTTTCGACCCTCGGGCCTCGATCGGCCTTCTGAAGTGCAACTTCTGGTGCGTCGAAAATGGGCCGAGCAGCACTGCGCATCACTAGAAAGCGCTGATGTTGGCACGGTAAGGTCAGCTGCAGCATCATCATCATCACATCTGTTTCCAGTGACAGGCCTACTGCCGGCCGTCAGTTCACCAGGCTGCCGCCAGGCGGCGAATCCACGTGCGACGGCACTGAGCCGGAAATGAACGGGACTCGGCCTACCTGGAACCATCGCGTGACAATGTAGGGATCATATACGATAACACACATACGAGTACTATAGCGTTATGAAGACAGATCAAAGAGAGACTGTTTCACCAGGCAGGCCATGCACTACACGTAGTCAGGTCACATCAACGTGAAACTGATTAATACAACGGCTGTGTGATCACAGCATGCATGCGATTTAGCTCCATATAATGGGATTAAATCAAATTAATCAAGTTCATCTGAAAACATAGCAGCACGAGTGCTGCTGGGGTCCTGAAGCTGGTCACGGCGATGAGTCCAGAGTTAAACCAGCAACAACAAAGATTCAGGTGTATATAAAAGAAAAGACACATAAAACTAAAACCCAAAAATCATAATTAAAATCAAAACGAAAATTCTCTTCAACTGAGACTATAATAATAACGACATATACATACCGACGTTAGGTCGTGATCTGAGAGGTGCTATGGAACCTGCCTAAAAGTTTGAGGGTTTCTGAGATGTGGGCCAGAAGAACTGAATCAGGGCGCCCCCCCTCCGCATGCAGACTGAGGTGGCACGAGCGACGAGAAAAGTCGCCAGAGTCATGGACAGAGATAGACAGACAGACAGGCGGACGGACGGACGGACAGACAAGACACACAATGCGGCCTACAAAAAGGATGCATAATAATTGTTGACAGGACTCAAGACTTCGTTGCTCTGTCTGGGCGCTAGATGTCGTCCCGTTAGCCTAAAGGTTAAAACGGAACAAGGTGCATATAGCTCTTCAAGGAAACGTATCTCAGAAAGCTACCGACATGGGACAGCACATGCAGCGTTACCTTCAGTGGCACCCAACACACGTGAAGGCGACCAGCCCTAATCCCAGCCATGCAGGTAGATAAATCGAATATAGTGCAATTAGTGCTACTCGATTCATCTAATGCAGATAGATGGCCTGGCTGAGTTCAGTGAGTTGCGCCAATTGGACTACTTTTAGCAGCCGTTGACGACATAATGTTTGGTTCTGGCGCCTTGCTTGCTTTGCTTGCTACTTTTTGACCATCGCATGGGCTACATATGAGAAATACTAATCGGGCTACTTATCACCAGTGCTTGGCGCTATGACTTTAAAAAATCTGGCAATCCTGTTATAAGATACGAGACGATAATACTCCTGGAAAAAGACACCCTATGTAAGTTACTGCTACTCACATTGTCACATTCCACAAATCAAAGCCGGTCCCCTACCACTCATTCACTGCAGTAACGGCGCAGCGACCAACAGATGGGTTAAATAACCGGCAAAGAGCTTAAGTGAGAAGACACGAAAGTGGCGGAGGGGAAGATGCGGAATCGCAGATCAGCTGAGCGGCACAGACGGAGACGGCGCTTGCAAGTAAAAGCAGAAATACATGTACGCCGCCATGCCAGTAAGTTAACCACCCGTTCAGACGGCGTTCACTCAACAAAAGTAAAGGCCAAGGACCACGGTGCTAGTGCGGCGAAGCGTACAGATCAAAACAGTTAAAAATAATTATGCCATTTGTCACCGCAAAAAAAAGCACCACGACGCTTTGATTTTTCCAACGATATCGTCGGCTACTTCGGTCAATTTTAAATAGACCTATCGTACACCGCACAGTAAATTATGCCAAGTCCTTCGGAAGCCGCAAGGCTAATAGAGCAGAGCTGATCTCTGCTTCCCCAGCCCTCCACAGCACCTTACCCGCGTAGGATTGGCCAGGCTGAGTCACATACTGACACGATCACCATACTAACCCGGTACACCGTACTGGGTAATAAACCAGAAGCTGCTGTAATGTGAATTTGGGAAAAACATGTCGGCAACTCCATCACACGGCTTTAAGTCTGTCGCGACAGGCGTTGACAACAACAGACGCAATCGTACAGTCGAGCTTTAAGCTCCAACTACAAGGAGAGATTCACTAATTCACAAAGTTCGAAGTTTAACTTACAAAACAACTTCAAAAAAAGAAAAACTCTTCAAAATCTTGAAAAAAATGCAATACACGTGGTAAAAGAAAAATCGTTTTAAAATACTACAAAAAAGTTACAAATCTGCCAAATCGATCAGAAGTTAGAATAGTAGACAGCCTAGAAAATTCTGTATAACCAAAGCCAGAAACCACCCAAGCTGTCCGATTGCCATGTCTCAAAGCCCAGTGGGGTTGATAGCGTTGGACGTTCGGGCGATGTGGCTAATTAAAGGGCTGGCGCAAAGGTAAACAGCAAAGACAGATCAAAGAGAGACAGTATGACCAGGCGCGTGAGTGGCGCACGCACATGGCCATGCACACGTAGGTCTGGTCAGACACAGTTCAGCGACGTGAAATTAATATATTCTGACCGGCAGCTAGGGCTGCAGCAGCAACAGCAGCAGCAGCAGCAAAGGGCACCGCTTCCTGGCTAAGATGACGGACCCAAGACAACAGACTGTTTACTGCCCAACGGCTGCCATTTTAACCCTTTCGGCGCCGCATTCAGTGAGTAAGCCAAGTAAATGGGAAAATAACAGTAAATAAGTTGTCCCACCGAGGGTATGCAAAATGAGTACTGGCGGTGGTTACTGCTATCACTACAGAAGTGACGGCGTGTTCTGCGTAACAGTAGGTCCTGTTACTAGGACTCCAGCTGATATAATGGCCCAGTCGGTTAAAGGCGCCAGCTGCTAGAGCCGGTGGACTTGGGTTGTATGCTAACTCAATTGGGTTAAAACCGTCGCCGGCTCAAAGCGCCACAAAGGGGATGAGCTTATACGCAATGGAGTTTGAAATCTTCTTCTCAGCATGTCAACAACTGACTTCAGACTCAAGAGTCGCTGGATGAACAGACACATTGGTGCTACACAGTTAGAGCTAAGTCTAAACGTTTTATGGAAAAGGAACGTTTCAAAAGTACGCTTGAACAGAACCGAAAAGCTAGCATGCGTATGCATCAAACTATGGGTCCGTCCGTGTACATATCATATCTTATACGGTCGCATAATGATTAGAGCTGTCAAATTAACACGTTAATTAATGCGTTAACAAATTAACGCGTGTTAAAAAAATTAACATGTGTTAAAAAAATTAACGCACATGCGTAAATTTGTTTAATTTACTAAATTCTGTGAAGCAAAAGTTCCAATATTCCGTTAAACTGTGGTTATTTGACAATCAAATGAATTCAAGTAACTAAACTGTACTTGCCATTTCATCACTACTGTAAATAAATAATTATTTAGATGACAGGCTAATAGATTTCTATGCTAGCGATGAAGTTAGGTAGGGCCCCCTAAACGTCATGGGGCCCAGGGTAACTTCCCCCCTACTCTCCCTCACGACGGGCCTGGGTGCGTTAATAACGCGTTAATTAATGCGTTAAAAAATTAACGCAGTGCATTAATGCGTTGAAAAAATTAACGCTTCGACAGCTCTAATAATGATCCTTGCTGCTAGCTGTATAGTTACGTGGTCAATAAAGGGTTAATGGACAACCACTCGTGCAGGGCACTGACAATGCAGAGTGTACGGCGGGAGGCTCCACGAGCAGTCAGTTATACCCACTGGTACACAACAGAGTTTTGAAAGAGCATTTTAAAGTGTCTGAATTGCTCGATTCTGGCATTGAACACTGAGCACTCACACCATGAAAGGTCTGAGGACAGCTTCCATTTTTTTCAAACATAATTTGCCAGAATACTCAATTCAGGAGACTCATTCCCTCCCCCCCCCCGAACCATTAGAT
>Ga0209367_1014352_pt1 | contig 10045 bp, 8 predicted proteins | sample WorMetLIZISLAND2_FD_187412 | JGI IMG/M metagenome (GOLD analysis project Ga0209367, IMG submission 187412) | Marine gutless worms symbiont microbial communities from Max Planck institute for Marine Microbiology, Germany - Olavius geniculatus... ...
TGATGATGATGCCCTAGATAGGCAGCGGTGGGCAGCGATAGTAAGAATGGCGTCAGACACCAACGGGCATTGAGCCCACGGTTGTCGATGATGATGATGATGATGAGTATCGATAATGTTCTGCTCCAGACCAATCCAGGCTGTACTATTGTCTTTTCTTGACTTCACAAACATTCCTAAACTTTACCTGGTAGACACCTGCTGCATGACAGTCAAACCTTGTAATAGATCAGCTGTCGGGGTCCACAGATTCGGATAGATGGAATTTATCGACGTTTTTTCATTTATTTTAACACGTATTATGCTTGGTTTGATTTCCCCAGGTAGTGCAAAAACAGACGTTGGGTGAGGTAGAAACTAAAACACTTATTTAATAGCCATGCAGTAGTGTCAGACATTTTTTTCAGCCGAAAATTATTAAAATCTGCTAATCTTTCTTCAAATTACGATCGATAATGTCGGGGATGTTTTTTTAAGGTTTTCTGTTTATTTCAACACATATTTCGCTTGATCTGATTTCCCTAGGTAGTGAAGAAGCATACATTAAGCGAGGTGGGAAACTAAACGGTCATTTGATGGCAAGTTGTATCAGGAATATTCGTATCAAAAACTATCAAAATCTGATAATTGGTTTTAAAGTTACAATCAAAAATGTCGGGGATGTTTTTTTGAGACACAGTGTATAGTTAAGCTATAAGCGAAAAGCAACTCCACGTACTGATATAAGTCTTAACAAACAAACGTAGGCTACCTCTGATTGAGCAGGTTATTGTGTCAGTCTTTCAGTTGCTCCTGCAGCCGTCTTTCTATGACTTGCTTGAGTCTTTCGTCAACACTAAGACCGAAGCGCACTGTTAGAGATGCAGATACTGTATGCTGGTGGCCCTAGCTGTAGTTACACTGTAGTTATACAGCCGATCAGCAGGCCAGGTGCGCTGAGGTGAAAAATCAGCTCTGCGCTAACACTTAGCGCTGCCTACGCACGTCCAGTCAGTTGATGGACGCCGTCCGTCCGTTCTGTGCAGCGCCTCCGAGAACTCTGTCTGCGAGTCTGCGGCTACTCGACGAGTACCTGCAGTGCCGTGTCTTCTGCAGCGCTACGCCAAATAGCATCAATGCCTAGGCCTACATAGGCCTGCCTATTCACGGTCTGTCTATCCGTAAGCCGAGCCGGTCACTGCATGGCTGCAGAGCAGTATAGGCTAGTCCTACCTGGTGGGCGCAGCTTGCATGCGCCCGGAGAAAAATAGATGTGGGAGGGGAGTTTTGTTAAGTGTGCAAATCAAAACTTTTCCGTTATATTTTACTAGGCAACGAGAAAGAGAGAAGGTAATGTGGAAGGGATAAATCAGAGGGAAGGGGTGTAGGCAGAAAAGGGGAAGGAAAAGGGGGTGGATGGGGAGACAAATAGGAGAAAGAGCCAGAGAGGGGAGGGATTTTGGCTCGAATGTGGGGAGATCGATCGACTTGCGTACGATTTTGATTCAAGATTTGAGAGATAGAAGGCACTGAGTCTGCGACTGTGCCACAATTAAGCGCCGCTATACGGTACGTTTCATGAATGTGCACTGCCACTGGTGCCACATGTAGGTCTCGGCCTACTTGGTTTAGCCGGCTCTCGATATATGGTCCTGGAACAAGAAAGCCCAGCTGTCGCTAGGGAAGTCGCGCTACAGCCATACAGTTTCTGTTGCAGTACCGACCTTCAAGATCATCCAATATAGTGATCAATAGCAACATAGGCCCTATCTCGCACCGTTTAGCCACAATACATCCGTGATGTATAGACAGACGACAACCGTAGTGTCATATTGACGCTTACAGCGCTACGCTTACAGCGCTACAGCACAACTGTAGTGTGTCAAAAAAACCTTTTTCTCGGTTCTGAAAAGTCCTGAAATTTATACGGTAGTCACAGTCAGTAAGCAAAAGTATGGGAACTCGTAGCTCATTCGCCATGTGGCGCCACCATCGCATTAAAAAACTTGCTGTTGCGCTGTACGAAAGCTGTTTCTGTTTAATGTTTCTGTTTAATTTTAACATCATGCGCGACATGGCATGCCGCAAAAATCAGCATGACTACACAAAAGCTTCATCCCCTCTAGCAGTCCAATTATGACATTTTGCTTACACCGTTTCGATAAATATCAAAACAGGTATACAGGTTCCTCGTCGTTACCGTTGATGAACCAATATGTATACTGAATAATTTTTGTTTCTGGAATTTGTTAATTCCAGCGGCGAAATAGGCTGAAGGTGTTCACGTTATTCGCTCATCGTGTATGTTATGTGTTCTGCAGGTACCGGCGAACAGCAGACTTGTCGAGATACGGTCAGACAGACAGACGTCCGTCGGCCACATGAGCGCACGGCGCTTTAAAGTTTCTTATAGGGTGTTTACACGATCCAGCAAACGTCCTGCAAACATCCAGCAAATGTATTCAAAATACAGGTGAATTGCTGGACGTTTGCTGGATCGTGTAAACACCCTATTACTGACCAACAGCAGAGGATGAGCACAGAGGCTTCGATCGCAGTGGCGGCGCCAGCTTTTCACCAGTTGGGAGGCCAGGGGCAAGACATGTGTAAGGGGGGACACACTTTTTCATTTCGTACTTTAACACCCCCTTCCTTTTCTTATCCTCGTTACATTTAGGCTGTCATCCAATAGGCCTATTCGTACTTGTTGGGTGTGGGTGACCACTTTCCAGAGCACATAAAATTTATAGACTTTTCCATTAGGGCAGGCAAAGATTCAACAATACACCAGACCCCTAGACCAAGCAATTGCTTTTCGACCTAAGTGTACGTGGTGCCATAAATTCAAAAGTAGTGGTATGAATAATATGCGAGCGAAGCGAGCAGGAAAAAAATTGGTACCACTAATTTTTGTCTAATTGAGTAGGTCTAGAACCGTTTTCCCTCACTTTTCCCTGACCACTCTGGAATTCCCAGACTTTTCCAGATTTTTCAGGTGAGTAGTCACCGTATTATTTTATACGGTTCCAAAACGGCTTAAAAGCATATGAAGGCGAATTGCATTTGTCCTCTCATCACTTTCTATAGTCTGTTTCGACACACTTTAAGTGCATAGATGTATAGATTAGTCTGAATAGACCTACTCCGTGGTTTAGGCCTAATGGTTGACAGTTAATAGGCGGGCTATCGCAGGTTTACAAAAGCATTACAATAGAAAAAAATATGATGTATAGGCTTCTTATGAAGTGCTAGGTCTACCTATATAGCCTAAAAGTTAACGCGTAACTGGATTTAGGAAACCTATGGCCAAACTGCCAGCATCAGCAACCTGGGATCTGTAAGCAAAAATTTGTTAACATATCATGTTTCAGACGTAGGCCTAATACCCAGATCATTTAATGTTGAACGGATTTTAAAAAAACGATCAGATTATGGCTTTTAGCAAGTATCATACATAAAAGACCATAATTGTGATTTTTGTGTTTTCAATTTCACCCAGATAGTATCTGCGTGCCATTTCCTTTAAATACCTGTTTTTGATTGGCAGCTCAGTCACATTAATATTGACTATCTACCATTCTGCCATGGAGTTGTAGAAATAAGTTCAAATTTGGTAGATGGTATAGACAACTATTGCACAAACTTAAGGCCTGCAGGCCCAATTCAGTCGCGTAGCGTCACTCCCATTCTTTGATCTGCTTTCTCTCCTATCAGAAGGACAAAATTTCCAAATCATCCAACTTGGCGGACCAAATCAAACTATCCGACGGTGCCTATCTAGGCACGTTAATCATTATGGATCACGGACTCTGGTCTGAAGATCGAAGACGCAACTTCTGCGCAACGTGATGTAGCCTAACCAACTCGTCTGCAGCAGCGTAATGTAGCTTATAATTCCACACATTTTCTGACCGTCGAGTCGGCATGCGTGCGGAATATACAGCCGTGAAACCTGGCGGGTGGTAAGGCAATCCGTCTTCAGTCGAGCCATGAAAGCCGACGCGAAAATTTGTGCTCAGGTGCAGCTCTGTCACGGCGCGTACAGGACGACGTACAACTGAACCGAACTGAACTGACATGGTTTAGTTTTTGACGAACTGACCAATAGGAAGCAGTAATGCATTACAGTAGACACCGTCTAACGGCGTTGGTGGCTTACTATAATCGCGTACGCGTCAGCCAATAACCGGTCCAAACTAAACCGTGTCAACTCAGTTCAGTTATATCGATCTGTTCGCGTCATTAGACTTTGTGTGTACAGGAATAAGTAATACCCCGTTTACACGATCAAACAAATATCGAGCAAACATCGATCCAGCTCGTAGAGCCAGCTTCATCGTGTAAACGGAGTATAGGCTCCCTAAGTGTTATACGGTGGCGCGTAATATATCTGCGAAGTGCAAACTCTAGTTTTATAGTCCATATGCCACGTTCACCCAATAGGCTATATTCACTTCAGCCTCCTACCCCCAGCGGGAATTGGAGGCTGAGCTACAAAACTGCAAGACACGAGTTCTCGCCGAGGGTAGGAAGTTAAGTCGAATTTGGAGAAAGCCAAAGTAATTTAGAGAAAAGTTGCCAGATTGTAGGCCCACACGGGCCACAGCAAAATGTAGGTCTAGGCCCTATAATTAGTCTACAGCAACTTCACTCTGCGTTCAGTGACCTCCGTAGCCTGCACTCTTTGCATACATGGATGTTCAGCGATATAACCTACGCATCATTTTACTACCATTTAAAGCCGCGTACAGAGTCACGTAACTGTACTGAACTGACACGGTTTGATGGCTATTGGTTGATGCGTACGTACGTGAGCACAGTCACATATAGATACGGACATCGTTAGACGATGTCTATACACTGTAATGCATCACTGCTTGCGCATTTGTCAGTTCGTTAAGAACTAAATCGCATCAGTTCAGTTCAATTTAGTTAGGCCTACGTCGTTCTGTATGCCTGCATGCAGCTAAAGACTAAAAATCCACGTGCTTCCAGTTGCGGTCTAGCGAAGAAAAATGACCAAAAGCTGGTGGGAACAGTGGTGTAACTGCAAATCCCCCATGCAGGAAAACTATTCAGGGCTCCCTTTCTCGCCTTTTTCCTCCCTTCATGCTGTCTTCCCTTCTGCCCCCACTTTCTGTCTCCTTCCCCTTTTCTTCTGTTCTTTTCTTTTTCTCCCTACGTTCCTTTCCGTTACAAATAAGTCCTCTTAATGCAACTCGGAGGTCTAGGGGAGCGCTTTGAGCTCCCCCAGAGGGGGTCCGGGGCAGAGCCCCGGTCAAAAACGTAGGCCTATTTTAGAGCATTTTGGCGCTCCAGAAACCACATCTGCTGACATTAAATTTCGTGTTTTGCTATGCGAAAAAATGAACACCATAATTTTGGGCCCCTAACTAGACCTACGCCCCCGCATTGCGGGATCTACGGGGTCAGTAGTTACGCAACTGGGTGGGAATATTGACTTAGCTTAGCTGCTTCACAGGTGAATGTTCGTCGGCGCCCCGCATATATGCTAGGAACAATGATAAACTGAATGGTACCAATGAACGATAAGCCGACGATAAGCTGCCAAGAACAATGTGTCTGGAATGAATAGCAGAGAACGAAGATAAATTGACGAAGCCGGTGTCTGCAGACCAGACAAGACACAGCGCGATGACGAACAGTCTGTCAGTGAGTGTGCCGTGGAATGACAGCTGCTGCAGTGCTGCCGCTGACTAGGCCTACAGTAGAATAATCACCTGGTAATGACGCTTTGCAGTCTTGCGTCCAGGCGTAAGTAAACCGACTATACCGGCCTTTCGATTTGGGGTAAGGCAGATCGCGCTCACCTGTGTAGGATGGAAGCTGTGTGATTCCATACGGGAGACGACGCTCCGTAGTTCTGCGATAGCTTTTCCATATAATACCATACACGATCTTTAACCTTTAACCTCTAGCAGTAAGCTTATCATCAGCATCAGCAACAGCTACATCGGCAGTGGTGTCGTGGCACGGAAACTCATAGGGGATAGGCAATAACCCTCCACCCGAGTATCGGTTTATCGAAAAAAATGTCTTCCAAAAGTACAGAATTTGGGGCTGGAAAGTGGATATCAAACTGGAAAGAACAGAGGTGAAAGGAATTATTTGTTGAGCAGCCGCAATGTCAGCACTTCTCCAGACCTCTAGCCGGATGTCAGGAACATACTTCTTGGTGGAAAAAACAATGAAACGAGGAAAAATAAAGGAAAAGGAGAGAGAGAGAGAAAGGGGATGAAAAATAGCTGAAATGTGTTTTCCAAACTTCAGCTTGTCGGGAATTTTTTTCCAAAAGAGAAAAAGTTACGGCTGGAAATCCATTCGGGAAATATTTAGGGGCAACGATGACATTTTTGCACCCATAATATCATCTGTAGAACACTTTTCAACCAGCGTGTCGCCACGCCGCTGCTAGTCTAGGCCTAAATGTAAGCTTATTGATCATCATCACCATCAGCAGCAGCAGCAGACGCAGATCAATCATCTGTCATCTTCTCCACCCGCCCTGAATGCGGCCGCTTGTTATGACATTACCGACTTCACAGCTAGAGCTCTCACAGTGAGGGCTTCGTAGCTGGAATAGCACATTGTGCATAATCCCAGTGTATGAAAAGATAGACTTTGTCACGGGGGAGAGAGTCTGTAATGGCGGGGGCGAATCTATAATGACGGGGGAGAATCTATAATAGGCTTTGTACCGGGCTAAATTCCTCCGGGGGAGACTTTGTACCAGTACAGAATCTCCGGTGGGAGACTCCGGCAACACTAAGACAGAGTTGTTATAAACAACGACAGGCGAAATAAGTCGACAAAATAATCGCCACCACACTCGAACAAACAGCATAAAAGCTCGCTATTTGAAGCGAAAATAAATCGTGGTCCTGTTCTCACACAAGCGACATAGGTACCTACACACCCCGGCCGACAAGCCGACTAAAAACCAACGCGGCTTGACACTCTGTAATAACTTTCAGGCGCTAAATTTTCTTCTTCAAACTTTTCTGTTAAGTGACTGCTGTGCCACCGGAATTTTGTCCACTTTAAATTGCATTCTATTGCATTGTATTCAGAGAATTTAGAGAGAAGCGTCCGACATTAAAATTTTTGGCACTCGTGCACAATCTCCTTTGTAGCGGAAACTCATTCACCCAACGTGACCCGCGACGCCACTGCTATTTTATCACCTGCCGCACAGTAGCATCCTCCGCCTCATCATCGTCAGCAGCAGCAGCAGTCTGTGATCAATCGCCTATCATCAATCAACCATTAGCACCCACCAGCTGTATGTGGGCGGTGGCAGCTACGTAGCAGCTGTTTGTTTTGACAAGTTCTACAGACGTCACAGCTGCTGAGGCAGGCTCTTGTCAGTGGCTTCTATCTTCCCAAATCTGGAATCGAAATCGGGCGCAGTTTCTCTCATTCACTTTCGGGGCTCAAGTCCTCCCACCCATTCGGGCTCTTTCGCTTCTCTGTCTCCCCTTCCATTCGCCCATTTAATCTTCCCCGTTTTGGCCTACTCTCCTTTCGTATGTTTACCCCATTTCTTTTTGCGCTTTTTCTCTTCTTTTCTCGTTGGCCATGTGAAAAAAATGGGGAAAGTCATGATCTACACCTTTAACAATTTCTCTCCCATTCACGAGCGGAAGCAATGGCGTCATTTCAGCAAATCGCTGAAGAGGTGTCTCAGTAATCTTTGGGGGGATCTCAGTCTACGTAACGTCGTTTTTGGCACTTTTTGCAGCAGTAATGCTTCTTCACCGGTACGATTTAGAGAGATAAAAAAATCATAAATCATTGGGGTCCGCAACCCCCTCCCTCACCTAAATGACGTCCCTGGGCGCAAGCTGCGCCTACCAGGTATAGAGATAGAAACCCCCGCATGCTCTGCTGCTAGACAGAGAGACATTCAGACTTCAGACAGTCGATATTAGCCTAGGCCTACGCACTCGGTCTGACATTCTGCTCCGATGAATGAATGACGCAAGGAGTATTAATTGCTGCGCCGCAGCTGCGAGTAGGCCAAACCCCTGCACTCAACCATAAAATAAGGGGCCATCGACGAGCCAACAGGCCTCAACGTACAGGGCCAACAATGACAGTCCACAGTGGCCCTGCATAGAAAACGCCAATTGGTCCGACATTGGCCCAATAATGGGGGCCCAATGTGGGCTGCCCTTATTGGCCCTGCATGTTTAAGAGTTGTTGACTCGTTGATGGCCCCTTACTGCATGGTTAGGTTTAGCTTGTTTTTTTTGTATTTTGTGTTTTGTGTTTCTGTAAACGTTAAACTTACTGTTCCGTTATTATGTGTTTATGTGCATTCCGCCTGGAAAAGCCATCCCCGAAATGACCTATACTGTGTCAGGTGGGACGCTAAACCCTATACTCACTCACTCACTAATTATAGAAACTCACTTTCATACTTAACTGTTAATCTGTTGTGATAATTTTAGGCTTGTTTAATAGCATTGTTCTGTTCATTTGACATCAATTTTGTTATTTTGCCTTCCATTCGTGTAGCCTCTACATGCTTCCAGAGATGCTATGCAAAGCATAGACGATCACCATACTGTGTTTATGTATTTAGCCCATTTAGATTGAGTTTTCCTCGTCTGTTTTATTGTAGCGTTAATTTTTGCATGCTATTTTTTATTTAATTAGTTGCTATTAACAGTGTTATGTCCCCAGCGGGTTAAAAAATAGGACAAGAAGCTGGAATATTCGGACAAATAGCTGTAGTTTTATTACATAAAACTATAGGTGCTCAGAATCTTAATTTTGCCTTCTATCTCTTCAAAAATGGCAGATTACAGCTAAAATTTTTGTTATTTCTGGAAAAATTTTTTGGGAAATCAGTTTTCCGATTGACTGAAATTTAGGGCGGGGAATTTTGTGATGGGGACGACACCAGTAGTTATGGTATGAAATTTTCTTTTCTATGTGCTAATGTTTTTGTGCTATCAGTTACATTGCATTGGCTATTTTATTTTGAATATTGTATCCACCGTGTCTCAATAAAAAACAGTCAGAATTGTTTTTATCATATCTTTGTCAAATTTCCACCAACTTTGATAAGTTTTAGCAGAGATATGGCCAAGACTATAGAATTATGTAAGGTGCACTCTTTGCCACCTCATCTAATTTATGTTAATGCACTACAACTGTGTGAAACACAGATGCTGCAAATTGTTACATTAGGTGGTGATTATTTGTATCGGATTGCTCACGATTGCATCATCAGTTTGACAGTAAACGCTATGCGGTTTAATAATTTCGTGGTATATTTTAAATATTTAATGGTGAAAATAGCAAACAGCAAAATAGCTCACTGATGAGCTTAAAAACGTCTAATCGTTTGATGACTCAATCGTCGATTCCGCTATGAGCCAGTGGCGTTTCATCTAAACCATTGTGTCCGTGTATGCGGGTCACACTTTGGGCGTAAACTCTAATAATTAGCAAGCAAATTGTTATAAAAACTTCTAATTTTACTAAATAATTTGCATTTTAATTTATTATTGCCTAATTAAGTCGTTATACAACACTTACTGGAGACAACAATTCAGCGTTAAGCAACAATTGAAGCATATGTTTCACGCGGTAGTGCGTTGACATAAATTAAATGAGGTGAAAAATAAGTGCACCTTACATATTGCTATAGTCTTGGCCATCGTTGTGCCAAAAATTATCAAAATTGGTAAAAAAATTTGACAAAGTTATGAAAAAAAACAATTACGGTTGTTTTTTTTATTGAGACACGGTGTAGTTTAGATATAATATTTTATTATAATTACACTAGTGGCCTTTTGTGCTTTTATTAGTTGTTGCTTATATGCTACTTTTTATTCTACTTATAGTTTTTGGCATTGAATTTTTCATAATTCGAATCACTGTTTCCTGTTCCGGTATTTCAATAAAAAACAAGTAATTTGAGAAAAGCTCACGAGACGCGCGAAAGCCTATAGCAGTTCCTGTTCGCAGGTAATCGTTGTCTGTCTCCATCCATTTCGTTGTAATTCACTCTTTTGCAGCCAAAAATCGCCAA
>Ga0209367_1014355_pt1 | contig 10044 bp, 10 predicted proteins | sample WorMetLIZISLAND2_FD_187412 | JGI IMG/M metagenome (GOLD analysis project Ga0209367, IMG submission 187412) | Marine gutless worms symbiont microbial communities from Max Planck institute for Marine Microbiology, Germany - Olavius geniculatus... ...
GTGATATTGGATCTCCTTGTCTTGTACCCCTGCTGGTTGCAAACCAGCTTCCTTCTTGCCCACATACTCTCACTGCTGCCTGAGCATTTTCATTGATGTCTCTTAGCAACCGGACTAACTGGTGGTTCACTCCATATGACTCTAGCACAGCCCAGGTCAGTATAATTAACGTTATACGTGACAAAAAACTGCATAATAAGTGATCACAGCTCACAAAGTCAGTAATCTTTGATGTCATTGCAGCGTCGCAAATATTAGGCCTATATATAGCCTATATATGTGAGGCTGTTGGTCCACGGCGTCCTCCTCGGCATCAACGTCGGTTGCGTCGTTCAAAACGTCGTGCGGGTCGACTTCCATTTCCTCATCCTCAGCATCAGCCATCTCGTTGTCTGGCTTTATCGAACGCGCGTCTCAACGGGAGCGAATCGTCCAAGGTAAAGGGGCAAATCAGCCAGGGGGCGAAAGATCCAGGGGCGAATGAGCCAGGGGACGAACCGGCAAAGGAGCAAAAAAGCCAGACACCGCGGTTCATGAGTTATCGTGTTAACAGAGAACTAGAATCCCAGCTGTCGCTAGGGTTGGGCCGACCGTACTGGTTGTCAGTTCGTCACTGACCTTAAAGGTCATCCAAAATCGATGATTTTCATTTTGTTTAAAAGAGCAAATGTCACTTCCTATTAGTGATAATTAGCTTTATCTCGCACCGTTTAGCCACAATAGCGCGCACTGGCCTTTAAAATCATCCAAAGTCGATGATTTGCAGATAATCTGAAAGCCAATATGCAACTTCTTATTAGTGATTAATAGTAACCTAGGCTCTATCTTGCACCGTTTAGCCACTGTACATCCGTTAAAGACGACCAAACGACAGACAGACGGACGACAATCACGACAATTTTACAAATTAAGGGCCGACCTTTAAGCTTACACTTAACAAAAACTTAAACGACAATGCTGAAACCAATACTGCCGTCGCCGCAAGTGAATTAAACGCTCTGTTGAATGTTTGTTGTTGTTTTTCAGCAAGCCGAACAGAGGTCTGTTTGTGCCGTTTGATCACGTGGTCATGGCGTGGGGCAGCTTCTAACAAATGTCGACGAGTTCTTCTTCTACCACAGATGTGATAAACGTTTACAACGTTTACAAAAAAAATCTTTGTAAACGAGTTTATTATTTTGTCAACGTTTATCTCAATAAAAATCACATGAGCGAAACGAAGCAACATTATGACGGAAAGCCAAGCTATAGTGCATTGCGTTCGATCACGGCACTTTCTGGGCACTTTTGTAAAACGGTTGTCACAGAACTGGAGTAAGACATTCTTTGACAATGACAAAACTTTTATTGGAATTTGGAATTATCCAAATAATAGGCCTAATATTCAAACTTACGCTCTGTGTACGTTTACTTTTAGTTCACAAACGTTTACAATCTTTTTCCTAATAAACGCGTTTATTAACGTTTATTATAATTTTTTGACGTTTATCACATCTATGTCTTTTACACAATCGCTATAATGCTCTGCTGTCCAGCATCTTCATTTAATATTATCATCCGAAAGGCAATAAACAATATTTAATAGTAAGCAGTGTGGTGTGCGAGAGATTTTTAGCTTTATAACCAACACGTCAACAACCGAGATATTGGCACGAACCAGCACGTCGTCAGCCGAGATTAAAACAAAATTACTGTAACCTCTTTTTATGCAGGGTGGGTCAAAAAAGTAAGCCACAATTTTTTTCGTTATATCTTCGTCGATATATGTGGTGCGACGGGATTTATAACGATCATTTAATTGCACTTAATCACTGCAGAATTCACCGGTCAAAAAATTAGGAAAACTAGACCCCTAAGCCGAATTTTTTTGTAAGTGTAGCTTTGCTAACTGAAATTTTCGGCGGCTAGCCGAAAATACGGCGGTGGCGGTTCTAAAAAAATTCGGCGGTTACGGCGGCTAGCCGAAAATTGCACTGCCAACTATAGCAATGTACATTCAATGACCATGCGTAATAACTTGAATGAATAGCTGGCTAATTAAGCCGTATATAGTTTACTGTGCAGGAAATAATTTAATCGTTGTTAATTATATAAAAAAATAGCTCATAATTTATAAGATAGCGCTATAATGCAGATACACACAAGTGTTCAGATTCAATGCCTCCACGCAGAGTCTAGACGTGAATGAAGCAACAACTCAAAAAACTCCAATTCCACACATACATCGTTGTTACAACTTGTAGGTTAATTATCCATTAGTTGACTTTTGGGATTGGTGGCGTGGCGTAGCGGTAACGCGTTGTCTGATTAACGAAATTAACCTACGCCGGGCCCGGTTAGTGCTTGAATGGGCGACTGTCTGCGGGCAGGTAAACCATCTTGGTATATAATCAACACCAAGGTCAACTCAGCCTTCCATCTCTCCAGATTAGGTAAATCGCGTACCAGCCTATTTTGCTCGGATTAAAACGGGGCGCGTTCACCTGTGTCGGGTTGCAGATAACACTGTGTGCTCCCTCCCCTACGGCAGGTGACGCTCCATAGCTATATGATAGGCTTTTTATAAAGACCTATACTCATAGAGTATCTTTAATTTTTTATCCTTTATAACTATACTGGTGCTATAAGCTTACGAGTACGTAAGACTACCATAGATCACACTTTGAATTTTGCATTTTTTTGTTTCTCAATAAAATTTGGCTAACTAACAGAAACGCGCTAGGGAGCTTCCGTAGAATAGATCTGTCCTTCAGGTCATGGGAAATCAAATTAAGTTAATGCAATCAACTGAATTATACAAAATTGCAAGACTGTCCGCTGTTTGTAGGTCGAGAAGTACCCCGGTAAGCCTAACAGCATTACGCGCATAGGCTAGATAAATACACGATTCTGCTACATGCTTATTATAGAACTCAGCTATAGGCAGTACGTAGTCATAGTCCGTTGTAACAAACTCGAAGTTTTCATGATCAACACTCGATTTAGTTCTTCCGGCCCGATGGACGAGCGTCAGCCATTTGATACAATCCCGGTAGTGCTGAACATGCGCTCGACAGGCACTGATGACGAGCTTATTCCGAAGTAAGCTAGCCTACACTTAAGCGATTTTACTCAGAATGGGAAATGACTAATCCTGAATTTGCCAGTGTCCTAAAGATTGTTTTTCCTTTAAAATACGTGAATTCAGTCATTCAACATCAAACGACTTCGCTGCAATGCACGCATGGAGTTAAATGACTAGTTCGCGTTATACGTCAGCTTGACACAATTTGGCTAGCGGAATTTTTTTCCGACGGTTAGGCTACGCGTAAAATCTTATACCGGCTAAGCCGGCTTAGCCATAAACTTTTTCGGCGGCGGTGGCTAACCGAAAAAAATTTTCGGCGACAGCGGTTATGGCGGCAGCTTATAGGGGTCTAAGAAAACGGATCGCTGATTGACGCAGCTATGCATGATCAGTGTTTGATTTGTCCAAAAATAGTGGGGGTCGTCTAAAGTAGTGAGGTGTGGGGAGAAGGATAGAAACAGTACGGCACTCCCGCCCACTTCTACAGCAGCAGCAGCAGCAGCAGCAGTGGGATGATAAAGTTGACGACTTTGATGACAGCTGGTTGCAGCATCCGGGCTTGAGTTGCAGTGTTACCGATGTTACACCCGCGAGTACGACAACAACTGATGCACACCACTGTCGTAGCCCCGTAGTTGTAGTAGTAACAGCCGAAAGGGCACTTGGACACACATCCGCGAGTTATGCTGACCAGAGTACCAAACCTATCGAATGTCTCGCGTTGAACCTAAATCCACCAACGTTACACATGGCTCAGGTTAGATCAAAGCGATGAAGGACGTTACATATACGATAAATAGAATACGTCAAATGAAAAAATAAACGCTAATAATGATATTTGCAATATCGACCAACTCAGCCTGGCCATTCTTCCGTGGATAGGTGCAATGAGTACAAGTAAAAACTAGGACATAAACAGGCACATCGAGCGATGCGCTAGCTTGGTATCCGTGGTCTGACAGTGTCAGCTGGTGTCTGGCTGAGAGTTAAAAAGATCAGCACCGCCGCCAAAATTATTTCGGCGCATTAGTTTACCGATTTGATATCTACATCCATTCCAAAGATATTCTCGGACGAGTCTAAAGTTGTCCGAAATCATGCTACATTCAGTTACATTTTGCATGTTTTTTGGCTCACATTTTTTGGCGGTAAGGCCCCATATTTTAAAATCTGCAAAATAAAAGTACACATACTTGCGATTATGTGACAAAGTTTCGCGGTGATAGGCCGAGGGAGCTGGGAGTTCTGGTGGCGAAATGAAGAAAAAAGAACACGACATCACTCAAACTTAAACCCGCCGGAAACTACCGTTTTGGGCGGCCTAATTACTGCGGACAAATAAAACACGTTAAAGGTGCGTGCAGAGCGACGTAACTAAACTGAACTCAACTTAACTTAACCTGTCAATCATTGTTTGACGCGTACATGAGTGTAGTCACATTAGCCGTTAAACAGTACCTACCGGTAGTGTAATGCATTATTGCACACCGATTGGTCAGTTCGTCGAAAACTAAGCCATGGCAGTTCAGTTCAGTTCAGTTACGTTGTTTTGTTAGCGCCTTAAAATACGTAGGCGGCGTATTTTGACGAAGATCTACAGATTAGACCTACCAGACAGTATCGGTCGCCGGGGCTGCACTGTCTGACGGTGACGTTCTTCAAGTTATTGAGACACGGGGCGTTTGCCGGGTCGAACACGATCATTAGCTGTTACGTACGGCTGTTACTACTACTACAACAATTACTACTACACTCGCGGCTGTCTGTCCAAGTGTCCGCACGGTTGTTAGGTCTACTAATACAACTACGGGGCTATAACAGTTGTAACAGTATCAGCAAACCTTACTACTACAACTAAAACTATGACTATTGTAGTATTTTCAGTAGCTGTTACTGCAACAACTGCGACAACCACGACATGTGAAGCAGAATCAGCAGCTGTTATACTTCTGCAACTACGACAGCTTTAGTAGTATCAGCAGACATTACTATTACAACATCTAGGGCTAATACAACTACGACACCTACGACAGTGTGTTGTAGTATTTTCAGTACCGTAGCTGTTACTGTAACAACGGCGACAACCACGACGGGTGTAACAGTTTCAGCAGCTGTTACTTCTGCAACTGCGACAACTACGACAGCTGTAGTAGTATCAGCAGACATTACCATTACAACTACGACAACTACATGTCTCAACAAGGTTTAGTGTGGACCCAGTAAATGGGTTTGCCGGGTCGAAGACGATGTTGTATTTTTCGGCACACTCGTAGCAGTATAGCGACGTGCCTGATTGCGCAGGCGCCGGTGTCGTCACGTTTACGCCTTCAGCTACTACATGTCAACAACGCAGGCGCCCGATTCACAGGAGTTCTGGAGATAGTCTTAAGACAGTTCTTACACTTACGGTCGTCTTAGGACAATGAGCTAATAATTCACAGAACATTCATTACGTCATGTCACAAGACAAAATCCTGCAATTCCGTGGCTATTTTGGATGTGACTAGGCCTATTTAAGACAAATTCTGTGAACTCACTTAAAACATGCCGTCAGATGATCCCTACTTACAATATTTTAAGATGAATCCTCTAACAGTGTTTGTGAATCGGGCCCCAGGGGCTTAATTTGTACAAAACTTTCCAGGTCGTTTATAGGAAAACTTAAACGCTGACCTAAGAATATCTCAGAAAAAAAGTGCGGTTTTCGCAAATTCCCGGGAGAAACGTGGATATAACTTTCGCAAAAAACACAGGACAGCTTCCGACTCTCGAGATAATTTACAACAAGTAATTTCAGCAAAGCTTACGAGACGCGCGACAGCTTATAACAGTTTCTTTTGCATCTAGTTCAATTGCGCCGATTTGATAATTGGCTCAAAGGTGTCACAAACGGACGGACTGACGCCTCGACGAAAACTAAGACGCGCGAAGCATTACATGCTGTCGCGCGTAAAAATTTCTACGAAATTACCGTCATTTTGTTTGCGACTTTCCTAAAATTCTTACGCTTGAAACAAGCGATTTTTTACTCACAATAATTCTTTCATTGAGCGCGACAAAACTTTTACCTGGATAATATGCAAGTAGGACGAGTGAAGGGAGCAGACGGTCTACTGCAAACTTGTTCATTTCCATGATTTCCTTTCAAGCGGACAATAAAATTGACACATAACATGCAAGTTATATGTAGACCTAGATCTGCAGAGTAGGCCTATTTCACACAATCTCAAACTCAGCGGGCACAGACAATAAATGTATTCACAAACTATATCATAGGGCCTAACCCCTTACTAAACTACACTGTGTCCCAAAAACATTCGCCACATTTTCGACTGTAACTTAAATAAAAATTAGCACATTCTAATACTTTTTGGCAAAAATATTTCTGACTGAACTAACTACTAAATAAGTGTTTTAGTTTCCACCTCACCCAACGTTTGCTTTTGCACTACCTGGGGAAAGCAGACCATGCATAGTACGTGTTAAAATGAATGGAAAAACATCAATAAATGCCATCCATCTTAATCTGTGGGCCCCAACAGCTGGTCTATTACAAGGTTTGACTGTCATGCAGCAGTGTGTCTACCAGATAAAGTTTAGGAATGTTTGTGAAATCAAGAAACTACTGGTACAGCCTGCATTGGTCTGGAGCAGGACATTGTCGATACTGCTGTCAATGAATGGAGAAAGCATCTCCTTGCTTGTGTTCGCATAGTGGGCCAACATTTCAAGCAATTTTACTGTAGCCAATTAAAAAATGGACAACTAAATAAATTGTAAGCCAAAGTGTCAGAAATATGAACAAAATGTGCTTTTACGCGTTATGTTAATTAAGCAATCTTATCGCATTGGATAAAAAGGTGATATTTCGCTGGTTGTGTTTTCCCCAGGTAGTGCAGAAACAAACGTTGGGTGAGGTGGAAAACTGAATAATCACTTGATGGCAAGTTGTGTCAAGAATATTCGTACCAAAAATTGTCAAAATCTGATAACTAGTTTTCAAGTTACAGTCGAAAATGTCGGGGATGTTTTTTGGGACACAGTGTATACTCCTTTATAGGCCTATAACGCAGCAGCCCATAGGGTTTCCACCCTTTTCAGTTTTCCCTTCCCTTTATTTAGTTATCGATCGTTCTCCTTTTCATCTGTCAGGGGATATACTTATCTTTTATCTCTTATGTGTTGTCCTAAATGACGTCACGCAATTTTAGCGAACAATAACCTCCTCCCCCTTGGTCAGTCGTCACGTTTCGTCACGCTGTTCTGGACCCCCCTCGTATATGACGTCACAAAAATTCTAACTCCTCCCCTTGCAGTTTGTATTGTAGCCTATACAGACATAATACGAGTTTCAAACACAACACAATTTTTTTACGATTTGACACAATTTTGCTATACAGGGATGGGGCACGGCCATCTGTGCCGGGGGCTGTGAGTGGGGACACCAGCTGCGGTAAGCCTATACTAACGCTATCATCTACGACTCCTTGGCCAGGCCTTGCCGCAGATGTGACGTGCGTGACGTCACGCATCATTTCACCTGCATCCCCTACGTCACACATCGTCATGATATCGTGAACCCCCTACCCCATCGGCGCGTGACGTCATTTATGAACGACCCCTTATTGTCATTTCTTCTCGGTTTTGCTTTCAAATTTTCACCATCACGCACGTTCCGCCATCGCTTCTCATTCAATTCAGCTCTGTTTAAAATAGTTGCAAACGTCTTTTAGTTATGTGCCAATTTTAAATCTTAGGCGATTTCCAAGGATAGGTGATATCATACCGTTATATAGGAAACGCTGTAACCCTACAAGACTAACTGAAAGCGAATGACACAGCTTACACTAAAGCTAGCTATAGCTAACCGACGAATGAGGCCTACAGTTCATTTACACATCAAGCGACGAGTTCAATCTCTGTTCTGTCGTCGTGAAATAAACCGATCGAACGGTCCGCGTATTGACGAATTCTCTTTCGCTGCTGCTGCTGTGCGTTAACATCAATGATCAATTGATCAGCTGTGTTCGTCGCTAGGCACTCGAACAACTCTCCATTCATGTCTGCTTTCATGCCTGCTATTTATTAAACGCGAGTCAATGTGAAGCTGTCCGAAGAGGAACACAGCCGCAAAGCGAAGAAAGTGCGAACACTCGTACAAAAACTCTATCTTTCGTGAAAATATTCAACCTTTTTTTAAAAAAATTGTAGCTAAGACTGAAGTGCTTACAAACTGACGTGCTTGCAACTACGTCATCCACTAATCAATACTCTTTTTGACGCGATACAGCTATGCTGTAAAGCGTGTCTATGGCACGATTATCATCTGTTTAACCGTGGATAACCGCTATAGTGTGACTAAACGGTGCGAGATAGGGCCTAGATTGCTATTGATCACTAACAGCAAATCGCATATTGGCTTTCAAATGACGTAAAAATCATTCACCTTGGATGACCGTGAAGGTCAGTAGTGCGACAGGAATAGGCTGTAGCGAGTTTTCCCTAGTTAAAGCTGGGCTTTCTAGTTCCTATTGTGGTATTAAATCTGCCATTTCAATAATTTCATTTACTGTCCTGTTAGCCCTGTATTGGACACAATAAAGCAATCTCAATAGTTAATATCTTCAAGAACATCCATAACTGTAAACAGCTCGCACTAATCTACTGAAGCGTGTCGCTGCCATGGTGCTAAAACCCGAGCCAGCAAGCGCATCAATGGAATTTTATCGCCCTTTTGCTTTGTTTAATATTATTTTATTAATACGAATTTCACCAGCTAACATGAAGCGCTATTTCTTCTCTAGACAACGCAATTCAGCCATTGCATATAGAAAAAATGCGCCTTCTTGGCTATCAACGGCGGCGCCGAGACCACTCAGTACATGTGCAATAAAATAACACAAAACCTTGACATTTAGATTTATTCCTGAAATATCACTAAAGTACTTATGATCAGCCACCTATAGTCAGTTAAACATCCAGTGTCACTTACAGCCTTGGCTGTGCTGAGAAAAAGGTAGCGAGCCTAATCATTTTCACACACCAACAAATGCTAACCACCAAAAATAGCTAGACAAAAACACAAACGTGAATAGCTGAATGCTAAAACTGCTGCATACCGTAAGACCTGTGATACAATTGACCTAGAAGTAAAATCCGTGGAATGGATTTATTGCTTCTATCTGAGATCAGAATTATTGTATTACGGGTAGTAAGTTTTACGGTACTGCAAGTTCGACAACAATATAGCATTATGTACTATCGTTAGAAGCAGAGTAGCCAGTCTTGGGTGAAAAAAGAACTTTTTAAAAACTTTTAAGTACCTTTTCCAGACACATTTCCACAATATTCTACTATGTCGTGCTAGTGGTTTCTGGCATCAAACGAAAAAAAACTTTCGCACCACGATCACGACGATTTCAAACAACTAAATGAAATTCAAGGACTTTCAAAACCCTCCGACATCAAATTACAAAACTTTCAACACCCACTTTGGTTTTCCAGAAACATTCCAGCAACTGGAAAAAAGAAAAAAAAATGTTCGAGCACTTCAAAGCACCTGTGGCTACCCTGTACAAAAACATTGTCAGCACGGTCCGACAGAAGTCAGTCGCTGGCGATCAAACTCTCCGATGTCATAGTAACTACCAGTCAGCCTGCTCAAAAGCTCCAGCGTTCGCAGAGCCATCAGCTACAGTGTCCATACCTCCAGCAAACTGATCCACACCACTCTCATAACTGCCAGCACCAGCACCCTGGTCTGAGCCATCACCACTGCTACCGAATCCACCTCCACCACCAAACATTCCACCACCGGAATTCCCCGCATTGAATCCGCCCATACCTCCACCGGAACTACCCCCACTGAATCCCATACTTCCACCACCGGAAATACCACAACCGAATCCCATGCTGCCACCGGAATTACCACCGAATCCCCCCATACTTCCGAACGAACCAAGACCTCTTCCGCGCCC
>Ga0209367_1014356_pt1 | contig 10043 bp, 7 predicted proteins | sample WorMetLIZISLAND2_FD_187412 | JGI IMG/M metagenome (GOLD analysis project Ga0209367, IMG submission 187412) | Marine gutless worms symbiont microbial communities from Max Planck institute for Marine Microbiology, Germany - Olavius geniculatus... ...
TATTTAAGCTGATCATCTTTACTTCAATAAAATGTAACTACCTAACAAAAAGACACAGGATTTTGAAAAAAGTGCAAAGTCAAAAATTAGTAGTAAAAAATGACATATTTTTGAAGACAAATTTTGTCATAAACTTACACTTTTCTTTATTTATTCTTCTTTATATGTTTAAATGTCATAAACAAAATTGTTTGTGGTGCAATAAACACAGTGACAGATCAAGTGTGGTTTTTAAAAATTTAGCACAGCATAACAACAATGCCGACACTTTATCTTGTGCCACGTATTTTACTTTTCTCTTTTGTGTACTACGCCTTACTTCCATCTGCAATAACATGCATGTACGTTAGTCACAGTTACAATCTAATACTAATCTAATACCATTCCCAACACTAAGGTTACAAAAAAGTAAAGTTCAGTTAATGGCTAAAGGTCTCGCTTAGCTGTATTAGCTAAAAATCACAAATATTTTCTATCTTTTCTCATTTAGCGCCCTCGTTCAAGGTGACCCCCTTCAAATTTATGAAAAAGCTTTACGGTTACTGAAACTAAAGTTTTCCAGGCAGCCGACATTAAAGATTTAATGATTCTAGCTTGCATTATTTTTGACTGATTCACCCATGTGACGGACGAACAGAAAGACGGACGAACAGAATTGCGACGGCTAAGACGCTACAGCAGTAGCTGCTGTTGCGCGTAATGACCAGAAATTTTAACTGGGCAATTTCAGCTAGTTAGCTGACCATACCAGGTTTACATGTGGTCTCACCAAAACATGACAGGATGTCAAAAATATTAAGGCTGGCTAGCAACTATAAATATGTAAAAGCACTAGTCTGTGTCACCACTGTGTTGTTTACTAGTGTGACACAGCAGAAAACATTGCGTAATCAGATCTGTAATTCATGGTAGGCTTTCCATGTAGACGCTTTCCATGTAGAGCTATTGCCCATTTAGTCTTTTCGAACAGCAGCAAGTGAACTAAACCTATGTGTAAAAAATTAGTTAAAGCAGTTCAGGGAAACACTGCTTAGTTACTCACACTAAAGGCAGGGCTGCATCGTTGGTGTACTGTTGTTGTAGTGTTCTTAGAAGACGAAGTACCGGTAACAGTACTGCTGCTTAGCTTGCGTTTAGAAGGTGTTGCTCGACAGACTAAATGCAGTGCCTGACAGCATACAACATGCACACTTGCACATGCATGCCTGCATAAAACACTTGTCACGCCATACAGCCAATAGTGCCACACCTACCTATGTTTCTTTAGCCTGAGACAGACACCAGTTTACACTGAGACCACAGATATGGATCATATGGGGCTAATGCATTACACGGTTGCCTACTTATGCCCCAGCCGGCTTTCACATGTAATCAGGTGGAGTATACACAAATACCCAGGATCAAGCTGACTCTTTACCTGCAACATCACCCACCTTTGCCAAAGCATAAATTTGATCAAGACAGTCCTCATTTGCAAAAAATTTAAACCTCACTCTATTGACTATTACAGAGACCCAACAAACAACATTAATTGCAACCATTTTAAAATGCTACCAACTAATTAGTCCACCATTTTTTATCCGGGGTTCCACGAAACATAAGGGTTCTGAAAGCATCTTACCAAGGGTTCCACCACCGGTCAGTGAAAAAGTAAAAATAACCAAAGCTGTGCTGTGAAATCATGTCACACACAACGATGCCATAAAAATACTCAGCCTAAATTCATTGATCAAATTCACATTTCTAGTTATCTATTTTTGTACAGAGTGCTGAATATTTTTGCTGTTAGTACAGTGGTAAAAGTGTTATTTTTTATGTGTGAAAGCATCATGCCAGATTTTTTATTTTATGCGTTAACACGTTAATAAAACATCATCATTATTGCTGAAAGTGATAAATTTGCAGGACTTAAAAATGATGGATTACGAAAAAACAATGACTGGAAATTTTAATATCTAGAAAATGAAGGACCAAATCGCATTCTGTCATCTGAATATTATTATTTCAGTAATGCTGGAATGGCAACAACGCTTTAATTACTTGAATTTATTTTAATGTCAAATACCCAAATGTTATCGGAATAGTGGGACTCCTGCTTCACAGAATTTTGTAAATTTACATATGTGTGTATGTGCGTTAATTTTTTAATGCACGTTAATTTATTAAAGCGTTAAGTTGAAACATTAATTTAACAGCTCTAGTTGTTAGCAACTTCCACGTATTTGCACTGTACAATAACGTATTAATTAAAATTAAAAAAAAGAATAGGAGTCCATTTATGTAATTTATTTCAATTCCTGAAACACTCGGTTGAAAATTTTTTTAAAAACTTACAAAGCAGTGTAAAACTGGCAGTGTACGGGTACAATAAAATAGCACATATCTAATTCGGTGAAATGTAATAACCTAATACCAATAAGATTATACACAGTCACAGTGTAACGTACAGCCTTTTACTATGTACACCTGAGGCTTTTATCATTCATTACATCACCAGATCAAGCTACTACATGCACAATATAAGACAACTGGCCTCACAAATAAAACATACCCAGAAAGCTAACTTAAAAGAAGCACAACACATATGTACCAAAATGAATTCGTCACAGATGAGAAATCCATCATCATCAATATCACTCAGCTCCCAAATATGATCCAACATACCAACAGGAAGCTTTGACTTCAAAAGCACCTGATACAGGAAGCACATACAATCATCAGGGTTGTTAACAATACTTGTAAAAAGTATTGGCAATAGAAATATTAATACTTTGGCCAAAAACTATTGCCAATACCAATACCGATACTTTTCAGGCAATACTTTCTACTCATTCAGCAATCACAAGTGCATTTAAGAGGGGGCCCAGCTGGCTGCGCTTCTTTTTTTCCTTTGTCGGTGTGGTAGTCGACTTCAGCAGTGCGTCAAGATTTTGCATGTCACATATTTTCCACCTCAAGTTAACAAAAGGCCCCCCTATGTGGGACTCTATAGAACAAAGACAGCAAATAGCAAAGTGGTTTAATTTTTTCGCTCGCCACGCTTGCTATAAGACTAAGTTAAGTTGTTGTCCAAATAAGAATTGCTACCCATGGGCAGTGACACTCATACATAATAGTAAAAAAAATTTTACCACTATGACCGCAAGCGACAGTTGATGGCAATAATTACATTGAGTGAGGAGGGGAAGGGCTATATCACACGCAGCGCAAGAATGCAGAGTGTCAGCTGATCTGTAGCTCCTGGTCGGGTTTTAATGCAAACGTTTTTGAGTCTGTTGTGAGAGTCTTGACACCTGTTCTTTCATCCGCGGAGCACACAGACCCTAGCACGTGTGTCCATCGTATGTAGTTTATGTCTCCCTGCACGGTGCATCAAGGTGTAACTGCAAGCGTGCGGGCAGCCACCGGCGATGTTCTGCCTCAAGCGTCATTGTGCAGCAGCCGCAGCAGCATTGCTTGCTGACAAAAGTATTGCTACTGAATATTGCCAAAAATAGCCGAAAAGTATCGCCGATACTCATTTCAATACTACAGACGAAAAGTATCTGCGATAGTCATGCCAATACTTCAAAAGTATTGTTGATAGTATAGGTAACGATACCAATACTGCGATATTAACAACCCTGACAATCGTGACGGTGAACCTGTACTTACAACCATTCACCTAAAGCTATATGCATCACTATTTCACTTCTCGAACTAAAAATTGGCACAACAGCTGCTCATACCCTGCAGAACATTAAAAATTTTAGTTTTACAACGCCTTTTCCTTTCAAGTAAAAGCCCATACAACAGCGTACATACAAAACCTGCAATGCACCAGTCAAAAATGTTCAAACGATGGCATAATAAAAATGCCACATCCAGCTTGAAGCAGAAGAACTAACAAACTCACCTGGAAGACTTTGTCTCCATGCAAACGACCATTAATTGGTTTCAAAGATTCAAATTCTTGACCATATTTAGCTTTATCTTCCACCTGTGAACCAGCATATAATAAAAGTTCGGTACTTGCTGTAGCACTTCTTATATAAGACAGACTCACACAGCACTTTACAGTCTTAGAACTGGCAGCTGATTAACATTATCTAACAATATCACAGTGCCCTAAGTGGCCATTTATTGCCTGCATCGTAAACATTTGGGCGCATGCACATGCATCAGTTTGCAGCCAGCAGACATACCACCACCTTAATTAGCCACAATAGCTCTTAACCCTACTACTCATCTAGCATCGCACTAACAGTAAAAGGCTCAGTTGACTTGAGCATGTAGTAGATTTGCAACTTGCTCAAAATTGCTTGTAAATGACTTGCATGCAAATGAATACAAGAATCTAGTCCCCAAATGTTGTACTTGCGTTAACACCATAACCTAAAGACACGTTAAGTGCCAAAGTTTTGTGGGGCTACACCCCCTAACTCCGAAGTTATAAGCGCTCGTGTATTGCATTTTAAGCCAATTTTTAAACCCCCTTTAAAAATTGTAAAGGGGGGCTACTGTCCCCGGTGGAGGGTGTGTTAGTAAAACTTGGTCATTCTCTAGCACGTGTAAAAATTTGGGGGCGGAGCACCCTCTAGGGGCCAAAAAATGGTCTTCCGAAAAATGCGTTTTCGGTGGGTACAATTCCACAACTAGATCGCCAAAGTTACTAAACCAAACTTCACCAGACTTGCTTCACCTAACGCGGGAGAAATCGCTGTCGAAAAAGTTACTTACCGATTTTGAATATCTTTATCCGCTCTGGAGATATTAGTCGCCGAACTTTAAAGTTGACTGAAATCGAGCCAAATTTTGCATGTTTTTGGCCCCTAAAAATTTTTTTAAGGAGGCTTTCCCATTATTTTAAACAGGGATTATAAAATTGAACGCAGCACCGAGCATCGTGCAAAATTTCGCGGCGATCGGCCCACGGAGCTCGGAGATTAGGGGACCAAAAAAAGAAATAAATTCCAGCAAAACATACGCCCTAAACATACGGCGGACTAATTAAGCCTATAACTCACAACCTAAAAATAATGCAAAACAGACATGGTCTCTTAAGTACAGGTTCTGTATTTTTAGTGCTTACTACTTCCATACATAATTAGTTTTACATAAATTAACAGGTACTATTTTTGGCAGTCAAACACTGTCACAGTGCAAACAGCCTAAATGAGAAACTAGCACACTGATCACATTGCCATACAGGAAATTTGTTCACCAAATTTGCAAAATTTACCATTAATGGTTCTTCCTAAACAAATAGCAGTTTAAGAGAAATTACCGAAATGGCCCACGGAATAGCAGCGATATCACACGCAGCATCAGTGGCAGCCTTTAAGGTGCCCTGCAACACCACACCCAACACTCAACATTCCATTAGCTACTCTCGATGTCAGACGCAATCACTAACTCACTCAAAAAATACATGTTGTTAAATTAGCGCGTAAGTACTGACAGTTTCATTATGGCAATTAGTATGCCACAAGTTGCCGTTTTGCACTGCAGCAATGTTAATAAAAACTATGAATTGCTCGAAAAGCAACTTAAAAATAATTTGCTCGACTGAGGCTGCAGTGTATAGTGACTTTTTGGTTTTAGGTAATGCGCACAAATGTAATTTATTATTATTATGAATTATGAACAAAACAAATATCAAGGCTATTTAGCTACAATAAAGCACTCGTACCAAAAACAAAATTTTTCAAAGATTATGCTAGCAAGGGCACTGTCACAAATGTCCAAGCTTTGCAAAAAATTTTTTTAACAATACATACATGTAATTACTACATCCATGATCAATAAGAAAAATCTCACCATGTCCAGAACTGGCAAGAGCAACTAGTTTGGGCGAAATAAAAAAGACTGCTTGTCCAGACAACCCTTTCTACCTGGATCAGCCAAATGCCACATCTGTGCTCACAAAACATCCACACCTATGTGCATCTGCAAGAAATCCATAACAAGACATAGTGTCCTGTCAACAGCGATTAACAACAATGTTCACATTGTTGTCAAAAAATAAAATTCAAGGACTTTTCAAGGACTTTCAAAAACTGTCACCATTAACTTGGACTAAATCTCGACATTACTTCATATGAAAACACATCACGCGACATGTTGCTAAATGTGAAAAAAATGCATGGAATCAAGTAAAAACCACTTCAAAATATTGCTAACATATCAATTTTAAGTGCTCAGTAAGTTTTTTTTTTGAAAGCTGACATATGTTTATGCAACCTGTGACCTGTACATTTATGACGCCAAATATACTGAAAAAATTCCAGGTCTTTGAAGAACTTATAAACTTAAATTCCAGGACTTTTAAGTACCAACTCTGTTTCAAGGACTTTTAAAGCCTTAAATTTACAGAACAACAATTTAGGGATTTTCATAGAATGTGTGGGAACCCTGTATCTAGACAATTTGTTTACAATGTAAACAGTAGTAATTCAAGACCAATGAATTCTGACTGCTGAGTGACAGTGGCGTCGGCACAAAATCAACATTGCAGAGGCAAGACGAGGCCTCAAAACCCAAAGATCAAAGCCCGAATATGAGTTTTCCTTTCCACCAGCGAGGTCTGGAAAAGTGCTGTAAGCTCTCCAAGTGCGGTCCGGGATGAAACCCGGTCACCAAGTTTTGGTGCATTTTAGATTCTTTACATGAGCTTACCTGCATAATATAAATAGATATTAAGACTCGTAAATTCTGACTATCAACCAGCAACTTGACAAATTACTGCAGGGGTGAAATTTGACGGCAAAATAATAATTTTTGCCCTTAAAGTGTTCGTGACTTGACATGTGGCCGTATTTCCCGTTTTTCATGTGATTCAATTGCAATTGCTAGCCTTCTCATTTCCCATCCCACTGAGAGTAGGAGGCTGGGTTGCATGCATGCAGTAAGTTTGTAATTTTCTCAAAATTGCTAACCACTACTGTGGCCGGTACCGCTATGCTACTGCAGTACAATGAAAATTAATATTAGGGTTACGGTTAAGTTTAAGGTTAAAGTTAGCGTATTTCAGAGATTTATCATGAATGTTATTTTCCGTCCGCGCAAACAGACAAGTAAGCGAATCTGGTGCTATTTTCCGTCCGTCATGGTCGAACAGAAAGTAAAACTGCATAAACACTACTTTTGTCTGTGTGTATAGAAACAAGCATGTCCATAGGCCCTGTGGGTTCATATCGTCACTCTAAGAAGCGATTGGCGCATTAATTAATGAGAAATTAGCAGTTATTATATGCAGTATTAATTATTAAATATCATGTCATTTGCTAACATCAGAGCACCTGCATGCATTTAAAGGCAATTATGTTTGTCAGAAAATTAATGAACATGAAGCACAGCATCAAATTTTCTGTTATTTATCTATGTGGACATCTGTGCATGCAACTTCATACCGGATAAATAGAAAATAGCACAGGGTTGCCTACGATAAAGTCCATGCGGATGGAAAATAACACCAAGCGAGATTTATGTAATGATAATGCACACTTCAACTAAAATGTAACACTAATGATGGAATTCAAGTCTGGTTGGGGGAAGCATTCAACCTCCCGACTGGCCATACCTATGGTTCAAGTTTTTTTCCCCAAAAACAGTTTAACCTAAATAACCAAAAAACCCAATAAAACCCAAAAAACCACTTCTACAGCACCTTACTGCAGTTTCCAGCTCACTAGCATTGTGGGTTAAATTTTTGTGTTAAAAGTTGGGCAAAAAACTGTCACAACTCCAAATTTCCAACACAGAAGATTACGAATGTTGAAGATTTTTATTTGGTCCAAATTTCTGAAAATGGGAAATTTCAATAAAAAATATTTTATTTTCGACCAAAAAATTTGCACAAAAAATGTTTCACAGAACAAAATTCAGCAAAGAATTCACCATAGAATTCCTCTTCAGTCATGATGCCACTGCTCCAGTAAACGTAAAAATAATAAATAACAAACAGTAGAAAACGCATAAAAAAAGTAGAAAACAATAACAAAAACAAAAATAAAGAAAAAGGATGCAAGTGAAAAAAATGAGAAAAAAGCCAAAATAATTGTCCGGTTGCATCTATGAGAGTGTACTAAGCGCAAAACTTTCAGTTCACTTTTTTTCAGTTCGTGCATTGCATATGACTTTAGCTGTCCAGCATTTTCCATTTCTGCGATGTCAGCCTACCTTTACTGTATCAGGCGCCGGGACTTAGCTACCTGCCCAAATTGCAGTGGTGCAGACGAAACGGTGGAGAATCAGGTGGTTCACTGCCCAGCTCACGACCAGGCGAAGAAATACACTTGGCTGGGAGACCAATTCCTGACAAATCCATGACAGCTCTAAAGTTTCCAGGAGGGGACTAAGGTGGAGATAAATCCCGCAACAAGAAATAAAAGATATCAGTGTGATGCGGACAATATCATTTTTTGTGACTTTTGTTGTTTTCTATGTGCTACACTGCCAGGGGTCCGACGAAGCACCACACTGCACCACATCGGACGTCCGGTGCGATGGGTGCATTGCGGTTAACTCTAACCTTAACCATCCGGTCCGGTGCAGTCTCACTAAAACATGCTGGGACTTGAGACAGCTTTGGGGATAATATAGACCAACCTATCTAACAGAATTAAAATAGGTATAAAAACTAGAAGTATTGGTTTGAATGGTGTCCACACTTAACTGTTTAGTCTGTTTGCGAATAAATTTATTACTTCGAAATAATTACTTTAAAAAATTGGTATAACTATGCAAAAGTAATTCAGGTGTCTGTCCCGGCTTGCTGTCAGATTGGGCCGGCGTTTGTGCTGGCGTCAGACAACTAATTAATAGTCGAGCGTTGCTGTGATCACGAATTCGTGATCGTTTCCGCCGATTGCCTATGATCACGGCTGTCGTAAGAGGCTGCCTACGGCAGGCAGTATGCCTCACGGCATTCTGCCTGCCGCAGGCTGCCTCTTACGACAGCCGTGACACGGCAGCTAGCAACTGATGAGATCAACCTTAACAAGGTACAATGCCAAGGTATCACGCATTCACACCAGTCAGCCAGGCAAGCCTGGCAGGACTAGGGCCGAATTCATGACCAATTTTGCAACCTTAATTTGGGTGTAGTTCTGTACCTACATAATTGTACGAAATATCTTTAAATTTGCACGCTATAAATTTAATAACTAACCCTAACCCTAACCCTTACCTTAACCCTAACCCTAACCTAACCCTAAATAGCTAGCCACTAAAATTTAATAGCTAACAAAACTGAATAAGGTGCAATTACAACTTTAACCACTAGCGCCATATGTATAACGATTGGTCAACTACATCGGCTTTTCCTATTGGCTGGCGTGTTCATAGCCAATCGGCGGCGCGTGATCACGAATTCGTGATCATAGGCACTTCCTAGTCGAGCGTCCCGGGCACCGCAGTGTCCCTGCGTTGCCGCCGTGCACTAAACGAACCGTCACCACGGATTCCTCCCCCAGGCTGTCCCGGCTTTTTAGCGTCCAAGAATGTTTTAGTGCGACCCATCCGGTGCGGTGTTTCATCGGACCGAACTGCTAATCTTTGAATGCTGTCGTTAACGAAAGTGTATAAACTCATTCATTCATTTATACAACATTAACTTCGAATGACAAAAAACCGCAGCAAGTTTTAGACTGCACTACCCGACTGTAATAATCAACACTTATAAAGCTCACTTATATTAACAATTAACAATTTCACGCATATTTTCCACTTCCATGTTTATTTTCACGGGCTTTCCACAATCTATCTAATAACCGAATGGTACCGATTAGCGAACGACATCTAAAGTTACATTGTCCGTTACATGCCCGTTACATAATGTTACGTGGGTTACAATTTTGCCCGACCACGTTACATAGCTCGGTACATGTGGCCCGATTCGTTACAATTTCGCACGTTACGTAGCCGCCCGTTACAAAAGTTGGCCCGTTTTGGGTTACAATTGGCCCGAATAACGGTGTCTCTTGGCCTGATGACGTTACAAAACAGACTGAAGATATCTCTCTTCCTCTCTCTCTCTCTCTCTCTCTCTCTCTCTCTCTACC
>Ga0209367_1014357_pt1 | contig 10043 bp, 3 predicted proteins | sample WorMetLIZISLAND2_FD_187412 | JGI IMG/M metagenome (GOLD analysis project Ga0209367, IMG submission 187412) | Marine gutless worms symbiont microbial communities from Max Planck institute for Marine Microbiology, Germany - Olavius geniculatus... ...
TTAAGGCGGGGCGTGTTCACCTCTGTCGGGTGGCAGGTAACACTGTGTGATCCCATATGACAAGTGACGCTCCGTAGCTCTGAGATGGGTTCGCTCATTAGGAGCTATATGCGACCTTTAACCTTTTTTAACAATTAAAAACAAGACAACTTTTATAACAACACATTTTTAAAAATTAACAACAAAAACAACGCACTTGTTGTCTTAGTTATTGTCTAAAAATTACATATCACAGTTTTCACATCAAATTTTCAATGTGTCCGCCTTGCTGCTGGACGTCGCATCGAAGCCGGCGACGCCACTGACCAATGAAGCGATCAACCAAACGCTGCGGCAGTTTGCCCCACTCAGCGACAATGGCTTTCTTTAGCTGGTTGACTGTCGTGAATTGTCAACATTGATAGGCCATCTGTTGAAGGGCATCCTGAACAGCATAATCAACTAGATTTAAGTCTCGGTTGTTTGGCGTGCCAGGCTCGATCAACGTTGATCCCGCAACCGATCAGTGGCGTCACCGGCTTGAGTGCGTCATCTGACATTTCACGAGGTAGTGTAGCGACACGCTTGAGGTGTGGTGCGATCTGTAATGAAAGTTCTATTACAAATTGTCTTCTAATTCTGACAGTGAAAGAATTTCGAAAATCGTTTAATATTTGGTGAAGTTATGAGGCGTACAATAAATGGTGCCATTTTTGGCTCACCCTGTAGGTTAGCCAGTTGGCTCGATTTTTGTTCTGTCCCTAATCTGAGCATCCTTGTGAGCGTGGTACAGGCCAAGACTCTTCATACAGTCATATGTTTTTGATATCAAGATGCATCTTTTTAATACATTACCGAGTAAATTATTTTAAAAATTATTTCCCACTTTCCTTCTCGTTCGCCAGACTACAACTGGAAGGACAGAAATTTTCAGGCTTTAAAGAATAATGTAAATGCACAGTGCTAGTGCAGAGGCGCGGAGGGTCATTCCGGTTTAGGATGGTAAGCGAAAAGCTATTTCCGTTTGGCGACTTTATTTATACTTTACTGTCCGTTGATGTCGCTGCACGGTGTGTTGGGTGGTTAGCTTGAAGTGCCGCTGTTGTACTACTTCCCGCCGGAGGACCGTGACATAACGCGCGACGGTCGCGCCAAGTCGTTCGTCTACGAGGTCCGCGATCACCCTACCGACCCGTCCTGTCAGCTGATGGAGATCCTCGTTAACACCGGCCACGATGTCGCCGCCGACCAGCTGCGCGTCGAGGTCGACGACGAGGAGGGTCTGCTCATCACAGCCGAGAAGCTCGACTCATCCGGAGCACCTGCACGTCGTCACATCATCAAGCGCTACACCCTGCCACCACTGGCCGACGTCGACGCTATTACGTCACGACTAGGCGTCGACGGACGACTGACCATCCTCATACCCATTAGACGATCAGCGAGATGACTATGTTTGCTGGACCGTCCCGTCCCCAGCGAGAATTAATATGGGCCGCAGATTCACATGATTTGTTCGATTCGGGCTCGTCTTTGGATTCGGTATGTGCTTGCTATCGAAATAGTCTACATTTTCCCGAATCGAACAAATTAAGACATATTGCGTTAGGGATCAGTGATTCAGTGCTTACCTCTAAGTAAAACTCACTGCGTTTTGTTTTAGGCAGTTTTGGTGGTGCCATGCAGAATGCCTACGAGTATGCGCTACTTCTGCCTAAAAGTCGCATTAGAGTTTTAGTTTTATCTTATCAGCGTGCATGTTAGTGCATGGTCATTAGGGACACTAGAAAATCACGGCAAATCATTGCAAAAACACGGCAAACTTTTGTGAAAATCGCTAAAATCACGACAATATCACGGCAAGACAAAGCATCAAATCACGGTGCAAAAGACCATTATACACTATACAGTCTTAACATCTAGCATTGAGGTCACGGTCACATATTGAGTAGGCCTACACTATTCAGGCTTTGTTAGCAGAGGCAAAAATAAATATTTTTGGCATTAAAGCACACTATAAACATCAATTTATGCTAACTAAAAGCAACATATTTGTATAAAAACGCCAAATCACGGCATTTTGGCAAAAAACTCGGCATTTTGGCAAAATCACGGCATTTGATGAAAATCAAGGCTTCCGCAATTTACGTCTTTCTGTGATTTTCTATTGTCCCCAGTGGTCAAGCAAAGTGAAAATATTATTCTGCTTAATTTGTTTTATTCAAGCTAATGCATGTGATTTGCATTACAAGCCAATTAATGTTGTGTTGTATAAATCTAGCTCATGCACGTCACGTAGTTTGTGTTTGTACTGTCCTGCAGCGAATCTAACAACCAGTGAAATTATTGCGTTGTGACAGTTGTGAGTTTATTTGTAGGCCTACTGCCAACTCCGGTTTGCTATCTACATAATCTAAGTTATTGTTATGAATTATTCAGTGACGTAGCCTGAATATTTTCCAAGTCAAACAAACGGTAGGCCCCTAGGCCAATCTAAGCGCCAAAAATGCTAGATGAAGAGCCTGAGGTAGGCCTATTGAGAATGTCAACAATGATACGGAGAGTAGAGGCGGCGTCACGAGTTCCAGAGCGTTCCAGACAAATCAAGCCATAAATTGGTTCAGTAAAAGTTCATCTAATTCCCTTACCTTAGCACCAAAATAACAGCATCTAGACGATAAGGAAAAGTAGACATTAGTGAAGTCCTCGACAGTGGTTACAGCATTTGATCCATATTGGGTACGTCACTGACGTCAGCGTCGTGTTACACCTTGCACCCTAGTCCCTAAACTCTTTTACAAGCTAGACTGCACTTTTTGCTGTGCTGAGCTTTTTCGTGCATTGGCCGGCTGCTCTTTTTCAGTCGTATAAACATAATTTTTTTTGCATTTGTTCCATATGGAGTACACTAATTTTGTTTTGTTACGGCCACTTGCAGTCCCTCAAAGCCCCGAGTCCCCACAACCCCCATTCCCCACGACTGTGGGTACTGCAAACACGACACTGACCGTTGCTATTGCATTTTTACGCGTGATAGCAGAATGCTTCGCGCGTCTTAGCCATGGCCTGGGCGTCCGTTTGTATGTCCGTCACACTGCTGTATTAATGTGCCAAAATGGTGCAAGCTAGGATCACGAAATCTTTACTGTGCGCTGCTTCAAAGACTCTAATTTGTCGTGACGAAATTTCGTGCCCCTGAGTGAGGGGATTTCCCTTGAATGAGGGCGTCAAAAAGAGGTACCCCCTTAAAAAGACGTTATTTTGCCGCTATTGGCTCTTCTAGTGTGCCTCATTCTGGTACTCCACCTTTTCTGGTGAAAGGGAGTCGCGACAATTCCGTGAGGAGTGAGGGACATGCCGACAGTCGTTATGCCATTGTGACTGTTGGCTTAACACGTCCTACACTTCACATTGTCAACTACACGACATGGTCTGGAGTCTTCAACACGTTGAAGTTTGACCATCTACTGCAGAAGAAGAAAACGGTTGTAGATAGGTACATACATGTTGCTTATCATAAAAAGCACTGGTCACGGGCTTTTTAATTCTGTCAGTATCGATGACCTTGAACGACCTTGAGCCCCCCAAAATTAAGAATTTTCATGATTTCAGACTGCGACATACATTTTAAGAGTAAATTGCGCCGAAATGGCTAAAGATAGACCCAGACAACCTGCGTATGAAATTTTTAGCATTAAACGTAGATTTTTGCAGCCCAAGTCCCGACTTCTTAAGTTCAAGGAGGCCTGCGCGTAGCATAGTGGTTAGAACGTCGGTCCTGGTCGGCGAACTTTCCCTATCCTGCGCTAGACTGATGGATGGCTGCTTGACCACTTTGTGGGTTTGGCGTCTGCTATCAGTCAACCAACACGGCCAACTCAGCCTGCCATACCTGTGGGGTCGGTTAAATGAGTAGTAACCCATTATATGGGTTACGGAAGTTACAGCTGACTGGGGCTGCCTGGCCGGCCGCTGCGCCAGCCTGTTTCTGCAGGCTGCACGCGGTGGCTGTGCGACCGGCGGCTCTGGTTAGTGACGAAAAGCGCATTAGAGATGTGCATACGCGATGATGCGCTATACAAATTACAACCTTTTCACCCTAAAAAGTGGTTATTTTACTGCTATTGGCTCGTGTAGCATGAAAACGATTGCAGATAGGTAAACAAGCACTGGTGATGGGCTTTTTAGATTTATTAACATCGATGACCTTGAACGACCTTGACCCCCCAAAAGGGGTTTTTAGTGAATTGTTTTGCAATTTTTGGCTGAAGCACTCGTTTTAGGAGTGAATTGCGACGAAATGGCTGGAGATAAACCAAGACAACCTACGAATGAAATTTTTGGCATTAAACCCAGATTTTAGCAATTCAAGTCTCGACCCTCTAGGTTTCAGGAGAAATGCGCAGGCAAGCATCAAAAAGGGCTAACCCCCAAAAAGTGGTTATTTTACCGCTGTGAGCTCGACTAGCGTAAAAACAGTTGCAGATATGCACAATGCTGCTTATCATAACAAGCACTAGTGACGAGCTTTTGAATGGTGTCAACATCGATGACCTTTAATGACCTTGAACCTTGAACAATAGGGGATTTTAGCGTTTTTTTGCAATTTTCGGCTGTGTCGCACATTTCAAGAGTGAATTGTGCCAAAATGGCTGGAGATAAACCTGGACAATGCGTAGGCCTATGAAATTTTTAGCATAAAATGTCCATTTTTAACAGTTTAAATTTCAACCTCTTAAATTCAAGTTTTTCATATGGTGGCCTCAAGTTTGGGTACTCCTTCAAAACGCATAATTATTATTGTTGCATGCTGTACACGATTGCCCAGGTGGCAGGACCTCTGCTATTGCGCGTCATGTGAGCTTTTGCTCAAGCTACTTGTTATTCATACTGGGTAAAGTTTGATGTCCTACGCTGTTGTGTATATATCTGTAAGTAAGGTACTCTGCATATAATGGCTTGTTAGTTGTTACTGTATAGAACTGAGCTTGTCAAGTTGTAATACAATTAAAGCACGCAGTTAAAATGACAGTCTTTACCGGCATTCAGTATTTGATCCAATCTCAAGCAAAATTAATTAAATGGTTACTTAATTGATGCATATCTCAGGCAAACTCTTACCATTTTTCTTATGCCAAAATTTACTTGGCTGTATGCACATGTATGTCTACATTTACTTTGGCTACAGCGTGATGGTATCTTTAACGTATTTTCAAATTTACTGCATAGTACACGTACTGTAAATTGGTGAAAAATTGAAAATAAGCCCAAATTTGATGTAGTTATGATGAAAACAAAGAGGCCGACTTTTACTGGGCCACTCTGTTGTGGAGGGTGCCTATGCTGTTGACGCCGTAGGCAATCGATATTTCAAAAGCAACAAGCTGTAAAAAATGTGGCCCCATTTTTATGTTCCACCTATTACATGCTATTATTAACAGTATACATAGGCTTTACCCACATGGATGCAAACGCTGCAGAAAGAAGAAATTTAATGCAGAAATCAGCATCAGCCTACAGTAGCATAAGCAATGAGTGGAGTTGTACAAGACCGGCACTAGTGAATACCGAGTATGACAACCAACGCCATTAAACCACAAAACAAAAAGTAGCAGAATTCAGAGCACTCAAATGCATAATATATGCACACACAATGTCATTTTATTTTTTTAAGTGCATTAAAAGTACACATACAAGATGACCGGTATAAGAGTCAAGCAGCTGCAACATGCGGACTTGTTTCTTTTGGAAAAGGTTGTGCTCCTTTATTATTTTTTGTATTATTTGTACTACGAAATGACATTGCAAAATGTGACACTATGGAAAAACATGGGGTTTTGTTGCTTAGTTTCCTTTAGGGGGCATTCAAGAAAGTTGGCTCGAAGATATTGGAGAAAGCAGGTAAAAAGAAAAGTGCATAAATTATGATGACCACATTCTGTGCATACTATACCGGGTACATACAGTAACAAGGTGCATATAGTAATTCAGACACTAATTTATGTACTACATAAAGTTAATCAATTTCTCTCATTAGCAAGTAACAATGCACATATGATATTACAAGTTGCAGTTATTATTCTACAGCACACAACAAATTAAACAGAATCTGATGTCATTAAGACAAAGCAGTACATCTCTATATTAGTAAATCGACCAAAAATATTTGACATGATGATTAAAAATATTCAACAGGAATTTCGATGGTGAAAGTTTCTGGTCCACCAGCTAATTGTTCGTAGCTTACAAAGTGTCCCGATTTTCACTTTTCGTAACCATCTGGCAGCGCGTTCATTTCCGGGTTGTGAAACAGGCTGTGATTGCCATCTCCCCAAGGAAAACGCTGCAAAAAAAAACAAACACGAAAATAACACAATGAAGCAGTGATGTATAAGAAATGCTAATTACCAGTAAAGTCAACTATGTTGAAATGGTGTGCACAGTCTGCTTATTGTTATTATAATGATTACAATAATGCCATAAAGAATCAAGCAAACAGCAAAATGATACATCCTAACAGACTGCTATATTTGGTAGTGTGCGAATGACACCAACATAAGCACTGTTGCATTTTTACGTGCGAAAGCAGCTACTGCTTTCAGCATGTCTTAGTCATCGCAATTCTGTTTGTCCGTCTGTCTGTCTGGGTGGATCAGTCAAAAGTGGTGCAACCTGGAATCACCAAATCCTAACTGTCGGCTGCCTGGAAGACTCTAGTTTCAAGAACCGTAAAGCTTTTCCATAAATTCGAAGGGGGTCACCCCGAATGATGGTGCTAAATAAGAGGGGGGTGGGCAAAATTTGCGATTTTTGGCCAATAAGTCTAAATCGCTGTATCTCAGTAACGGTGTGAGATAGGGCCTAAGTTACAATTAGTCACTAATAGGAAGTCATACACTGGCTCTCGATTTGTGCTGAATTCAATGACCTTGAATGATCTTGAACGACAAAATAGGTTTTATAAATTTTTTGGCAATTTTGGGCTGCGACACAAGTCTGTATCATTCACAAGGTGGCACCACAGAACTATTGTTATGTGATCCAGATAGGGAATTTGGTATTTGTATATTAACTTAGCGTGAACACCCCAATTTTCAGCTAAACTACTAAACTGGGACTGCTATAGGCTTACGTGCGCCTCGTGAGCATTAGCTCAAATTTCTTGTTGCATTCTAGTGATAGACTGCAAGTCTACAAAAATTTTTCACCTGTATCAAACTAAACTATAAATGACAGCCAAGTACACAGCAAAAAATTAACATTTGCAGCACAGAAGAACAGCATGCATAAAAACTGTGATAAAAGCTGAAACAGAACAAACACAAGTAACTACAAACTGACACTCAGTGGCGGTTCTTGCCCGCAATATCTGGGGGGGGGCATGGCCCCATGGCAAGCACGGTACCGCAAGCCTATATCGGGGTCTGGGAGCAGAGCGGGGTCCAAGGGTGGAGCTCCTGGTCAGGGAGCCAAGGGGCAAAGCTCCTCCGAAGCTGAAGAACTTTTGGCTTTTAGACATTTGGACATGGAAGCCGCAAATTTGCCCACTTATCTAAAATTTAAAAATGTAAAGAAATCAGATATTTGTGTTATCTGTGGTCACGGGTGGCCATGAAACTGGGGGGGCGCTGGAGCAAAATTGGGAGGGAGCCTGGCCTGGGCGTAAAACTGCCTCTGCTGACACTTGTGCACTATCTTACCTTGCTTCTCAGACGAAGGTGTGGATACGGTATGAACACAGGACGGGGATGATGATGCTCTTCCTCCTGAAGTCTCTGAGCATTGATGTAGCACCAAACGCAGCAAGGTAAAGCAAAGAACAGAGACATAAACATCCACATACGCTCACCGCCTGCAAATTTAGCACAAACACTCCATATGTACTGACAAACTGGAACATAATTAGAAATGTACTACATAAGTTACTGATTATCCATGCTGCTGCTCTTGCTACCTGGACAATATCAAGTAACAGTAACACAGTACTACATACACTGTGTGCAGAAAAAACACCCACTCACGTTTTCTTTTATATCTCGATGGAAAATGTTTAGAGTTTCACAAAATTTTCAGGGAATGTTTAGGAGTAATCATGTATTCCATTGGTTGAAAAGTTAAATATTCTTTGCTACTGGTGACGTCGTGCTGACGTCATATTCCCATGTTTGAAAATTGTGGGTTTTACTGTTGAAGACAGACATTTCATGAAATGTTAAAACACATCAATTGACCATTGTGCTGACTGAACCAAAAAATATGCTAATTTGTCACACAATTTTCCACTGTGAACTGTTTCCGTGTTTATCTTCTTGGCTAAGTGTGAGATCCTCAAATTTGTTGACGTTGGCAGGCATACACGTTCTACATCAGTGCGTAAATGAACACTTGCCCACTAGGCCTAGCAGCCAAATGGCTTGATGCTGCCGGCCATGTCAATTTTTTTACTTAAAAGTTTTATTTTATCAATATTCAATCGTTTGTCAGTGTCCATTGTAGAGAAACATCTTGCACAAACTTGCGACTTCATAACCCTTGCTGACTTGCAAACATTTCATCAAATGTCTGCCTTAAATGACATAACCCATAATTTACAAACATGAAAATATGACATCAATGATAGCAAAAAATATAACTTTTTTCACAGGCGGAATTCTTGATTCCTCCTAAACACTCCTGAAAAATTTTGTAGAACTCTAAACATTTTTGATAGAGATATAAAAGAACACGTGAGTTGGTGTTTTTTCTAAACATGTGCAAGTTTGCCAGTCAAATTTTTGAAAATATATACAGCTTGGTCTATAGAAAAACAAAGCACTTTACTTTTGTCCATATCTTAGCAAATTATTCACCGATTTCCAAAATTCTTTCACTGACATGCTCTGCACACACTTTGCAATAATGTGACTATTATATATCCTACCACAGCATACCACATCGTAAATGCATCTCAACACTACCTTGTGAAATATGAATGTAAGAAAAAAAACTAATGATAATAACAAATATTAAACCCACACAGTCTAGCGTCATACAGGATATTCACCGCAATGTTTGTCTGAAGTGTTTTTTTTCATTTACCAAAATGTTTGTTTGTCATTATTGTTATACATCAGGGTTGATGTGATTTAAATCAAGTGATTTAAATCATTGATTTAAATCGATTTAAATCATAATATCAATCAACAATAAAATATATACGATTTAAATCAATAAATATAAACCTACAAATTTTTGCGTAAATGTGATGGCTGTTTTCAATTTGTAATCTATTAAATGTTATTTTGTGCACTGTAGTGCTTGCTAACTCAATTTATTTTGAGGACTACATTAATATTTGGCTATATCTGAGCTGGTAAGTTAGCTTAACCTGATACACTTTTCCAAAGTTAACATCACCAATTACTTGGCTTTGACTCTTGTACTCTTGTTAATCGCTCATGTTGTTTTGGTAGTAACTTTCAGCAATCTGCATGCTAACTAGTATTAGAAATGTTATGGCCTTCATCAAATGTTGTCTACTATTTGCCTTAAAAAGTCTGACAAATTGCAGCCCCATAAATATTCACAAACGTTAGAATGCATCACCAGGTTGAAATTGTAAATAGTTCTTTGCCAGGCTGCTATAAAAATAACACATGTATTTTTTAAAAAAGAAACTAATCAAGGCCAATTACTGTCATCCACAAACTAGCATACTGGTTATCACAGATAGCATAAAATAGTGTAAAAATCTAATAAAAATTTTAAAAAAAATCGATTTAAATAAAAAAAATCTAACTTAAATAAAAGAAATTGATGCTTTTGATTTTTATTTAAAAATCATGATTTTTATCAGCCCTGTCATACATTCATATTTCATTTATATTTCAAGGTAGTGTAGAAATGCATTTACATTGTAGTGAGATATATAACAAGAGAGTGCGGCCGTTGAGGGGCTGCCCGCTATGGGGCCGTCCTTGCAGCTGAGTACGGACAGACGGAGGGAACGGCCGTTGCCATGGCAACGAGGGCACCCGGGGCAAGGCGGCAAGGGATCCTTACGCCACCTGCCAAATATCAAGTTG
>Ga0209367_1014358_pt1 | contig 10043 bp, 6 predicted proteins | sample WorMetLIZISLAND2_FD_187412 | JGI IMG/M metagenome (GOLD analysis project Ga0209367, IMG submission 187412) | Marine gutless worms symbiont microbial communities from Max Planck institute for Marine Microbiology, Germany - Olavius geniculatus... ...
AGCTGCTTTGAAACGTACTGATTTGTCGAAGTTTTTAACCTATTGTACTGATTAGGATAGTTGTCAGTGCTTCGTATGGAGCCTTTCTGTCCTTGCCTGACATTGTAATCTTATTTGTACCTGTGTTCAGCTTCTGTTCTTGAATGTCAGTGCTGAACTAATAATAAAATAATAAATAACCTCTGTCATATGATACCGTGCCTATTTAAATTCAGAACACTTGTATAGCTACTTCCCGGGATATTGTTTGACAAAACACCGCTACTTGATCGTTCGTTTAGCCACTTTGTCAGCCAGCCGACCGTCCAATTAGCTCAGTTTGTCTGCTTGGAATAAAATAGCGTTTCGCGAGCAATTTTCTCGTGTAATGGACTCTTTAACCTAACCAAACATTTGCTAATGCTTATAAACTACGACGCTGACAATATGCAGTGCAGTCTAGTGTAGCTCGAAGAGCGATAGTCCACGTTGCACGCTGCATGTTAGACAAGCTTTTGTTCTGAAAAATCCATAAGCCGTTGTCGATCAAATGCGCTCTATGATTTAAAGAAAGAATATCCATGGTGCCGTAATTTCTTTTTCATTACAAGAATGAAACATTATCTCAAAACGGTCGTTGCAGACCACACCACACCTCATAATATCGGATTCACTAACTCGTAAAAATTATATTAATGTTAGCTTTCAAATGGGCTTATTAATATTTTACAAAGTAGCGTAGCAAAACATTTGAAGTCAAGCTATTTGCAATAATTTCGAAATTGGGCCTTTATACGATAAAGCAATAAAATTATAAAACTATGTGGACTTAGTTCACACTTTTGTGTTTATCTTCCATTTTGCGTTTTGTGATTATTTGCTAATTTGATTTTCTACATTTTAATATTAACTAAAGTAAAATTTTCAATTTTGGACCACTTGATATCATTTGATCTCAACTGCTGAGTAATTGCATTAATCGTTCGCCAATTCACACAATGCTATCGATCTTTTTGTGCAAGGCTGCTTGCAAGATAATCACGGACCTAGGAGAAAGTAACGTCAAACATTAAGATAAGGCAATTAGGTAAAACCCCCAGTCATCATCTTTGTCTTCGTCTCATATAGCTCTGTGACTTACGCATGCGGTGCTTATATTTGCCGTTTCTTAAATCTCCAGCCGACCACAGACTTTCGCTCAGTATGGACGATAGATCATATATATTTTCTATAATCTCTCGTTAGCTTTCCGATTTTTATCTAGTACAAGATTATACTGCTTGGTCGTCGGTGATTACTAACAGCCACGTGACTGGGATTCGAACCTGCGATATCTGTCGATTGCGAGTCCGACACTCTAACCACCAATACGCCAACAAGCCACACAGAGCTCCTCAGTTCGACCGACTTGCACATTATCACCGAATCGTTCCACCCCGGGGCGTGTGTAAGCTACTATACAGTCTCACGGAACGCAGGACCTGTTTGCATGATTGCGTCGTCTGCAGTATCTGATCAATCGATCATTCACCAATTTTACGTCAACGAATCAGACACGCGAGAACGATCACAACAAGTTCGGTCCGCTTTTTTCACGGTTGCGCTAGTACTGCTTATCTCTAGCACAATGTCTGGAGTAGTATAACGGGTTGATAACTTCGTGAGAGTGTAGGCCACACGACCCAATGTCAGAGTTAGCCAGGGTGGAATAGGTAAGAAACCCGAGTCTTTCCCGATCCATAAGGCCCATAGAGCAGCGATGACTTCCGTTTGCTTAGCCCTCATCCTGACACCAGTTTACACTGCCAGACTACGGATACGGGGCTAGTGCATCGCCCGGTGTGCCTGTGTCTTTTGCCGATACTCATTGCGCTTATCCACGAATTAGGGATGGCCAGGCTGAGTTAATCTGGGTGGCTGTTTACATATCGAGATCGGTCACTCATTTAAGTAACCCATGACCTCTGTCGATCGTAAGTTTGACACCTTGCCGTTACGCCAGCAAGCCAAATAAAGGGAGATTATGAACTTTGCAAATGACACATAAGGATTATTGGGAACAAAGTGAAATTTTTAGACCTGTGCATTTCGACTGTAGTGGATTCAATCCGCGATGCGCAGTCATCCAGTTGACAATGCGGCTCATCCATCAGCGGTTGTTAAGCCGGACAGCCACGTGTTGAAGATTAATGACTGATGTCAACGCGCTGTTTGCAGCAATGACGCATGACTGGATACAAGATAACGAATGATGGCAATTTGTGCTTGTATCTTTTCCGCAATCTTATAACGCGTTGAAATGTCTGCTTCTCTGTTTACTCATTGCCGCTACGACATGTCGATATGCTATACTGGCGCATTTAATTGCGGCGTGATTTGGATTATTAACAAGTAACAACTGACGTACGCAAAAAATATATATGTTTTAAACTTTTCAGAATCTTCCTCAGTAGTGACGCTGTTTTTAAAGACTTTGTGTAACAAACGGATGAATGCGGTTTACCCCAGGACATGATTTATCAGTTTAAGTTTTTAGTTGACCGTACTTTAGTAACGGTCGAGCTATTGGCATGGTTGTCGTTCGTTTGTCCGTCCGTCAGTAACGGATATATTGCGGCTAACGGGTATGGCGTAGGGAAAAGTTTTTATACGAATAAGTAGTCATGGGTGTTCAACTCGGGCATGCAAAATTTCAGCCATCTACTCTAAGGAAAACATTTTCAAAAATGTAGTAAGTGGCATACGCCCTAACAGATTAAATAACAGTCATTGACCTTGGATGACCTTGAAGGCCTTTAGGCGCTATTGCGGCTAAACGGTCCGAGATTGGGCCCGAGTTGCTATTGATCACTAATAGGAAGTCGCATATTGGCATTCAAATGACATGAAAATCATTCACCTTGAATGATCTTGAAGGTCAGTACTGCAACAGGAACTGTATAAGCTGTAGCGTGTTTTCGCGAGCAAGGCGTTTTTATTGTGAGAAATATTTGCAAAACCTGCGTCCGATATTTTCCTTGTTTATTAATAGGTTGTTTACACGATCCAGCAAACGTCCAGCAAACTTCCAGCAAATGTATTCAAAATACACGTGCTAATGCTGGACGTTTGCTAGAAGTTTGCTGAAAGTTTGCTTATTCAGTTTTAAAGCAATTCAGGTGAATGGTTTTGTTTAAATGATGTGTAATTGTAGGATATTAGTGTCCACAGTTAATGCATATTTGTGAAATAGCATTGTGCCGCGTCATTGGTCGGTGCTAATTGCACGGCGGCTTTACTGGACTGTTTGTTATGCATGGAACAGTAGCTACGAAATGATCACGTGCGATGTCTGTTATACTAGCGTTCACTGTAGCTTTTGAGATAGCGTTTCGTTAACATAGCGTGCACGGAACTGTCTCACCTCTGACAAATCGCTTTCTCTCCGTGACTGAAATTCGGAAGCTGGGCTTCGGACATAGGCGAACAGGTCGGCTTTTTAAGCGATAGCTGGGCTTCTTGTCCTTAAACTACTAAACACTGCTCACTTTTTAAATGCCCGGAACGTGGATCTAAAGCGGATGCAAAAAATTAGATATATTCGAGTGTGCCGCTCATACAAGGCATAGCGCGGAGGCTTAATGACCAAAACGTTTTCAAAAAAATCTTCTACGCCAAAATAATTTGTAACATCAAGGCGGTACGAAATCGTGCTAAGTTTTACTAACACACATTTGGCAAATTATCGGCGTACGCAATTAGGTTGCATAAAAATAAAACGTGCCTCTTGATGAGTGATTGCCACTGACCAGAAACTGAAAAAGAAGATCAAACCTACAGGGTGGTCCGGAAATAAACCGCAGTAGGCTTATATCCAAAACAGAATAACACAAAGCCAGAACTCATGAAGGACAACAAGTTATTATTACCATTAGCATCATCTTATTATCATACATGTAGGGAAAGGGAGTGTCGTGGCCCAAATAGTAGTCATTACCAGGCCAGTGAAATGTCAGATAAGCTGGTCCGGATATGAGCGTACAAAGAGTAGCCCTTTATTTTTTTCAATCCATTTCACACATAAACGGTCGCCGCATATCATACGAGTATTAGGCTACGTATAAGTCGACAAGCAGCCTGGCCAAAGATGACAGTGAATCATGGTAAGTTGGTGACAGTCGTTCTAGTTTGGGAATCTTAAGCTGTTGCGCGTTAATTATTAGAACGCACGATACCGGCAGCCGGTAAACTGGCGCACGACGGTATTTCGCTCTAAGTTACGTTTTAACATGTTTAGTCTCACGCTCCGCTGTTTAGCGATCATACTTTGTGCAAAGATAGGTTGCATAAAACAGATTGTAAAACTGTGTAGCGGCCGCCAACCACCAGCGGATTACACTATTTGTCAAGTAGACCTAATAACGTTTTATATGTAACTAAGTCAAAAAATTAGAAAAAAATTGAAAAAAAGTTTTATTTCATACGTAACCACTTTCTGTCTTCAAGCAGTCAACATTCCAAAAAACGTTTATAACTCATCTACAATCATTTTTCTGTGTTATTACTTTTTAGGCAAATCGCGTCTTGCAGTGTAATCGACTTCGCCTATTGCTGCACATTTCTCCATAGCGCGGTCGGTCTGTCGTCTTTGGTTTGTCTGTCTTATTCATGTCTTTTGCTTAAACCGTTCGATGAATTTTGACGCCATTTGGCAGGTAAACTTTTGGCGTCTAACGACACACTGTGTTAGATTGGGTTTCTGATTTGTCAAAAAAGGGAAATTTGGGGTCGAACCTCCGGCCAAAAGAGTCCTATGCTGCCACTTGGCGAGTATAAAGAAAGAGCAATTTCGCTTTTTGCCAAATTAACTGGGTCTTTGTTACGTTGCGTATCGGCAGTTATTTGATGTTTGATTAGTTCAAACTGTGTGTTTAATCCCAAATTCTATTACTTTGACTTTCACCGAAACTTTCCCGCGGGGAAAGTCGTGGACACAAATCATGGAAGTCGCGAACACAAACCATCTTGGCATGTCGAGATGTTTTTGACAAACAAAGTCCGCGGACTTTGTCGTGGACACAAATCACGAAAGTCCGCGACACAAATCATGAAAGTTGGCGTCTTGGCGACATGATTTGTGTCGGTATTCTGTGTATCGGTATACTGAACATCACTATAAAAGATAACAGGGGTTGAGCGACGTCTCGTCTCTAAGCCTGATTGGCATTGCTGATCATAATCATAGGCGACAGCATTAGCTTTACAGACTTGCATTATATCATTACACATGACGGACCGTGGGCGGCTGTTATTAGCGATTTGTCGCTGAAACTGATGCGGGATGGAAATGACGAGCGTGAAGATTTACTGTCGTAGGAAAACCGCGCAATACTCAGTGCGATCTAGACATGAGGAGTCGATAAACCTGAAGACAAATTATTTGTCATTTTACAAATGTAAAAAAGTGTTAATTTCACCGTGACCCTAAAAAATGCCAGTGTTGTTTTTAATAACTTTGTGAAACATTTTCCGATTCTAATAATTTTTGGCACATTGCGAAAAAAACTTGACGTAAACGGCTGTAGTTTTGCCCACCTCGCCTTAACGCGGTTCCTACATTATTTTGAGAATTGCAGAAATCGAAGTTTAACCGTTTGCAAGAATAGCGCATGCGTTGGTTCAGAAAAATCACTGTGAAACTTTGCATAAAAAAAATTGCGGCCAAACTGCTGCACATGAAGAAATGGTTTCTATTGACGGTTTATAAGAACTCGTCTTCGTCCTATACAACGGCACCATCGCTGACCCCCTACGACTTACCGTTCAGCCACAATATCTCACGATTCGCCTAGCAGAATGCGTAGTGACCTTTTAAGGTCATCCAAGGTCGACGATTTTTGTGTTATCTGAAAGGGTTTGTGCAATTTTCTATTACTGATCAATAACAACCTTGGCCCTATATCTTACCGTTTCTGAAATACGGCGACTTATCGGTTAAAAACACACATTTTTCCTACCCCACGTCTGTTCAACCCTAAATTTGAGAATGTTTTTCTTGCACCAGATCGTTAAAATTTTGCCGCCAAGAGCTGTGACACTAAGCCAAATAATTGTGGAATAAAATTGGGTTTAGCCCAATCTATATGATGAGCATCATCAACGCCACACCACAGACAAATGGACATACGTCAGCCTGGCAATACCGCCCTATGCATGCAACTTGACTGTCATAGAAATAGATTACTTGAAATGACCCTGTCATTGCAGAAAACGTGTAACTTTTTTTCTTTTGGCAAAAAATTAAAAATTAAAACTTTTTAAAAGAGACGAAGATGTCGATTTATGGGTTTCTGTAAATAAACAAAAGTGCATTTTTAATTGTGGAGTCTGGGGTGGAAAACATTTTTATTTATGAAAAAATAATGCATTTTATGCATCTTTTAACTTGCTTTGGTCACTTCTTTTCCTTCTAAATTCGCCACTGAACTACTGTATACATCGTAATAATTATGCATATACATGTGTACGAGCTGTCACAAATTTTTTTGTTCAACTTTTTATTTCCGCCAAGGAGGTTATGTTTTTTTTGCTAGACTTTGTTTGTTTGTCTGTCTGTCTGTGTGTCAGCAAGATAACTTAAAAAGTTATGAACGGATCTTTCTAAAATTTTCTGAAAATGTCGGGAATGGCAAACGCTACCAGTGATTCAATTTTGGGGGTGATCCGGAAGGAATCCTGGATTCTGGATCACTTTGAAATTTTCGTTAACATTGATTTCAATGGGGCATAAGGGAAACCGCTGCCAAACCGAATATGGTGCTGCCACCTGGCGAACAACATGGCCTTGGCGGACTGACTGACTGACTGCTTTCTAGTTCTACATGTTCTGACCGCTACAGCTAGCCTGCTTGGTAGTTCAATACAGAACTTCTGATAGACCATTACAGGTTCCGCACTGTTTGCATTGTGCGTGATGACAACTCGATAATAGACTCGAGTGTATGACATATGGCACTGTGCAGTGTGTCGTGGTTTGAGCTATATGCAAACTCGACGGACCGGAGATAACGGATGTGCGACGGAAGGGATTGGTTCCGTATAGAAAGATTTACGGTGTCGCCAGCATGTTGTCGTATATGATCGGACTCATGATGGATAGCGTCTTATTCACGAACTGTTGACCCTCTGCTCTAATTATATTTCAGGATGCATTATTGCGTGCTTGTGATTAGTACCTTAATTAAGCATCCACTTATCAATTTCGACTCAACATGCATACGGAGAGTCAGCTTATTTTGCTAAAATCATTTGTAGTTGAGTTAATAACTGCTGTATTATTAGATGTATCGCTGCGTCCAACGCTATCAAGACACGAACGTACGCAAATCGCCATTTTGGGATATGTACCACAGCCAAATTTCACCGATCTGCGCTATGCAGATGCATTATGCATGCAACACAATTAGGCCTAGGGAAATGCTGACGACAGTTGGATTATTGATCCATATTCAGCTATTTACGGGAAACTAGAAGCGGGAAGGGTTAGAACCCTTCGAGAGGACAGCATTTCTGTTCAAGAAGTCGAACCTCTTCCCTTTAATTGCCGGGCAAACGCATAGTGACAGTGTCAGCGTCTTTCGTAGGTAGCGGGTTACGGCGTGGCGCGGGAAAGATACTTCGGAGAATCGGCAAACCGGAATGCGTCACGCAAACATCAACTTGAGCTCCGGCAAATGGGACACACGCCGGCCGTTTCTGAAATTACTGTCACTAATGCGTTTCGCTCCCGGGCACACAGGATATATAGTAGGCCAATAGAGCTGCACGGATTTTCGTTGCTCGACAATGCCGAATCATTCTCGGTTCACATGTCGTTGATCCAGACGGCCGGAGGACACACACACAGGATATTAGTGGCGGGACTGGCGGGCTGGACGACTGGGCAAACAGGAGAATGGACGGAACGACGTTGAGCGGTCGTTGTCTCAAGACGCTTGCGTTCAGGCAGGCGAATGATTCGGTCTTTACGCGCAACGTTAATCACTTAAGCACAGGCGGAGCTGGGTAATGTGCGGGATCGTACGCTGGAATAACCCGTCGTGAAATCGACACAGAGAAGGCGTGGGCACGTTTGATCGCAGACTGGGTCACAGAAACGCGGTAGTATGGAGGTGGGGGTTCAGAATCCTCGGTGTTTGAGATAAAAGTTCTCCAGTGGATGGAATACAGAGGCAATGTTCTATATATTAGAGATCCGGTGTATCTCGTAAGCTGAAAATGTTCTGTCGTGCAAATGCTTAATGAATAGTAGGCCTATCTCTTGCAAGCTGCTGTACTTAGCTTTAGTTTCTCTTTGTATATGTATTATTCTGACTTACACTGTACTGTGTGAATTGAAATAAATATTACTAACTCGTATCAATTGCCTTGTTTGTCTGTTTGACAAAGCTGCAAAGCGTATCACGAGCTGCCAGCCTGCAGTTTCATTAACAGATGATTTATAGCAACTTGGTGGTTAATCTCTGCGGACGCTTTCTGCTGTACTCAACTCTCTGACTCGTAAAAGCTTTGTCCAGTCTCACGTCATACGAATATTTTCCCTTCTTTCCAGTCAATCGGCAACATGCAGCAGTCGCAGCCCTTTGTTTTTGCTCAGTTCGTATAACCGGTTGCAGCATATCATGTCATGATTAATGATCAATGCTGATTTCAATATCAGTCGAAAACATTTATATGCAACTTCCTATTGTAGGAACAACAACGGCATTGACTCTGTCTTGCATCGTTCCGGAGATAATGCAGGTTTACTGGATTTCAATACCTGTTCAGAAATACGTGCGGTAGACAAAAGAAACGTCTCGGCCATTTCGTACGCGCGACTTAACGTCTTGGTCCAACAGGACTGACAGGCGGACAGACGGACGGACTAAGTGGGTTATTTACTGCTGACCGGCAGCGCTGTTCGACCCACGGACCCACAGGAAACATATGCGCTCGGTCAGCGGCGGAAATCCAGGCTGGTCACTTCCGCGCAGTAAAACTGCGGCCGCCGGCGGCATTTCGATGCCATATCACGGTCTGTAACTGTGCAGCCGGCGACGCCGATCGAACCCTTCGTCGGTCGACACGCCTCGACGAAATTACCTAGAGATGCACGGCCCTAAAAACACGTCAATATCGTAAACCGACTCAAACACGTTACTATTTTTCATCTAGTGAAACTCGAGCTAAAACTATACTTAACAGAGTAATTTGCAAAAAAACAACTAAACACTACCTAAACGTTAACGGACAGCTTCAAAATGTTATAAAATGTTGCTGCAAACATCTTCTCAAAATCGTCCAAGATGCGTAGAACGTTTGTGATAGCAGCACGAAGAAAGACTGGAAAATTGGCGTCGGTTTTAGGCGGAATACCACGGTATTTTCGATGGCGGTATTCGGCGCCTCTCTACAGCGGCGACGACGTGGACGCTGGATTACTGTGTCGTGGTCGGTATCTGCAGTGCTGTAGCTGTTTGTCGATTGCAGTCATGCCTCAAGTCGTCGCCGCAGTCAGTGTATCGGAAGCCTGCTGAGACCGAGATCCTGGCTGTCGGACGCTGCATACGCAACGTTCGCTACATCTTCCTTGCGTTCCGGTCAAAAGTCGCCGTTTTATTTTCCGTTCGAACTTGTCGAGCAATCGCCACGTCTTCGGCTGTGTCTGTGAGGTTGACCGGAAAACGCAGACGGTTTATTAGCGCCGAATTTTTTCTAGTCTCATCATCTCGGCTTTTTGGCTTTTTGATCACAAGACGTGCGTACGTTCGTTTTGGCTCTGATGAGCTGGTGGAGCAATACACATATATCTCGCCGTCGTCTTTCGTCGTCTGGAGTTCGCTTCTGTCCACATATCAGACATTATCTATCGTCTCTACTGTAGCTGGGCAGGTATCCGATCGATTATAACGAAGTTATACAGGGTGGCCCCAAAAAACGGGGCCACTCTGTTATATAGCTTCTAACTTCAGAAATACTGCTTAGATCTACACGATTTTTTTGCAGAAATCAAGGTCGTTTCATTCTCAACACGAAAACATAAG
>Ga0209367_1014359_pt1 | contig 10043 bp, 2 predicted proteins | sample WorMetLIZISLAND2_FD_187412 | JGI IMG/M metagenome (GOLD analysis project Ga0209367, IMG submission 187412) | Marine gutless worms symbiont microbial communities from Max Planck institute for Marine Microbiology, Germany - Olavius geniculatus... ...
CCTCAATGTCAATTAAATTACCGATATTCAACAAGAGCGAAACATCCAAGGTGAGGGGGCAAAAACGCCAGGGGCAAAACAAGCCAGGGGGCGAATCAGCCAGACACAGGAGTGAACAAGCCAGGGAGCGAACCGGCAAAGGGGCGAAAAAGCCAGACACTGCTGCCACTAATTACTTGACGGGTGATAAACAAGTGCCCAGTGCCCCTGCAAAGCTATACCACGTGTCCAGTGGTCGTCTGTCGCACATGATCTTAATGAGCATTCTAGTGTCCAGAATGGCGCTCAATTTTACAATGCATGCGGCGGGAAATGAACTAATTTTGTTTTACTGCTACCGCAGTAACTACCACAACTTTTTTTACCATAGTTTTTTACCGTTACCGCGGAATTACCGTAGAAATTTACCTATTTACCACGATAATACCGTGGTAACCATGGTACTACCACTTTCTCCATTACCATGTCACTCTCTATTTCCTACTAAACATTCACTAAAAATTTTATGTAACTCTAAACATTTTCCACAAAGATAAAAAAGAAAATGCGAGTGGGTGTTTTTTTCTGAACACAGTGTATCAGACAGAAAAGCAAAAACACCTTCCCTACTGCCAACCAACAAACAAAGAAATATTACTCAAATATTTCAGCAACGTATACAAAGTTTGAAAACCGCTAAAGCTTGTTTACAGAATGTTTTCATGCTATGCCTATTAGGTTTTCTTTGTAGTACAGCACCACGTATGAGGAAAACAATTAAGACAATAATACAAACCTGAAAAGCAATGAGTTTCCTTTTTGTGAATGTGACACTGCTGCGGAAGCAGACCAGCTTCTGAGTCCTGCATGGCAACTAAGACATCGCTGGATCACATCCATCAGCACAACAGATACAATAACTAATACGCAAAACATGCAAGCAATCAAATTAAACTAACAAAAAGTAAAGCCCAGCTATCGCTAAGATAGCCGACGGTACTGGCTGTCAGTGACCTTCAAGATCATCCAAGATCAATGATTTTCATCTCATCTAAAAGAGCATATACGATTTCCTATTAATGATTTTGCAACCTTGGCCTTATCTCATATCGTTTAGCCACAATAGCACGTACTGCCCTTCAAAGTCATCCAAGGTCAATGGTTTCCATTCCATCTGAAAGGGTGTATGCCACTTCCTATTAGTGATTAATAGCAACCTTGGCCCCGTCTCTCACCATTTCTGAGATATGACCAGTTTTCCATTGAAAAGCACATTTTTCCTACCTCCCTCAATTCAAACCCAGATTTTAAAATGTTTTCCTTGCAACAGACTGCTGAAATTTTGCATGCCTACTGCCACTTTACATTACATCCACTACAGATGACAGATGGACAACAGACAACAACCGCACCATAAACTCAACCGTTACTTAAGTACGGTTGGCTAAAAATAAACAAACATAATATAGATCTCAAGGTGTTGCTAGTCACAATGAACAGTCTTAAAATGACCAAAACATTCTTGAAATAAACACTGCAAGCAATGATATAGGTAACGTTTCTCAACGCCACCCACTGTTAAGTAAGATATATTTGATACCTGAAACATGAGAATGCAACTCTGTAAGATAAAATGTATTATTGTGTTTATAGCATCCAAACTACTTTTTATGTTCATCATTCAATAAATAAACATTCAAACATTGGTAATTTCACCTGCCTTAAATTCACCGATGTGATTGTGTTATCTTGAGGCAAACTTTGCTGTCTCTAAAGTACAAAAACACACATCAACAAAATACATCATCATATACACAAACTTAATCTACTCACTTGCTCAACTGAAGCCGCAGTAAATATGACAAACTTTCAGCTTATAAACTGTGTTATATGTACAAATGATGCTGATTGGCTAACGTGATACATGACAATAAGAACTGAAAGAACCAAACAGAGTCATGTGCATAGAAGACTTGGTAGAAATTATTCTGTAAAAGCCTATTTCCATTAATCACCTGTAAGGTGGGCCAAGTTTAACCTTCCCTGAAAATTTCAGCTAAACCACCTTGTCTAATCCTATTGACAAATCAACAAATAAGTTAAATAAACACCAACATCACATAATTTTGCTATTAGCAAAGGTAATGAAGATGCCAAGCACCTGAACGGTGAAACCGAGAGACCTGACACTTGCTGAGACTGACAGTGCCCAAAGGTCACGATCTTCTTGGTTGGAGCATTGCCACAAATACTCACGACCATCTTGTAAACACAACTTGAACATAGCCTGCCACACAATATTATATCATTTTATCACATGCTTTTCGTTAACAAAACCAAACAAGCTAAAATTTCATAGGCCAACACTACACAAAATACACTTCATGTAACAAATAAAAACAGTAATTTTTTGTTCAGACAACATACTCTGAGTCAATAAATAAGCAAGTAAGTAAAGCATAAATTCATATAATGCACACTGTCCAAAAGAACCTCAAATGCACTGGTTACACCAGCAAAAGCTAGAAAAGACTACCTTTGCTGTTGACAGTCAGATGGTAACTTACTTCTAAAATGACACACACATATTTTTCTTTCTCTTTTCTGTGTTATTCCTATATTGTCTACCATGATCAGTGAATTAAAGATTACCATAAACTTGTGTGAGTGTTAAAAGTATTAAGTACTAAATTGGTTATCAGTTCTTGACAGCAAATTAAAAACTGTTATTAGTTTACCTCAAAAACAAGTCTTAAAATGTTTCACAAATTGACAAGCAGGCAAATAATTTTTTTAAACCTTCAAATGGATGACTTGATTTAGCAAACTTTATTTGCAGTGCACTTTATTTTTTGTGGACAACAAAATATGAATAAATCATGATAGATTGAAAATAAAACACATCAAATAAATATAGGCAAACAAAAACAAAAAAAAATCAAATCAAATGCTCATAATTTTCCATTAAGGAACTGAAATTGTGTACTGAATTACTGAATAAAAGAAACAGTATACTGAGAAAGAAATGATCATTTTGTTACAAAAAAACCACCTTTCGATCCTTGTATGTTGGCACATGAGATTCTACTGAAGCACCGTGCAGCATTATTTCTCCTACGGGTGAAATGCTGTCCTTCTTGCGATAGTAGACGAGTCGGTCTTCATACAGCAAGCACCAACAAGTCTTCCATCGCTTTTTCTCCACTCTCTACAATATCACACAAACACATACAATACAATATTAGTGAAAAAAATTTCATCAAATCTGTGGCCATATCTTTACTAAATATTGCTCGATTTTCAAAGTTTTTACTGGCATGCTCTGCAAAGAATGCAATAGAACTACATGTATTATCTAAGATCCCACCGACGTTCTTTGAACTTTGTTTGAAAATTCTAAATACAACTATTGTAACAGCAATACAATAAACAGAGAGCTTTATGCATTAATGCAGCACAAACCACGGTAAAAATTTACATTAGCTCCACCACTCCAGATTGCTTCAGAAGTGACTGAAATAGGTAGAATTAGTGTTGTTATGCATGCTTCAGACTAATTTAATTCTGGGAAACTGCAAATAATTGACTATTGAGACCCGAGAACAAAGTTCAGTTTTTGGATGATATTCCATCATTCTAAAGAGGGTTTTTTAATGGGGCCTATAAAGAAAAAATGGGATAGGTCTTTTGGGGTAAAAAACAAACAAGAGGGTGCAGCCGTTGAGGGGCCGCCCACTATAGGGCCATCCTTGCAGTTGAGTACATGCGTGCTGTTTTGGAGCTTTCTAGGTCTGTTTCTTCCTGCGGTAGAGGGTATAGGCCTAGTCACAGAAACACAATAAGTACAGACTTATTTTTGAGCCCTATCGTGATAGCTGTCATTTAATTGCACCAATCATAACTTTTACAGACCAGTTACTTTGTTGTAAGATTTCGATATCTTGGTAAATATCGTATCGAATTTTAAATTCTGATATTGACGTATCCCTAATAAATATCTATGTATTGTATTTGTGTATCTACAGTAAACATAAACAAACCACTACCATAGATAGAGTTCTAAAATGGTATTTCATTAGCCGCCGTGACCTTGACCTCTAACCCCTTGACCTTGAAATTGGTCCACGAGGTGCTGGTGTCCCAGGGACCCTTCCTACCAAGTTTGGTATTCGTAGGCCTTTTCGTTTTCCCTCTAGGTGGAGGCACGGGACAGACAGACAGACGGACAGGATCAACACATGATGGGGTCTCCTTCTAAATATTCTAAATTCTAAATATTGCTCAACGGCCCCATAAAAACACAAAAAACGCACTAGTGCTGCCACCTAGCGAATGAAACACGTACTAAACTCAATAAGAAAAAATAATTTTATAGCTAAATAAGCCGCATCAACAACCAATAAAACTAGCTAAAACAACTTAGTAATGCCACCTAGCGAATGAATATATTATACCAAAAAAATTTTTATAAAATAAATAAGCTGAGTAAGCAGAAATGTAAATCATAAATGAATACAAAAATGCCCCAAAACACGAAAAGCAAACTGCCACCCCCCTTGGAAAAAACAATGAACTGCAGATACTGAATAAGCAGCATACAAAAAATGAAGGAATTAATATTATTGCTTATCCCCACTCAAAACCCCAAATTTATTCTCGGGTAGCAATATGTCAGTCAATTGCAGTTTCCCATAATTAAACTAGCCCGAAACATGCATAACAACACTAATTCTACCTATTTCAGTCACTTCTAAAGCAACATTAAAAAAAAACAACAAATTTTAATTGAAACAACCAGATGCAGCCAGATGACAAAACGCACTGCATCATTCACATCAGCAGTCAGCCAGAACGACATCGTAACGCACGCCGCACTATTAGACAAATTATAGAAACGCAGCAGTATCCACCTAAACGCTCCACAGTTGCCAATATTCACATTTGACGCTATAACGCACACCACAACAGACAAAAGGCGCTTTGTCTAGACAGCCATGACTGACCGCCAACGAAGCGCACGTGATCGCCTGAGCACGTTAAACAGGCCGCAGAGGTCACATTCTGGGCCGACGTGACACTGGTGAATGTCGACCGCCAAACGCACTTCCGACATAGAAACAAAATTTTTATAATAAAGACACCTATTAATAGCCAATTTTCACACTAATTTTGGTACTTCCCGTTACTTAAGCACAACATAATACGAAAAAAATAAACAAATTGTTGAGCATCTATTACACTAGCGTTAACGTTTACATTAAATTTTATAATCGGTCATCAAAAGGCAACTAACACTATTCGCCAAGATGTTAGCTTAAAAACATGCATAACGAAAGTCATTGCACCGATATACACCAATATCATATATGTACATAGCCGTTTAAGGTGGCACAGTTATTCTAAACAATTACCCAAACTACAGATAAAAATAAATTACGTTTTTACCTTCTTCACTAAAAATCCTTTCTTCAGAACGTGCATTCCAACATCTGCCATTGCAGATTTTCAGCAAACTGTGTCAAATAGAAATCTGTGACAACAAATCTAAAACTCTACAAAGTTACCACACTCAAGCCAATCATTCAAACGATAAACTGTGAATGAGACAACAAAAATAACTAACGTAAGAAGTAATAAACAAAATAAAAGTGAAAAAAAAACAAAACAACGTAGCAAAGAATATCTCTTATTTAATAATTAGGGCTGCTACGAGTAATCGAGTAGTCGGTCGAGTAATACTACTCAGTCCCACTACTCAATACTACTTGCTTGTACTTGAAACTTTTAAAACTGTGAAATATTTGTACTACCAGTCTCAGATTACCTAGAGTAAAGGGTATATACTTGTGCTACCGGTACTTAAATACTTCATACATTCCAACTAATCACGCAGTTTATTGTTGATTATTTTGTCTCTCTGTCTTTTTCCGTTAGTGTTTATGATGTTTATGGGCCTTTTGTTGCCTGATACAAATAACTAAATAAAAATAAAAATAAATAAATATTTTGAAAAAATTCTGACTGACTGAACGACTAGCTGGCTGAGTGACTGACTGCCTACATGCAGTTGAAAATAAACTTCAAGTGATGCCATGTAACCCAAATGGAGACACGGTTGGCTAGTTAATGGTAGTTCAGTTCAGAGTTTTTGATGATCAAGCGCGTTTAATGTTCATGCTGTTAGTTCGTCTCGCGTATGCGTCTACCCGTCGAGGCGGATCTTGATCCAATGTAGACCTATCCACGGTAAGGATACGTACAGGCACTCACAACTGATTCAGGCAATCAGGCAGCGAGTTGTATTTATTCACGAACGATGACCAGAAGAATTTGTTACGATAACGATCTTAATCTAAACGGCTTAACTGAATTCATCAGACTGTGTCCTCTGAGTGGTTTGTAGATTGGTCCTCTGAACCTCCACCGTTCGCCGCCGTCGCCGTTAAGGCTCGGATCGCAACCAACCGCTAAGTTAGCGGTCCCGGACCGCTAAGCTTCCACACCGCCGCCGCCGATAAGCTAGCGGTCTTAGCGGTTTAGAGAAAAATCAAACAATCTGTTGTGCTCGTCAGTCGTCACAGTAGGCCTACCAATGGTGACAATCAATGAGTGGATGTTAGTTCTATAGTGTACCATAGGATTTACTAATTGGCTCCATGGGAAAAGGGGTTTATCGTTTTTCGTTAAGAATCACGAAAAAGTTTTTGCTTTTGAGTCTCGAAAATTACTACGAGTGACAGACGTCTTAGCAATTCAGACCGCTAAGCCATCCGCTAAAGCTTAATTAGTGGTCCAAAGTCCAAACCGCCGCTAGCTTAACGGCTTAGTGGTTTAAACCGCTAAGCCAACCGTTAAGGCTTCAGACCAGCCGTTATAAGGTCTTAGCAAACAGTTCCGGGACTAGTGTAGATGACAATTTGAAAAACTAACCTGTTTTTACGCGCGACAGCATGTAATGCTTTGCGCGTCTTAGCCATCGTCGAGGTGACTATCTGTCTGTCTGTCTGTCCGTCCGTCCGTCCGTCGATCTGTTCGTTTGTCTGTCTGTTTGTCACACCCTTGAACCCAATCAAAACGATGCAAGCTAGGATCATAAAATCTTCACTTGGGCTGTCGCAAAAACTCTAGTTTTTATTGACAAAATTTCGTGCCCCTTGGTGAAGGGGGTCCCCTCGAACGAGGGCGTCAAAGAGGGGTAACCCCGCTAAAAAGACATCATTTTGCCTCTAATGGCTCGTATAGTGTGAAAACGGGTGCAGATAGGTACAAAGTTGCTGCATATTATAACAAGCACTGGTGCAGGACAGGCTTTTTAGAACTATCAACATCGATGACCTGGAACGACCTTGAACCCCTAAAATAAAGGAGTTTAGTGAATTTTTCGCGATTTTGGGCTGTGACACACAATTTAAGAGTGAATTGCGTCGAAATGGCCGGAGATAAATCAAGACAAGCTGCACATGAAATTTTTAGCATTAAACACAGATTTCCGCAGTTTAAGTCGCGACCCCCTATGTTTAAAGAGGCCTGCGCAGGCGAGCGTCAAAGATGGCTACCCCCTTTAAAAAGTGGTTATTTTACCGCTATTGGCTCGTTTAAAGTGAAAACAGTTGCAGATAGACACAGACATACTGCTAATCATAACTAGCACTACTGACACGCTGTTTAATGGTGTCAACATTGATGACCTTAAATGACCTTGAATTTCTAAAATAGGGGGTTTTAGTGGGTTTTTTTGCAATTTTCGGCTGTGGCGCACATTTCAAGAGTGAATTGCGCTGACATGGCTATAGACCTGGACAACCTGCGAATAGGAACTGCTAACGCTGTCGCACGTCTCATGAGCTTTTTTCAAATTACTTGTTATGTTTTTTTGCCCGCAGGTTAAAATTAACATGACACGCACTTTGCTGTATTTCAATGAGAAGAGCTGAAATGCTTGTAGTCTGTTATCATAGTTTAGATGTGTGACTTCTGGCTATGGGTTGTTGAGAAGATAAAAAACTGAAAACTAAGAAGCCCAGTTGTCGCCAGGGTGGAGCGACCGTACTGCATAGGTCTACATCCGAAGGCCAGCGCCCGCTTTTCGCCCGCGGCAAAAAGGAATTTTCCTGAGTGACTATAAGCCTGCAGTCTATCTACGTGCGTGTCTATCTACACGCTATAGTGGCGCTGCTTATTCATTGTTTCAATTAACGCTGAGACACGATACGGTATAATTCGGCGCACATGGTGACGGCTGCAGGAATCAACCTTGCATTCAAAAATTGCGGCCAAATCGCTGCAGATAAAAACTACTATTGATAACCAAGACTACAGAACTCGTCAATCATCGCTCTGTCCAACGGTACCATTGCCGACCTTCTACGACTTGCCGTTCAGCCACATAGCATAGCAAAGTGCACAATGCCCCTTTAAGGTCATCCAAGGTCAGTGATTTTTGTGTTATGTAAAAAGGCTTATGCGACTTATTATTTATTAGTGACTAATAGCAACCTTGGCCCTATCTCTCATACCATCACCGTTTCTGAGATACGGCCAGTTTTCGGTTGAAAAAAGCACATGGCCCCTTCATTAACCCCAAATTTGAAAATGTTTCCCTGCACTGCATAGCCAAACTTTTGCATGCCTAGGTTTATAAGGCAGGTCTAATTATTTGTGTAAAAATTATTTAGGATTTGCCATTTAGCCGCAGTAGGCTACCTGTACGTTCGTTACACGTAGACGATGCCAAAGGCCAGATCTTTAAGCTTTACATCAAATCTTTAGCCATATGATATCTTTGCTCGATTTTCAAAGTTTTTACTGGCATGCTTTGCAAAAAAATGCAATAGAACTATCATTAAAAATCTCACCACACGTTCTTTGAACTTTGTTTAAAAATTCTGGATAAAACTATTGTAACAGCAACACAATAAACAGAGAGCTTTTTGCATTAACGCAACACAAACAAAAGTTATATCGTAGCAAAGGGCCAGATCTTTAAGCTAACGGTTGGCCCAATAAGAAGGGGTAAAGTTACATGCATTAATGATACAATACATGGGTAAGCTACACGCACTATAATTTTTTACAATATGGGCTACACAAAGAACAAAATATGGTGCGCAAGCATAACCACAGACAAACACTTATTGGTCTAACACACAATACATGTAGGTTAAGCTGTTACGCATTAGCCTGCGCAAAAACACATGGTTTGCCACACTTAGCGTCGAAAGTTAATCAATACGAGCCGGAAAACATTTTAATCGCATAAATTGTGTAAAGTACGGGATATATGGACTAATTTCAACATTAACGTAACCTGATTTTTACGCGCGACAGCAGAATGCTTCGCGCGTCTTAGCTATCGTCTGGGCGTCTGTTCGTCTGTCTGTCACACTCGTGAATTGTATCAAAACGGTGCAAGTTAGGATCACGAAATCTTCACTGTTGGCTGCCCCGAGGTCTCTAGTTTATCGTGACAAAGTTTCGTGCCACTCGGTGCAGGGGTTCCCCTCGAACGATGGCGTCGAAGAGGAGTACCCCCCTAAAAAGACGTCATTTTGCCGTTATTGGCTCGAATAATGTGAAAACGGTTGCAGATAGGTACATACATGCTGCTTATCATAACAAGCACTAGTGACAGGCTTTTTGGATTCATAAACATCGATGACCTTGAACGACCGTGAACCCCTCAAAGAGAGGTTTTTAGTGAATTTTTCGCTATTTTTGGATGCAGCGCACATTTCAACACTGAATTGCGACTAAATGGCTGGAGATAGACCAAGACAACCTGCACATGAAATTTTCAGCATTCAACGTAGATTTTAGCAGTTCAAGTCCCGACCCCCTAGGTTCAAGAAGGCCGGCGCAGGCGGGCGTCAAAGACAGCTACCCCCCTAAAAAGTGGTTATTTTACCGCTGTAGCGTGAACACGGTTGCAGATAGGCACAGACATGCTGCTTATCATAACAAGCACTGGTGACAGGCTTTTTAAAATTATCAACATCGATGACCTTGAATGACCTTGAACCTTCCCAAAAGGAGGTTTTAGTGAATTTTTTGCAATTTTTGGATGC
>Ga0209367_1014361_pt1 | contig 10041 bp, 4 predicted proteins | sample WorMetLIZISLAND2_FD_187412 | JGI IMG/M metagenome (GOLD analysis project Ga0209367, IMG submission 187412) | Marine gutless worms symbiont microbial communities from Max Planck institute for Marine Microbiology, Germany - Olavius geniculatus... ...
AACGGATGAAGATATTCAAAATCAAATAGTCATTCCGTCTATGGCGATTCGTCCTGCGTTAGGCGAAACAAGTACGGCGAAGTTTGGTCCAGTGACCTTGGAGATTTAGATGTGAAATCGTACCCCCCTAAAGCGCATTTTTCGGAAGACCATATTTCGGCCCCTAGAGGGTGCTGTGCCCCCAAATTTTTACACGCGCTAGAGAATGACCAAGTCTTACTAGTGCACCCCCCACCAGGAATGGGGGCCCCCTTAAAATTTTTTTCAAAGGGGGGTCAAAAATTGGCTTAAAATGCAATAAAGGAGGGCTTATAACTTCAGAGTTAGGGGGTGTAGCCCGACGAAACTTTGGCACTTGACGCGGCTCTAGGTCGGGGTGTTAAAGCAGGTACTGAATTTGGCGGCACCGCCGCCCTTAAAATTTGGGAAAGCAAAAAACGTCCAAAATTTAGTAGACTTTGATGCCGGGGAAATTTTACCCCCCCCCTCTTTACTCTCCCCTTAATTTCCCCCAATCGGACTTAGGGCGCCGGGCGGACTCACGTTGGGCTTTGCCCCAAATTTCTAGTTTTTATTGTTGTATTTATTTCATTCTTTAGTACTGTATTATGACAAGTGACTGCAAGTTGTATGAGAACATGAATTTTGCAGTTATGGACTTATAGAACATTATAGTATTTGGTACTCTGATTTCTGGTTTAGGATTAGTCTACATTTGACACCAATAAGTGGGACTTAGTAGATGGATAGTTTCATCTTCATATAACAAATGTTTATCCCTAAGTGGCTAATTTTATATTATCTATTAAGTGGAATAATATGTGAGATAATTGAGATAATAAAACAGGTAATTGTTGATTACTTTTGAACTTGTCAGTGTGCCTTGCAGGTATGTACTGTAATAATTATTAGCCCAGCTTCTGTGAGAAAAGCTAACAGATGAGTTACAGAGTTGATGAATTACCAGCTTTAAAACAACAGTCACTAACTGTCTGGCATAGCTAATTTGCTTATTTCTGCAACTTTTGTAGCCATTTGGCTTGAAGTTGTTCTTGTCTGATTTCAACAGAGTTTATTTTGGATATTCATATCTAATAATTTAACTTGATGTTTGGACTTTGGATGATGTATTTTTATTGTTCTGTTTGCAGGTAGAATTGACAGTGAAGAAGAAGATGCTGTTCTGGTTTACTGTGCCTTGCGTTGACGATGTTGGATCATGCACCTATGACAACGCATGTGACATGGTTAAACTCTTCGCTTGTCCAACGTTTTTCAAGAAATACCATATTCCATGCAGCTGTCCATTTCCCAAGGTGAGCTGAAGTTTTGTTGTCTGAGAATGTCTTGGCATTTTTTGGTTTATTTTTATTAGTTAATATTTTTAGGAGTTTAATGGTAAATAGAAAGCAAATGGTACCATCCATTATTCATTTTTAATAACAATGTATGAGGGTTGTTCGATAGATAGGTTTACAAAATGACGCCATGCCATTAATTTTTAAAACAGGAAAAATCCGAAATATACTTCATTATTGTGACATCATCTGTTAATAGAACACAGTTTGTTTGTGTATTATTTTCTCCACCAGTGATCTAGCATAACTCACAAGTGACAACCAGCATAGGAATGAAAAAATGAATAAACTTAATAAGTTAATATCACCTCTTTAAACATTGAACATTAATGTTTAATTTTTCAACATATTGTCCAAGTTTGTTCAAACGTTTGTTCTATCTGTCAACAAGTTTCTGAATGCCCAATGCAAAGAATGATGCCGGCTGCTTTCCGAGCTACTGACAAACGACTGATTGCACCTCGGTATCTGATGCACAATGCACATTTTTGTTCAACTAGCATTTTCTTATACCAAACTTATACTGTTGGCTTCGTCAAACATTTGTCGCCACACACTGGATGCATCGCAAAGTGAATCTGATTTGCATTAAGTGTTTTGCCCACAAAAAAGAATAATGACATGCTGTTCATTGCAGGACAATTTTAGTGCGTAAGTCGCCATATTTGATGTTCATAAATGACACCACAGTGACATCATCTTCATAAAACTCACAACTTATACTCGGAATTAAATTTCCTACAAAACGTATATTTAGGATTTTTTTATATTTTTAGAATTAACGAAATGGTGCCATTTTGCAAACTTATTTATTGAACGACCCTCGTATAACGTGTACGGTATGTCACTGCATTTGGGTGGTGTTTGTAGGGATCATACAACTTACCGCCATCGACGCTGTATGTTGACAACGTGGGGCCTTCGTTTCTCAGTCGTGGCAGTTATCGTGTGACTGCAAAGGTGTCGGAAGGATCTGCAAACATTGCGTGCATTGATCTGAAGTTGACCCTTAGTTGGTCGGTGAATTTGATGTTTTGTTTCCAAATATTGTTGAGTCATAACTACATGCACTAGTGTGTAACGTGTTTATTGTAGTAATTGGAATTGGTACTGCTACAATGACCAAGTGAGTAAAAGTAAGAAAAACTAAATTTATATAGCACATTTATTTAAATTCTCTATTATGTTGCTGCTTCTACTACTGCTAGTAAATTTAATTTTTGTTTAATACAATTTTTTAGAATTATTCGTGTTTTCAATTTTTTGGTAGAATTGTTGGCGACCAAAATTTAAATAACGCATATTGTTCTGCTGCTGTCATTAGTTAAGTTGCTGTACTTAAACAAACGTGTGAGTATGTCTTAAACTTTGTAGAAAACTGCATCTTTACTAGTTCATTGCTATTGCTACTACTGCTGCTTTTATGTTTAGCTAGCATCTCAGAGTTAGGCAAGGTACCCATTGGAGACATTTAGGAATTGGTTCAGCAGTTTTTACAGGCTTGGAAGCCTTTCTGTTGCACATCCGAACAGTTTCATTGCAAGTTGTTGTGTGATTGTTGTGGCAGATGGAGAGCACTGATGATTTGACTGATGATGTCTCACTCATGTTATTGTGCCATAGTAATACGCCTCGTTGCTGATCTGTTCGCATGCAGTATTCTAGGTCTATTGTCACTGCTTTATTGATAACAAAATGCTTTTACCTTTTACTCCATTATTGTGCCTTATACACGGTGCTTCATAAAAAGGCACTCTTTTTGTTTTTTTATAACTCAGTCGAATGGTGATCAATTTGCATGAAATTTTTACCAGATGTAGCTGAAGAAATACAAATTCAAATTATTTTAACAAAATGCGACCATTAGTTAAATATTCTTTGCTAGTCATAATGTAATGCTGACGTCATAATGTGTCATGAGTGCAAACTGGCTTGTCTCAACTGGTTCTGTCAGTAGCTACCCTGCTTTGATGGTGAACTTTATCTGGTTTACTGATGAAAAATGTTCATCATGTCAGCACTTAGCAACATGGAGGCATAAAATCAGGTGTCTCGCAATCCAAAAACTCATCCATCTCGTAAGCGGAGTGTGCTGATGCACTGTTTTGCTGAAAGGTGTAAAAGTTAAGCTATCCCCACAATTTGTGGGGATAGTTCAACTTTTATATCGATGCAGGGCAGCTATTCGGCAAGTCTGTCAGCACTGATTGCAACAAGCCAGTTTGTACTCGCAGCACACTATGACGTCAGCATTACATCACGAATAGCAGAGAATATTTAAATATCAGCCATATTTTGTCCAAATATTTCGAATTACTATTTCTTCAGCTACATCTGGTAAAAAAAAATTTTGTGTAAATTGATCATCATTTGACTGAGATATGATAGAAAGAAAAAGGGTGCTTTTTATGAAACACTGTGTATAGTTGTTGTATTTTACTAATCTGTATTATCAATAACATGTTAGCAGTTAAGGTAATGTGCTCTTTTGCTAAGAACTTAAGAATTTTGTTTTGATTATTGGAATTGTCACTGTTATTAAAGATAAAAGAGTTCTGCATTGTATTAAGCATGATTACTGGTAATTTTTCATGATACTTGCTTGGTTATTGTATAATGTTTACATTGAAGTTGCATTTATTGTATTGTTTGTTAAATCAAATGTTGAAAATAGTAGTAGTACATTTGTCACATGTCATACATCACGAATTATTACATTTTGTTAAGATTTATTTTTCAAGACATACTTTTTGACACAGCTTTGGATTATGTTTGATGACGTTAGTATTCGTTTATTTTTGCATCCCATATTGGTTGACCGACTCACTGACTGAGTGAGTAATTAATTTGAAATAAGCTACTGGTTAATTATATGATATGGTAGACTCCTAATGGCTGACAGTAGTGAAACGTGATATTCACAAGTTGCTGTGATATAACAGGTTTTATATATTTTTCGTTTAATCTTTGGTTTTTGTGTCTGCTGTATATTTTTGATAGATAGTTATTGTATTATCCCATACTGTGTGTTATAGTGCATTCACATTTAAGGATCTTGACGTTTTTTTTGCTGACCATACTTGCATGGTCAAGCTTATAGTACGAGTTGTCATTTGTCTGTCTGTCTGTTTGTCCGTCCATCTGCTACAGATGTGTTGTGGCTAAATGGTAGGTTGTAGTGGAAAAGTTTTTACACAAATAATTAGCTATGTGTCTTAAACGTAGGCATGCAAAATTTCAGCAGTCTAGTGGCAGGAGAACATTTTCAAATTTGGGGTTGAATGGAGTGGAGTAGGAAAATGTGCATTTTTAGTAGAAAACTGGCCATATATCTGGGAAATGATGAAAGATACAGCTAACGTTAATATTAGTCACTAATAGGAAGTGGCAAATGCTTTTTTAGATGAAATGAAAATTATCGATGTTGGATGACCTTGAAGGTCACTGACAAAATACGGTTGGCTATTCTAGCGACAGCTGGGCTTCTTGTTACATGTGAAAGCAGCTACTGCTTTCAGCGTATCTTAGCGATCGCAATTCCGTCTGTCACACGGGTGGATTAGGCAAAAACGGCCCAAGCTAGGATCACCAAATCTACACCGTCGGCTGCCTGGAAGATTCTAGTTTCAGGAACCGTAAAGCTTTTTCATAAATTCAAAGGGGGTCACCCCGAATGAGGACGCTAAATGAGAGGGGGTGGGCAAAATTTGCGATTTTTGGCCAAGAAGTCGCTGTATCTCAATAACGGTGCGAAATAGGGCCTAGGTTACTATTAATCACTAATAGGAAGTTGTACACTGGCTCTCGATGGGCGCCCAATTCAATGACCTTGAACGCCAAAATAGGGGATTTTATGGATTTTTTTGGCGATTTCGGGCTGAGAGACACATTGCAAGAGCGAATTGCGTCGAAACCAATTGAGATAGACATAGACAAGCTGCATATGAATTTTTCAGCATTGAGCGTAGATTTCGACGGTCCAAGTCTCGATTTTCTAGGTTCAAGGAAACCTGCGCACGAGGGCATCAAAGAGCAGTACCTTCCTAAAAGTCGCGACAAAATGGCTGGAGATAGACTGACCGTTTGCGAACAGGAACTGCTATAGGCTTCCGCGTCCCATGAGCTTTAGCTCAAATTTCTAGTTTCATCAGTTATGCTGCAGGTTATAATGGCCACTGATTTTGTTTTGCTATTGCTTAAATGGATTTAGTATTGAATATGTCAGATGGAAAGCTGCGTGGCTCCATGAGATTTGGTGTCTTATGATGTGATTAACTAGGACATGACACACTGGCACTTGAGCACTAGTGTTATGACACTTGTTTAAATTATGGTTTGTATATAAGTTTTCATGCAAAATATGCACGAAATGCTCCATTGTATAAGTATCATCTCAGTAGTAATTCCAGTTGTGCAACGGCTATTGTATTTGTAGAACTTCACATATTTTTGGGCACTATCTGCACCTTGTAGTATTTTTTGGGATTGTCAGTTGCACATTTAAAGAAGCGTTATCTGTTATTTTTCAGAAATTGTGTGTACACACACAACTTGAATGCAGGTTTGTATTTGTATGATAATGTACAACTCATTATGGTTGCTTATTTTTGTCCTGTGCATTGTGGACTTATTGTTTAGTAATTTCGTTATTTGTTAATGAACTTAGTAAATGCGTTTTGTCTATATTTTGTACACCCGTGTTGTACTGATTTTTTTTACACTATCAGTGTGTCATAGCATAACAAATTAACAAGTGTTAATGATGTACATCTCCAAATAAAATGAGGCACATTTATCTGTTGCCTAACTTTGACAACTGTGTACTGTAGATAATTCTCTAATGTTAACAAAGAGACGTCTAAATAACGCTGTGTCTGACCTTTTTATATTATTTGCCAAACTATTTTTCTTCAGCCAAACATTGTTTGTATTTAACCTCAGATTATTCTTAGTAGAAAACCACATTGTCATTATGTGTGTCGAAACCGTGTTATCATAAGGCATAGTATATGCAGTTGTGCTGGATATTTGTAATTATTTTGTTTGCATAAACTTCGACTAGGTACATAGGCCTGCCCATCATCACTCAATTGTCTTTTTATTTCTCAATACTGTAATGAAAAGATTAGATGCTGCTTTTTATTTGGATACTGTATATCAATGATTAGCATTATTGCATTTTTATTATGAGATCATGTTTTCTGTTGAAATTTGTGTTTTATTATGACATTGTTTGAATTATTGATATTCACATCTTTTTTGTGCTTATGCTTGAATAACAATAGAGACATTTGGTTCAGTTGTAGACTGTTACAGTAACAAAACAACAGGATGGCAATTTTAAACGTCAGATCATGGTTACGCGAAGAATGACTAAAGTAATTTCATAAAAGGCAGAATAACTGATCAATGCTTCAACCTGGTGAATCGCAAATCATCTTTTCTTGCACCTGCCAAATGGCATGTAAGTCCATCGAACGGTTTCAGCAGGTGCACTAATCTGACTGACAGACAGACATAGAAATGTGTAGGCATAAGCGCAATGCGTTTTTGATTCTGCCAAAAAGTAAAATGTTTCCTAAAAATTGCAGAAATTCAACTTTGCGCTACTGTTTTTTTCTGTTTATGGCGGAGAGACTCAGGACAGGGTCGTAGAACACTTGTAGCAGAAATAACTAGAAATTTGGGGCAGAGCTGAACGTGAGGCCGACTGGCGCCGTTAGTCCGACTAACGCACAATTTAGTGGTTGAAGGTTCATAGCAGAGTCATGCGGCCTGAACTCAAATGCATTAGCATATACGTATGAGGGAGGAATCACTGTTGACCAATTATTTTTTTCCGATTTGGGATATTTATCCATTCTGGAGATAGGTCTGAGGTAAAAACTTTTAAGACTCAAGGGATCTCTACGTACAGGCGCGCAGCACCTGGCATTTGCTAGTTTTGCTACTGCATTCATTCAGTCGGTCAGGTGTCCCTGCAGGCTCAGCAAGGCAGGCAAGTTCGCGGTGTCGGGCGATGTCGGGTCAACGTCATCGTTATTCGTGTTGCTCGAAGTTCTGTAGACAGTTACGCCGGCAGATTGTCGCGGCTCAGGGTTAACAGTTGGTGAAGATCGCGCCTGGTCTTGAGCTGTCGGGTCGTCCGTCACCTCGGGCGTGTCATTGTCGCAGACGTCTAGTCCCACTCTGATGAAGTGCCCAGGTAATGTACGCTGATGATAATCGTACGAGGCTGCTGCTGCTTCCAACCGCTGTTCACACATACATCAAGTAGCACGGGGCATTTTCAGACAGGCATGGCTTCCTGGTAGGCCTACTCATAAACGATTTATTGATTAGATAACAAGTGGACCTGCGTGAAGTTTGCAGATGTCTGAGATAAGCAGCATTATGTGCAACGTCTGAATAATAGTGAATATGTCAAAAAATAAAATACGAACGTGACCTCGGCCTAAGTATGAGAACGTTTGTACGAGTAGGCCTACTTCCCACAGAACGAATAGTGCTTAGCAAATAACACAATATTTGTATGAAAAATTAAACATTCCTTAAAAACTCGAGAATTAGCTACATCTATTTCTGAAATTTTAACATCTCGCTACATTCTATCAAATAATTGCAGAATAGAAGCGTCAACTACTACAAACCTGTTGTTCGATTTTGCGTTGTAGTTGCTGTAGCTGAGTTCTAACTCGCTGCAGTTCTGCTTGCGTTCGTCTTCTCTCCTTTTCCTCGCTGTGAAATTCTTCTTCGCGAAGAGCTGACTGAAATCGCAGCGCTTCGTTCTCTTCCCGGAGGCCGTTTATTTCTTGTTTAGCCTGAAGCAATTCTGTCCCCCGTTCCTAAAACAAGTTCAGTCGGTTTTATTAATTTGTTTGATAAGTTTAATTCACAACATTGTTTAATAAAGGCATGCATTTTAATCTCGCATTTATAAGAACTCGACGATCGCAGGAAAACATTCAGACTGGCGGAGTGACAGCCAGGCCCGTCGAGAAAAGGCCCAAGGGAAAGGGGTAGAGGGGATAAGTTACCCCGAGCCTCACGACATTTGGACTCGCCGTCGCTCAAAAAATATGAAGTATACCAGAATGCGCCATTTAAAAGAAAATCAAAAAAATTCTCTAAAGGGGCCCCGCGAGAATGTTTCCCCGGGCCCTCACGTACTGTCGCTGTCGACGGGCCTGGTGACAGTAGGCCTAACTGCCACGGACCTCGTATTTCAGTTTGTAGTGTTCTGTCTGTTGTCGCGACTGCAGAAGTATGCGGTCGATCTGCACTTGGAGTTCTTCGGTGATGTGATTCTGTTGCAAACGCCGTGTGTGACAAGAACAGCAACAAGCCTGCGTACAGTGCACAAGACCAGCATACACAACGCTTTAACGATTGACTTTACTGTCATAACAAGAACGATACTTTAGACTAAAATGATAAGGTGTTCAACGCTCGGTCCAAATTAACAAAACACGCAAGTACATAGAGAAAGCGATTAGGCTTATGTATCTGGTACATCATCGATGCATCAGAGGCGCAAGAAAAATTACTCATTTGTCGTTTTATGTACTGCCTACCAATATTTCTATTTGTTTCTTATTTTGACTTAAAAAGATCCTGAGTGACTGTGTTAATCGTTAGAATTTTGTCATAATGACCAGTACGAAAAAAACTAGTCGGCTAATGATGGGGCTACCAAAGGTTTTGAAATTTGATGATACTCTATTAGCTGTTTCGGTACAATCTATCTTTTGCAGAAGATGGACTGACGTAAAGTTTTTAAAAAAATTAGACAATTTTCAATCTTTAATAATGTTTCAATTTTCGCTGTATTTTTACCTGTGCCATGCAATAGTAATGAGCGGGTAATGTCAACTATTGTAGCTGCCTGTTTGGCTATGTAAATAAGTGTTACGCTTAGTCAGTCAAATGTTTCAAAATCCACACACGCAAAAAAAATTCCTAACGTAAAGCATCGAATTTCCACAAACGTGCTGCATCATGATCAGTTGATCTGAATATGTTTTGTAGCAACGCGGCAATTTTCTGCGTACGGCAGGCTTACAAGGTAATATCTAAGCTGACAACATTTGAATACGACATTTTACTTTCAACAATAGCTTACATTTCCTGTTCTTTCAGAAAGTTAAGCACTGTCTTTACTTAGCGTTGCTGTATGCATGAGGGTTGATCAATAAGTAATGAGAATCAATGTATTAGACTTAAATTTTATTCATAATCTATATATGAGTAGAAAGTATATTTTCTACGAATACATATGGGTTTGTTGCAGATGTGACGTCATTGTAAGTTATGACATCACAGCCAGTTAAACAGATACGATTTGGAGTGCTAACGCGAACAGCGTTGAATTAGTCTCGCTGTTGCACGGCAATTCTCCAGTCTGCAGCCGAATTTAGTAATGCGGTGCTCTGAAGCATCTTATTCTCTGAAACCTCTAACAAATACGTTTATAAATTTCTGATTTGCAACTATGAATATGCGATAGCCTAAATCGGCGCTGATCTTAAATGAGAGCGCTTGAGCTAATAATGACGTCACGTCAAGATTTGACGTTACCAGTGGAATTTTATGGAAAAGATAACAGTTTATGATATCCATTGTGTCGATGAAAGGATTCGCAACTTTACTAACTTGTTACGCGAAGGCCCTCAATGTGCGTGCG
>Ga0209367_1014363_pt1 | contig 10040 bp, 9 predicted proteins | sample WorMetLIZISLAND2_FD_187412 | JGI IMG/M metagenome (GOLD analysis project Ga0209367, IMG submission 187412) | Marine gutless worms symbiont microbial communities from Max Planck institute for Marine Microbiology, Germany - Olavius geniculatus... ...
GTTGCTAAGCAACTATAGTTTACCGCTCAGTTAGCTGACAGCCAGTCAGATTTTGTTCAGAAACGCGCACAAACTTAACTAGCGAGTTACAGTTAACAGACGGTTTGCTAACTGATCAGTTAACTAAAAGATCCAGAAACCGGCCCTAAGTCTTCAGACCAGTTGCAAAGGCCTTAACAACTTATTTCGGGGATTAATAGTCGGGCAAGTGCGTACTGTATTGTTGGTCTGCTCCGTGGTTTTCGTTTATCGATACATTATTGCTATCTTCAGACCCTTCATATTCCACCATCTTCTTGCTCTGCTGTCTGCGATGAAGGACAACGACGCTGACAACAGTGATGACAACGGTGAGCACAAGAACAACTCCAGCCACGATGACACCAACGATCAGTGTATTGGTATCACGTGACACGTATTGCACACACGAACAATGATACTCAGCATTGCCTATCATCACCTGTACCAACAAGTTTAAACAAGAACAATTAAATTAAACAACGAATTTCTTTTTTCCAGCCAATGTCCTGTTAAGACTGCCTATAAGCTTATAGCGGAACTTTCGCTAGCGAGTTTAGTTACCCGTGAGTTTTTTTTGGTACACAGCTCATTCAGAAAAAGAGGCCGATAAAGGGCATGCTTAGCAGGTTTGGCCTGGGCTTATGTTAGACAAGGGACAATATAGGCCTCTATATTTAAACGTCTAAACCTTAATTCACTGTAAGGCCTAATTAGTTCAAGATCTAAACTCTTTATGGGGTGTCTAAACGATCCAGCAAACTTCCAGCAAATGTATTCAAAATACACGTGTTGATGCTGGACGTTTGCTGCCATCTTACTATAATGGGCGGAAAGTGTTTGTCTGTCTGTTTGTCAGCCCCCTCTAGCGCTTTCCTGCTGCACGGTCGCGGACCCCGACCACGGCGTTTGAGTCCTTGGGCCTTGGGTACGTGCCCCACCTTGCCCCCCCACTCGCCCCCACGGGTTACTTTGCTAGTATGTTATAATGTATGTATGTTATAATGTAATGTATGTAGTATGTTATAATGGAGCTGGACGTTTGCTGAAAGTTTGTTGAACGTTTGCTGGATCTTTTAAACACCCTATTAAGTTTCAGGGTTAAACAAATCTATAGGCCTACTGTTGTGAATGTGTGCCACAAAGCGAAAAAAAACTTACAGGTTTCGGGGATTAATAGTCTTACCCGTAGAGAGAGCGTATCTCCTCGGCAGAACGTGCCAGTGACGTTGTCGTTTGGTTTGTTGGTGGGAGGTCGACAGTCGACTTGATTGTCAGTCAGTGACACGGGAACACACGCAGAGTCACCGAGTCTTATGTCAAAGTCCACCAGCCGACTACCACGCTGTAAGTGCTGTCCCTGCATCAAATAAAATTAACACTTAAAACAAACATAACTTAAACAGATTTTTCTTAAAATCTGATCGAGCTTGTTTCTTGTCGAACAGTCCATTTGCTTACATTTCCTTAAGCTGCCTAAAGAGGCTGCTGAGACATGCTTTACTGTGTTCTACATTGTGGTCTATATCTGTCCTGAATGTCCCTCTTTTCCACGTGATGCGAGGTTAATTTTTCTGTTCATAAAAAATCTAATGCAGTGTTTTGTTTTTTGATCTCATTGAGTTTTCGAACCACTGCAGGCAACCCGATGTTTTATGTAAGGCCTGAGGTTGGACGTCGTTTAATTTATATGATGTTGCAATCGCAGACAAAGTCTGTGTTCGTCACGCTAACATAACGACTCACTTTAATGCTAATGACTTTATCTTCCTATGAGTCAAACACCACGACGTCGTCAGATTTATAAAACACGATAGGCGGAAGTGCAAACTGCATCTTGATGTTGGGCTTGGTGGAGGTGATGTTTCGGTAACGTTTAAAGCCATCCAGCTTGAGTCCAACGTAGATGTCGGCGCGAACACTTCTGTCTGAAGCCCAATATCTAGCGACACCAGGCCCTCCTGTGTCGTCAATCGTTCCAGACTCGCTCTGCTTTAGTTCTTCGTTTAACTTGTCACCGAGACTCATCGCTGGCATTCGACACAGCAGCTCGCTGCCCTTTGAGGTTCTTTTAGACAACCTGCACGACTACGAAACACAAAAAAAACAGTGAAATTATTAAACAAAATTCATATAATCTGTTTGAAGTCCTTTACGGACTCACGGTTAGTAGATAGGCTTAATTAAGTTTATATGTCAGGTGGCAAATGTGAGTACTTCGGGCGGTCATGTTATCGCATAACGCGAATTTTTCAAAAGCCGTGCCTGCAGACCGTTTAGCACCCCTCTGCACTCTGAAAGTGATGGACTTGCAACCTTGCACAGCCAATTTTGTACGATTAACAGTTCCGCAATTCAGTAGTAGTGCTGTTCAGCATACGTATGCTACAGTACAACCGCAGAACGCAGGTCAATTGTTGGGTTGCGGCGTCAAGCCTTTAATTTCCGAAAACTTTATCAGTACGCGTTATGCATTATACAGAAATCGTGTTACCTCTGTTTTGCTGCTGGTCGCTGATGATGTTGCGTTGTTATAGCCGTGAAACGTGGTGATAATGACAGTGACGTTGATACGTGGCTCAGCGACTGAGTCAAAGTTTTGTCCGACAACCGTCACCACCGTACCACCTCTGCATTAGTAATCAATCAGTTCCGTTATTCGTGCATATACTCGTTTTAAGCAAACCATTTAAACAAATCAAGGTTCACTGTGTTATCTTAAGTGCATACAACCTCACACGAGAATATTAATAAAACTGTAGCTAAATCAGTCTAAACTCCAAATGCTGCAACATTATTTGGACGAAAAATATTACTGAAATTTATTATATTTAGGGAATCAGCAGATAACCGCACGCACACCGTAAGATGTTTGCGAGGTTTGACATCAACAAAGACAGGGTTGTTCCGATATTGAAACGTGGTGCGAATCAGTAACCAGCCAGTTAGTTGCAGTGTAATCGCGAGATGTGTTGTCGCATTCACTGGCGGTGTTCTTACGTACACCGTGTTCTCTGCGATGCTATAAACAGAACACAACGAAAATGCTGCAATGTTCGACGGATAACTGTTAAGTCGTTATGGTAACTGGCGTCTAGTTCAGAAGCAATTATGAGCACAAACGTTTATTCTTAATTAAACTAAAACAATTTTTGCAACTAAAAATAATTCAAAACTTGGGCAAAGTATTTTGTATAAACAGTGAAAAAGGCAACCTGATGTTAGTGTCGAGATATCCTTTATATTGTCCGAAGTAGACCGCTCTGACAAAGTTCACATTCACATATTGTCCAGTAATAGTAATCTGTGTACCGCCTGCCACTGGACCATACAGCGGCCGTACTCTGTCCACTGATATCTCTCTTGTCGGTACTGTACATAACAGAACAACCCCTTGTGAGCATTAATTAAGCCAAGACGATGCAGAAAACGTAGGCTACGACGTAGGTTTATCCTTCAATAATGTATAAGCCTACCGGTGTTAAAGGTTCGTTGGCTGATCGCAGTGAAACTTTACAACACAATCGAGAAAGTGTGTACTTTAATCAGTCAATCAGTCAACATTTTCTAAAGTGAACGAAATAATACAAACTAGCTCCGATAGAGAAATTAGAGCACAGTCCAGGAAGTGATTTGGTGAAAAAATGAGCCTTGAGACGCCTGCGAAAGATGGACAAAGACTCCGCAGAATGTCATATCGTCTGGCAGGTCGTTCCAAGTCCATTGGCCGACAACCGGAAAAGCCTGGGGGTTAGCGACGGTTGTCATCTTGGACAGAGGCACTGTTGGACGGTTGGTGCTAGCAGAACGGGGCGATCGGCAGCCAGGTAGGTCGGCGACGTAGTTAAGTGGACCGAAGTATGCCGGCGCGAGTCCATGCAAGACTTTGTGAATCAGAACAGCGATCTTGTACTGGAGTCGCTTCGGCACGCACAGCCAATTAAGGCAGACAAGCGCGTCGGTGATGTGGTCCGATCGACGCAGATGACGTCAGTCGCGCAGCCGCGTTCAGCACCGACTGGAGTCCACCGGTCAGGTAGACTGGAAGACCGGCCAGCACGCAGCTGTTGCCGTAATCGCGACGCGTTAGCACCAAGCTAGCCACCAGCGTCTTGAACGTGTCTGTCGGCACCGAGCGAAGATTCTGTGCGTCTCAAAATCTGGGGCCCTCTTTTTCCCGCCTCAAAATGAAAATTAGGCGCCAAAGTTAGGCGCGATTTCATAATATATCAAAAACATGTACACGAGCGTTTTTTGTTGTTGCTGTAAAATAAGAACCTAGACCTAGGCCTACTTAATATTTACCCTATGAGTGTAAATATGACTCTGGCAACACTACCTGATGTTGTGGTAGTGGTAGGAATAGGCACTGTAGTTGACGTCGTAGTACCGGTAGAGCTGGTCGTGGTGTACGTTTTCGTAGATGTTCTCGGAAGGCCCCTGTAAGGTGTCGTTCTGTACCTTCTGGGTGTTGTAGTTGTGGTGCGGATACTGGTGGCAATAGAAGTAGTAGTTAACATCGTCGTACTGCTGCTGCTGCTGCTGGTCGGTGTTGGAGTCAGCGACACACCTAAAAACAAACAACGATTTAGTTTTGTGCTAATACTCAAAAACTGCTCAAATATAAGCTAAACTAGAAATATGGGGCATAGGCCAACGTGAGGTCGCCCGGCGCCGATTTGGAAACAATTAGGGTGTTGAAATTTCGCTTTTATCGACGTCACATGAACCCAACGGAATCGCATTAGCCTACGCAGCAGTAACACACGCAGTGTTGATTTTGGGTGGGTTGGAATAAAACAACGGAACTTTTTTGTCAGTGGAACAAACTTCACACATTTTTCTCTTTAACGGTTGTGGCGAATTACTTGCTATTCAGATTTTTGATAGGCCTATTTGACAACGACAATGACAATGATTTTATTTTTCACGCTTGCGGCTATAAAGATAGCCGAATAGCTAAATAACAGTGCAGTGCAAACATTGCAATAAAATAATAATAGCACAGTTCGTAAATGCAATATAACAGAGTTCGTAAGTGCAGAGTAGTGCATAAGTGCTAATGGTAACAATATTAGTTCCGTTCCAGAGATATTCGCAGTCAACGTTTGAAGTTTTCAAAAGTCTGAAGTCGTCCGAAATAATTGCCGCCGAAAATTTGCATGTTTTGGCGCTAAGATTTTTTTGGGAATGCCCCACTTCGAACACTGCGACTTGGATTATAGAAGTGAACATACTTTCGACCATCTAGCAAAGCTTTGCGGCGATCGGCTGAGGAAGCTCAGAGGTATTGCGTTGAAAAAAATCAACAGTAAAAATAAGACCTCCGGGAACTGCAGCCGTTCCTGGCTGCCTAACTAACTTGGACAATATAGTCGATTTATTTCATAGTGAGTATTTAACGCATGCATTGTGGATAAACCGTACGTCGTACGGGACGGAGAAGGCGCAGTTGGATAGGTGACAACGAGTTCATGCATGCTATCAGTAGAAACAACGTTTGTATCTGCAGCCATTTAGCCGCAATTTTGAATGCAAAGTTTATGCCTGCAGTCATGACTTTTGTGCACCGAATTACCCTATCATATCGTAGCCTTTATTGAAACGTTCCATATAGCAACGTCACGTGTACGGGACTACAGTGACTGTGAGAAATTGCTGAAAGTCGGACGCTGGATTTTTGATGTGGGGGTACTGTCAGCCCACCATATCGACAGCTAAATTTCTTTTACTGTTGTCCTGAAAAAAATCTGGTTACCCTCACAGTGCTGTGATGCTTTTAAAAAGTGAATGACCTATGGTTAAGACAATGTGTTTATATGTGTGCAACTCCAGAACGTGTGTTTTGGTCAAGACACTACAGACCTGCACGTAGCCAGTACAGAGGGACAGAGACTGAGAGTGAGGCCAGCAGCGGCACGGGTCATGCAACTGAACAGCCTCAACAGCAGTCGATGGAAGGTAAATGTGTGCAATATTTTACAACGTGGAGCTAATAACGGTTTAATATGTTGAACTGGAAATGTTTAAGTTATCATAGTAAATGTAAGCACACTGGGCACCAGTAGCAGAGCCGTAGTGATAGTTAAAGTGGGTTAAGGTGGTGGATTGGTGGCTCAGCGGTTATTGCGTTGGATACGAGACAGAAAGGTCAATGGTTTAATTACCAGACGGTGCACTACCAAGTAGCAACTCTGGGCAAGTCATTTACACCTGCCTATCTGTGTAGGTGCAAGTGTCTAGTGGTCAGTGTTGACTCGTAACTTTCAGGTTGTGGTTCAGTTCCGACTGCCGTCATTTGCAAGCAACATTGAGCAAGTTGCTTACTTACTATGTGCTCAGGCCAACTCAGCCTCCTACCTTACGCGAAGTGGCCAATGAGTACTTGGTTACGGGCTATGGGGTGACAGCCTAGTGTGGCTGATTGGGACGGTGGTATGTCTGCTTGCTGGAAACCACGGGTCCAGTTGTTAGCTGGCAGTGGATGGCCGCATAGTGCGTTGCGGTATGATTAGCTCATGCCAATCCTGCAGTTGCCACTTCCGGGATTGTAAAGAGCTTCTGGTCTTGGGTCTGTCTAATGTAAGAAGCACTGCAAAAAGTGTGGACTTTACTGTTTTTTGTGTTTGTACCTTTTTTTGCGCTGAAGAATATGGTGGCATTATAATTTTGTCCAAATCTTCGCATTATTATTGACCGATTTCCAAGTTTTTTTTCTTTGGCGCACTATGTAGATAATTTGCCAAAATGATTATTATTATTATTAAATATTTCACCACGCGGTAAATGTCTCTACACCACCTTGTAAAATATAAGTGAAATGTAACTGAAATATACTTATATAACTGTAACAACAATATAACATTTTGCACACATTAAAAACATTTCAGACCAATATTGCGGTGAATGATCTGTATGACATGACTGTGTGTGTCTAAATAGTTTAGTGTCATACAGATCATTCATGGCAATGTTGGTGTACAGTGTTTTTCATTTGTTTGAACGTTTCTTATTATAGTTGTTTTTCTCTTGCATTTGTATAGAGTGTAGAGACGCATTTAAGGTGTGATGGGATATACAGTAATCACATTATTTCAAATTGTCCGCAGAGTGTACGAGTGAAAGAATGTTGAAAATCGGTCAATAATTTGCAAGGATACAAGGTCCATTGCAAAAGTTTCCGGCCTAGACAACAACGTTTTACACAATGTATACATTATTGAAGCGTACATGTATTACTGACTCATGAGTCTGCTGCTGATATGACGTCACTGTAATTTATGACATCATAGAGCCTTAAATGAAAAGGATTTGGAGCGCTAGCGCAAACAGCATGAAATCAGGCTCGTTAGTAACATAGAAATTTTGCAGTCTTCAAATGTATTTATAAAAGTGGGGTTTCATGGCATCTGTATTTGTGAAACCCTTGACAAATAAGGTCAGAAATTTGTCATTTGAATAGATATATGTAGGATAGTCTAAATCTGTGCAGATGGCAAATAAAAGCATGTCATGATGAATGACCTGAGACTGTTTCCAATGACCGCTGGGAATTACTTCTATTTAATACTCTGTGACGTCATTAATTACTATGACGTCAGATACGCATCGAACTGTTGCGAGTCAATGAAGAATGTACTTTTCACTAATGCATATGTTATATAAAATATTATCTAATAAGTAGAAGCCGAAAACTTTTAAAATGACTTTTCGTATAAAAACAAGTCCCACTTTTTATGGCCCTCGGTGTAGTTGCGTTGCACTTAAGGTACTGTATGATGGTTATTGGCCTGACGTTGCATTTCATCGACTGCGTCAGCTGGTGTTTTGCTGTGTACTTAATTGCAATACCGACCTATTAATATCTATGGACATTAGCATGTTACAGTGTTGTCGCAGAAATTGCACTTTTATTACATTACGGCACATATATATTCGGAACTTTTGCAGCTGATGCTAAGATTACTGTACAACGATATAACGTAGGCCATTATATTATCAACTTTCCAGTGACCCTTAAATGATGAAATATTAAATGACGCAGAGGTCATATTTTAAAGAAGACATTTTTTTGCTTTGATTTGACTGCATTCATTTGCGTAGATTTCGAACGCCAGTAAGTGGAGGCGAAAACAGATAATACGTATATTGAAATGTAGCTTAGATACTCTGATTTTCGGCGACTTGCAACACAATGTTGCTGTTAACAGATGTCGTGGCTTATCGTCGCACTCGGCCAGGTTAACATGTAGGTAGAATATTACTGTAGGCCTTATAACAAGTTATAGGTTTCGACGACATTCATGAAGTAAAACAAAGATACATTAGTCACTGAAATGCGTGTGCGTAAAAGTCTGATTATGTGGACTGTCAGGCGAACGTCACGCCGGTCGTCCGTTGGACGCAGAGTCTGGTGTCACTGGTGAAGACACTGAGCAAGTGCAGGTGCCACGAGGCAGCCTCCGCAGCAGCTTCCACAGCGGACTCCACAGCAACCCACGTCTGCGGCGGAACGTAAGTTTAATTAATTTTTTTTGTCTGATGTAACGCGTTATTATACTGAGCTAATGAGACAGTCCGACTTACTGTCAGTGTCTGACGGAACAAAGTGCACTGCAAATTCCCCAAATTGCTCTAGTACGCGGTTTTGCGCTCAGCAATGTATGTGCCATTTCAAGTAAACGCATAATTGAATGAAATTTACCAGCAGACTTACATAGACTCAACCAAGTTGTGAATGGTTACTTAGTAATAAGAATTTACCTACGTATACCATTTATATGCATCTATGCAATCTATATGCATACGTACTGTAATCTCGCCGTCATTTGGCCATTTTTTGCTTGCACTAGTATAGACATATGCATTTTTTCTACGTCGTAGGTTTTACTTGAATCAGCATGTGTGTATGTGTGACTGACGACATCATGTAGCATCTACTGTCCTGTTGCAACGTTAAGAAACGCACTGTCTCCAAAACTGATATCAGCTACGACACTGCCATGCGTATAGCTGGCGTATAATACCCATTTCTAGTTATACTTCATCTCAGTGCGCTTAGGATGTTCTGTGACTGTTGTGCACCGTATTGGTATGAATAGCACTGTTGTCGTTGTTAATGTTTTCAGCACTTGATTCGGAACTGCCGTCGTTATCTGACGCACAAAGTTCTGATAATTCTTCATTAGACGACGTTACGGAAGAAGGTGGTACGTCAAGTAAGCATAAGTACATTGTCTCAAAGCAAAACATTATGTTCGTTGTAAGTTGTATGCAAACACATGCGCACAGTTTATAGCACCTTGTTGCATGTGTTTGCACTTTACCTGGTAAAACCAGCTTTGCATGAGAACGCACACTGTCACGTCGGTCGCTTCTTTCATCTCGCTGAAAATGAATTTCACAATTTAACCTTACCTGAACTGCGGACATTTCGAACTTTATCATGATTTAGACAAATAATTGTTTAGCTTAAAAACCTCTGAATACGTGCAAATTTTGTGTCATGCGATCTTTACCTGTGCGACTGCAGCAGCACGTCTGACCTGTGGCGTGGACGGCTGTGCACCTGTGTGACTTATGTGAAACACTTCAAACAGTGCAAATTTTTTGACACTACTGTATGTCGCGAAATCGTTGCAATTGTTCACAAGGTACAGCACGATCGTAGAATACGAGATCTATATGTTTCTTTAATATTGTTGCTGCACTAGCACCCGATGCGGACAGAGTAGTCCGATTACATTCGGATAACTTCTATAAAAAGTTCCCGATTACATTCGGCATATGATATATCACCCTATCATGTGATACGGAGTTATTCGACTATCCGCGCCAAGCGAAAACTCTGAGCCTCGTTTTCATTCGGCGATCGTAAGTAAGGAAGTAACAGTGTAAGCCGGCCGGTGATCCGCAAGACCGTATCCCTAACTAATCCTTAAGCTTATCAGACTCAATGGCAGGATTACCGGAGTTGAAATTCGTCAGTTTAAGGTTCGACCCCCTGGTTTCAACAAGTCCTC
>Ga0209367_1014364_pt1 | contig 10040 bp, 10 predicted proteins | sample WorMetLIZISLAND2_FD_187412 | JGI IMG/M metagenome (GOLD analysis project Ga0209367, IMG submission 187412) | Marine gutless worms symbiont microbial communities from Max Planck institute for Marine Microbiology, Germany - Olavius geniculatus... ...
GTATCAGAGTCGTCGTCAGTATGGCTGACTCGCAGCTGTTCTGTATGAGCCTCTGCGTCAACAGCAGCAGACAGTTTGGCTGCAATAGCCGTCCAGGTTTCACCTTTATCTTCTGTCGACAAGCATTGCAAAGTTTTGTATCGTGGGTCCAATGCAGTAGCAATGTGCAAGATCTCAACACCATTGATACCAGTCACACGCCGCTGGAAGTCATCAAGAGCAGCCGATTTATATCATACGTGAGTAAGTAAAAGGCCGAGTTGATTAATCGCTAAAAATAAAATTAATCGTTAATTTTCTTTGTTAGTTAATGATTAAATTAATTGTTAAAATCCGCAGCTCTATAAAATTTTATTAAAAAGTTAACAGTTGGTAATATCTGTTGTCTTTGTGAAAGGTTAAACAATTTTTACAATGTACGACCTGCGGAGCCCTGATGTGTGGGGGCCTGGGAGTGAGCCTGAAATATCTCCCCTAAATCCGGCAGTGCCTGGCACTGCAGCCCAATCCCAAAGTTACAATTATCCAGCAAGCTGTTCGCGACTCTGGCTTCGTACAATTAAACCAACCTACATACAGGAGAGACTTGACTTACAGTAACTATTATCTTTTTCTAAATTTAAAAATTTTCTCTGTGGTGTCCGCTATCCAAACAATGAATGACTCAATTCTCTGGTAAAAGCCTGGCTGGATGGACCAATATAAAATGCTTTATGACGTTATAAGTCACAACGACGTCATATCTGCTTTAAGCCCACATGAGTTCGGGAGAAGTGTGCGCTTTATTGGTGTATAGATATTGAAAAAATTTTCAGTGTAACATATCGACCTGCAAAACTTTTCGAACGCCCCTTGTATAATTAACAAAACTAAAGTGGTACTAATGAAAGTGATAAGGGATTATAGATAAAAGCGATGTTTATATATAAAAAGTAATGTTCACCATTTGTCAACTGCAGAAATATGTAAATAAAATTTGTATTTATCTATCATCTTGCCTAATACAAAATGGCAAACATTACTATTTTTTTTTATCTATAAACATCACTTTTATCTGAAATATTTTATCACTTTTATTAGTGCCACTTAAGTTTATTAATTATATACTTTAATTTTAAGCCATGCTATTTTCAAAGTTTATTTCCCTTTTAACAACAACTCACATCTCTAGGTACCTTACCTCATCTATCTTATCATCAAGTTCCTCGTCCCGATCTGCGATCGTCTTCTGCTGACTTTCGATGGTCGCCAAGTGTTCCGCAACCTGGGTGTTCGCCGTTTCAAACTGAGCCTGCAGCAGTGTTGATAAAATCATGATTTAAAAATAAGTACCAAAATAAATAAAAAATTTTTTATTTACATTGCACTTTTTGATTTAAATACAAATTGCACTACAAGAAAACACCATCATCGTGTTATAGAAACTGCAATCTAAACACCGGCCAAGTGAGTGAGTCAGTAGGGTTTAACGTTCCGCCCGAAACAATGTAGGTCATTTCGGGGACGAAATATCCAGGCAATGAACACAAACACATAATAATGGAACATAGAAGTTTAACCTTTACAATAATGGACCAGAAGGTTGAACCTCTACAGAAATAACCCCAGCTGACTGGAAGAGACCAGCCGGACCACCAAGAACCACCTGGTTGAGACCAATTCCATGTCAGGACATTCAGCCCCCAGAGCTTTGCAGTTCACACTGCCATGGAGAAACGCTAAACACAGAGATTCTTGGCGTCAAATCACCAGTACAGCAATGCTTTGATAGAGCTTTTTCGTATAAAGCTCCCAACATTAAGAACAACTTCCCTCTCTCAGTTAAACGTTTATTCCACTTCACAACTAACCAACAACTGTTAACCCCAAAACCTAGCTATACTCAGCTTATCATACAGCCCATAACCCATCTCAACCCACCTAGCAACTGCCGGCTCCTCAGACTTAGTTTTCCGACACTGTGCACCTTACAAATGCTTGCTTGCTTGTGGCAGTCCGTCGATGTCGACGATGACGTGCACTGTAGTGGTATTGTCATTGCGATCTTTGATAGACGCAGGGATGACTGCGGAGACTGAAATCTGAAACCCAGACTCTACCACATCGAGGACAAGCAGGTGCGACTCGAACTGCCTGGGCAGTGGCATGTCTGCAAGCACAACGATCACTTGCCGCTTGATCGGAGGCTGCTGCAAAACTCTCCAGACCTGTAGCACATGTTGACCTCCACGAATCCCTGTCAGCTGCAAGCTGCTCGAGATCTGCTTTAGGGATGTTACACTTTCGTAGAACTGACTTGATGTGGTTGGAGAAGCACAACTTTAAACGACCTACTGGCCTCTTTCCAACGAGCAGTTCGCCATACAGTAGGCGACGAGGAAGCTGGTTTGAGGGCATATGGATAACGTGGTCTAACTAACGGAATTGTCTCTGCAGCACTAGATGCTCAATGGACTCAACGTTGGCTGTATTGCACGTCTCTGTGTGTTTTCCTGTGCCACCGGCGAATGCCGAGAATACTCTGCAGGCAGCAAATGTGGAAGGCTTCAAGCATGCTGATGTGTCGCCAATATGGATTCCAACTTTCAAATCCATTTAGCAGAATGGACATGCAGACAGCTTTGTAAACTGCGACTTTCGTAGGCACTGTCAGATCGTGATTGAAAAACGCACGGCTAGCGAGTTGACCGAAAGCTGAAAAGCCAGGATTATTCGCTGCTGGATTTCATTGATCAGATCACAGCAAGATGTAAGTATGCTGCCAAGGCAGGTGAACTGCTGAGTCGTACTGAGTGTATCACCACTGACTGTAAAAGATGGCTGCGAAGATGATGAGTCTGGACCTGATGCGATAATCTCCGTCTTCTTTGTGTTAATGGTCAGGCCAGCTTTTTGATAAATATGTGCGAGAGTGCCCAAGTTATCCTGAAGGTCTGTGGGCTCATGACTCGGTATGGCTGCATCATCTGCATGCTGAAGTTCAAACACAGTGTCAGTGCATACTATGGTCTGGGTTTGGAGTCATCGTAAATTGAACATACTCCCATCAAGACGGTATTTGAATGGAATACCGACGTCATTAGATAGCCTATTCCTAAAGACCAATGTGACTGCAACCAAGAACAAGTTGAATATAACTGGTGCCAAAACATATCCTTGTTTTACACCTGCAAGAACTTCAAAAGAATCTGATTCCTCGCCACAAATCACGACCCTGGCCTTCATACCATCGTGAAACTCCCGCAGCATGGTTAAAAAGGGGGAGCTGCAGCTGAATTTTGCCCATACTTTCCAAAGCAGGTCACGATTCACAGTATCAAATGCCTTGGTCTATGTCTATGTCCTTGTCTATGAAAGCAAAATAGTCTGCTATGTTGTTCACAGCATTTCTCTTGAAGCAGACGTGCGATGAAAATCATGTCAATTGTGCTGCGGCCAAGTCTAAAGCCACACCGTGACTCTGGCAGGACTGTTTCCGCTACGCGTATTAGAAGATGCCGGAGCATAACGCGTGCTAGGACCTTCCAGCAACTGACAACAGTGATATGCCGCGACTATTACCACATACTGCCCTGTCTCCTTTTGGCTTGGATATGGTGATTATGTTATTACAGTGAGTCGACTGGCAGATCACATTCTCCGTGTTCCTAGTCACCGACACTCCAACATAGCATTGCAGTGGTAACCAGTCGAAGGAACACGCAAAAGAGGTCATCCGAAGAAGATGTGGAAAAGAATATCACAAGAGGACCTACAACGAGTCCACATAATTATCACGTAATCAGACAAAGACACTGGCATCTGACAGATCACCCTGGTGGAACGCTGCTGACCAATGTGCCTTGATGCACCGGAAGAACTAAGACTAAGTAAGTAAGTGTGCATCATTAACAAGAAAAAGAGAACTGACCTGTAGGTCTCTCTGTTGTTGCTGAAGGGCATCCAGCTGCGACTGCAGGGTCGACACCTGCTCCGTCTTCATCTCCAGACTTGACTGCAGGTCCGTGGCTTTCTGCCTGAGCTCAATCAGCTCCGCATCAGCCTCTGCTAGCTGGGCCTCGTAGTCGACGATATGTGACCTCAGTTGGCCGACTAGCACTCGACCGTTGGAGACGACGCCCTCCAGAGATTCCACTTTTGCCTCCAACTCCTTTACCTGCAAACATACGTACATACCACAGACTTTGATATTACATGTGGCTTAGTAGTGATGCAATGATAAGGTGTCAGACTTATAATCGAGATCTTAATTCGACCCTCAGTTGGGTTGTTATACACTGGTTTTATTGGTATGGGTGACTGTCAATTACCAACTCCTTTACTTACATACACACATACACCGGTGGCTCGCTAGCACAACAATTTATAAGATGTTGGACTTACAATAGAGAGGTCATGGGTTTGATTCCCGTTCGGGTTGCTGTCAAGTGGTTACTACTTAGATGGGTGACTATTAGTGGACACGGAAAACTGTCTTGGTATACAACCAGCACCAATGTCAACTCAGCTTTCCACCCCAGTGATCCAGTCATGATCAAATTCCCTGACTTTTCCCCAACTTTCCCAGACATTTTAAGGGAACATAGACAGAGTATCGCCCCTCGCAACAGTAGCAATAGAAAAAAAATGCACATATTTCTATCTGCAATACTCATATATACTGACATATCTATGACAACTACATGACATTTCCCTGACATGTATCAAATTCCCTGACATTTCCAGGTTTTCCAGACAAGTGGTCACCCTGCACCCATCCGGTGCAGGTGAACTGAGTAGCAACCTGTCCAGCTGGGGTTACAGGGGCGTTCACAAAGTTTTGCAAATTTTGAAAAATTTTTTAGTCTAACATATCGACTTGTAAAACTTTTTGAACGCCCCTCGTATGGAAGGGAACATTTATCAGATGTCGGCTAGCAAGTAACACTCTGATCCTATGAGGCAGATGACGCTCTGTAGCTCTGCAATGGGTTTCCCACAAAAAAAAACTATACACATTACACGATCATCAACCTTTAACCTTTATGCAACCTTTAACCGTTAACACTTTATATGCATTTACAGAGTTTGTAGCCAAATTGACTGGAGCAGGCCCAGGTGCACAATATACACTGTGCTCCATAAAAACGGGACAATACTGCACACAGGTGTTGATAACTTTATTATGTTAAATGATTTCGACAATTTTTGCACTGCTGGAAAAATAATCAAATTTTCAACAAAACCTAAATAATAACTCCCACCTCACGTCAACACTGGTCCACGCTACCTTAGAAAAATTAAAAGATTAATTTATCACAGAAACCAGAGCATCTGCAGACTGTGATGTATTTGCAGAAAACATGATTTAGAAATGTGTGTAAAATATACCTTGAAAATTTGGCAAATATAAATAAGTATTATTGATATAATATAAACGACATTAAAACGCGGCTGAATTGGGTGACAACGGGTGTACAGTATACAATGAAAATTTAGTAAATATGTAAGACTATTAAAAGTTAGCAGGATCAGGTGTAGAGAATGCATTAACAAGAAATTTCAGCTAATGCTCACGAGATGCACGAAAGCCTATTGCAGTTAAGATTCAGTACTATAGCAGAAAATTGGGGTGTTCATGCTAAGTTAATATATACAAATACCAAATTCTTTATCTGGATCGCATAACAATAGTAGAGTGGTGCCAGTCATTTCGTGGGTTTCAATTTCAAGCACGTTTCAAATCCTGGAAAATTAATAGGAAAATTCATGGACTTTCGAGGACGTCAGGGAACCCAAGTCTAAGTCTACGTAAGTTCTGTTTCCAAGTCCTAGTCTTGCAGTAATTACTTGTACCTGTTCACTGTTATCTTTGCCTTCCAGTTCCTCACGAAGCTTTGTGATTTGCTCGCGATGAGCAGACTCCATGGTCATCAACTCCTCAGAATGTTGACGTCGCACGTTCTCCAGCTGCACGCTCAGATTTTGACGCAGCTTCACGACCTACATAAGTCACAAAGTCCATACAGGGTTCCCAGTCTTTACTGACAAAAAATCTAGGACTGTTCCAGGACTTTCCAGGAACCCATGAAAAATTTCCCACGACCTTTACGTAGCTCACGAATGTTCAAATATAACGTACTGGCAGCTGGCAGCACAAATTTAAAAGTAGAAAATTGCAAGTAATCTGCAAGCAAAGCGTTCAACAACATACCGCATCGTAACTATGTGGCAACCAAGCATATATTTTACTGTTCGAGATACTTCATAGTATTGCCTTTCATTCTAAACTCTTTAGGTGTCAGGTTGAGCTTTCAGCAGAATAGCTCATTGAGGGTTTTTTTACTTGACAACAGGCAAAGTAAGACCTCACAAACACTTGTGTCAAGTACATGTTTCAACAGCTAATAACATAATTTTAATAGTTTCATTGTCGTGACACAAAAAACTGAGATGAGTTTCAATTCATGAACCAATAAACTCTTTTTGTGTCACTTAACAGAATGTCACGTCCGTTACCAAAACACTGTCACGTTCGTTACTACAAACACTGACAACTTAAATACTTTTGCAGTTAACTTGCCACCTAGAAAAAATGCGTGTTTTGAGGGAGATCCTTTGTTTATTTTTTGCAATAAATAAGATGGCAGTAGGGTCACTAATCTCAGAGAATTTCTGCACTACCTTCATGACGCCGAAAAAGCTTGTCCACTTTGTGTCACGTCCGTTACCAACACAATTCTGCATTCAGATCCTATGAGGATGCCGCAAAAAGCGTTTCGTTAAATGCTTATTAATCCTTGCCACCTCCTTGAAGATGTAGGCATACTTGTTGGTACTGATCATGCATAACAAATTTTACACAGCATTCATAAGCTTTCATTTGAAGCAAAAATGTCACGTCCGTTACCGTGGAATTGCTCAAATATATACTGAAAAATTGGTCCGAAGTGTCTTGCACTTTTAGGAACGAAGTGTCTGGACACTCTGGTCCCAGATGACAAAAAGATCGAGACACTGGACCTAACTTTTTAGGTCCAAAGTGCCCGGTACCGATATTGTGCCATGGGTGCAACCGTTAGTAAAGTCGGCCAAAAAACCAAACAGAAAAGAACAAAAAACCTGTTCTTCGAGTTGCTCAATCTTTTCTTCCTTTTTCATGAGCACGTCCTCCGCGTCGCTGACTGAGGCGTCTCGGCTGGCGATTTCTTCAGCGTGCTGGTGTGCCATCTCATTACTCTGACTCTCGTGCCATGACCTTAGGTCTTTCAGATCAAGCTCGTGCTTCGACTTGAGTGACGTGACGTCGGCTTCAAGTATCATCCGCACAGCCTCCGTCTCGGCCCTGGCCCGCTGCAACTCATCCTGTAGCGAGATCAGACTCGATGCCATCGATTCCAGCTCGGCTTTCTGCTCGTCCAGTCGACGTCGATGTTCAATGCCCAGCGCTGCAGCATGTTGATCCATCGCAGCCCGATGCTCGGTGTGCAGACGTTCCAGTTCAGTGGCGTGAGCGAATCGAATATTTTCCACATCAGCTGAATGGGCTGCGGTCAGTCGCTCAATCTCCGCCGTGTGGTCGCGATTGGCAGTCTCGAGCTGTTGCTTCATGCGAGTCATTTCCATGTCGCCCTTATTGACGGCCTGCTTGCAGGCGTCCATCACGTGCTTCACCTCTTTCTCGTGGTTGTGCTCAGCCTCAGCAATCTCTCCCCGAGCCTGTGACACACACAGCCACACACATACCAATCAGAGCAAGGTATTTAGAATAAAGGAATGAAGACAGAGTCTGCAGGACGAGGTTTAAAGAAGCCAAATCCTTTTATTAGCTAGCATATAAACGTTGACGTTTAGGGAAGCAAAATGTGACAAATTTTTGGTGCTAAGGGATGGCGGATAGTAGGTGGTTCCTGTTCCTTAAATACGCCACTGAATTCAATGCAAAACGAATATCGTGAAATGGTACCATAAACTACGGTATGCATCTCAGACACTGTGGTCTCAATCAATGAGCCAGTTAGTCTGTCAATCAGTCAACGAACCAACCAATTAAAACCGATTTATATAGCACCATATGTTGCAAACAAATCAAGTGTGAGGTCCAAGTGTGAAAACACCCAGAAACAATGCACAAAGCACAGATGCATTGCATAAGTACTTTTTCAGAGACTCATCAAGAACACTGTTATTCACAGAGTTTTTTTTTACAACGTTAATTGAATATGACATGTCTCATGTTGAATGTAACTGGACAATACACAGTAAATAACAGTGATAATGACAATTATTATTATCAGCTGTACAGTGGATCAAGGGCCACTAAAAATCAGTCTTATGTACAAAACTGTACATATTGAATGCTAAAATAACTCACCGTAACCCTTACTCTACTTCTAAAGCTATACTTAACCATGGCAGCCATTCAGAATGGCGTGCCGACTGCCGATGCTGTGTGGTGTACATCATACGCTAACTATATCATGGGGTGGGGATGCGATATAGCAAAACGCCCATTACAGAGGCTCTCCTCTACAGACGGACAGGATTCCTTCATGTTTTCTGTAGCAAAATTCCCCCGACTTTTCCAGTCATGAAATGACAATTTGTCTGACATTATCAAAACAATAACCCTTTTGCACAAATGTCATAAATGGTATTAATTAATGAAACGGTATAATTAGAGCAATATGCAAACAACAAACTGGTCAGGGGCCAGGGAGGCAAAGCCCCCTGAAGCTGAAACACGTCTAGCTATTGGACGTTCAATGAAAGCTGCAAATTTGCCTGCTTTTTAATATTTGAAGATGCAAAAAATCACAGTTTTCTACAGTCTGTATTATCCAAGATCATTTTCCCTGACTTCTCAAAAATAATATTTTTTCCTGACATTTCCCTGACAACACAAATTCCCTGACATTTTCCAGTTTTCCCTGACCTGTAGGAACCCTGGACAGAAAGCTTACCGAGTCCAGTCGGGATTCTAGCTCAGCAACTTCTGACTCTAACTTCTTTATAGATGCTGCAACAAATGCCACATGCAATAATGAGAACACAAGTTCAACATTAGCAAGTAAATCAATTGCTCAAGGCCACTTACTACCCATGGGTATCATTCAGAGAACGACGCACAATTTAAAACCTATGTGACCTTAATATTTAATCTCTGACCTTGAAACAGAATAGGGTTCTACAAATTGTTGAGAAAAAGGACTTATCAATGTGTTCACAAGAAAACAAAAAAATACTCAGCCATGACGCTGAAAACAATACCGCCTTCGCTCTTGCAAGAATCAATAATAACAATGCCACCCGAACAATAGCAATACAATAACTATCACAACATGCTGGCAGTAATAAACAAAAAAATTAAAAAACCACTTTCGTTTTTCACAAATCATGAACTTGATTACACACATGCAGACAGCTCCACTGCATGAAAACTTGTACCCTTTTTCAACACATCGAGCCGGTGAAACTTAAACCCCAACTAAGCTCAAATCGGCAGGATGATCAACTCTGGTGGCACTATCGGCACACTGGTTGGCCAAATCTTGCTGAAGCTTCTTAATGTTTCTAATTAACACTAATACTAATACCAATTATACTACTAGTAATATCAATACTAACAGTAATATAACTACCTTCAGCCAAGTCTAGTTTAGCCTTGGCATTATCAGTGCCACTTTGCTGGATCCTATGTTACATGTGTGCACTGCAATAATACTAACACTACAAATACTATTAGTATTACTGATATTAACAATAACAAACTTAACACTAAACTGAGAATAATATAACTACCATCTGCCGAGTCAAGCTTAGCCTTGGCATTACCAGCACTGCCTTGCTGGATCCTATGTTACATGTGTGCACTGCAATAACATGATAGTACCAATACTGTTACTGATATTAACACTATCGCCGCTAATAGTAACATATGTAAAAAACTTACCAGTTTACAACTGTGTGTAAGGACGATGTGATGATATCAGTCCTCTAAAACAGCAAAAATCATTTGGGTAACCTTAGATGGGGCTATGCATATGGCGTCCTTACAAGCT
>Ga0209367_1014365_pt1 | contig 10039 bp, 9 predicted proteins | sample WorMetLIZISLAND2_FD_187412 | JGI IMG/M metagenome (GOLD analysis project Ga0209367, IMG submission 187412) | Marine gutless worms symbiont microbial communities from Max Planck institute for Marine Microbiology, Germany - Olavius geniculatus... ...
GTATTTGCCGTCTCATATAATCTCAGTCACGTCCTACTGACCGCCAACTATTTATTATTTGTAGCATCACGTCGGCCAGACGACACTGATATATCATGATAGATAAATTTGTGCTTAGCGAGAAAACATTCAGACAGTTTAAACGGCTGAGAGTTCGGACAACAAAGCTAAGCTTCATTAAGCGTTTCAGAGCGTCTTTGATTTCGAAAATAATCATTAGCAGTGGTAGTAACAAAAATAGCGTCGTTTTAAAATGACATTGACTTCGAATGTTTCAAGCGGTTGCTAAGTTGCTGAAACGGTTGTGCGGCGCATTGGACTTATCTATGAAGTCGCAGCTTTTGTGTGCTTTTTGCTTACTTACTTACTTACTTAATTACTTAATTATTTATTTCACGGTAGGAAGAAATTTACATAACTGTTCTCTTTTGTTAGTTTAAACTGGATCGCGGTGCATTGCGTACAATCTATCTCACAAAGGAATGCGGAATAACTCGGGTAGTAGGCCTACTAGGCGATTACGCGTGCATCAGTCGACTGGATTATATTACTAATAGCACTGTTTTTTTCTGAAATCAACAACTGTCAAAAACAAAAACTTTTTAAAACATTTAGAACAGAATTGTGTTCAAAATAAGGTGTTTCACGAAAAATACTTTTGATATTTTATCTGGTGAAAAGTAACGTAGTTGTTAACATTAATATTAACACTAGTATTAGTTTTAGTATTATCTCGGGTGGCCGACAATTAGTATCGAACCGACATTAGTCGCGTTTTGCACAAGACGTCACGGCGGCGACTTGGTGAAACCGTAGGAGACGATGCCTGCCAAACGCCGAACCGCCAGCATGGTGGCGGCAGCGATCGATGGCTGCGGGAACGTCTCAACCAACCCGACTATGGGCTCTGTTATCGTCCTGGTACCCGATACGACCCCCCTCCTCCCATGCATCGGCATCGTTCGTTGTCACCGTCTGCTGCATAGCAGCGTCACTCTGAAAGCACTCTCTTTTGTTTCGCCGCAAGCTGCGTGACGTGCTTCGCTTGCGTGCCCGTCCCTTCTGTCCGTTTGTCTGTCTGTCTGTCATTGTCAATGACAACGCGTGCACAGTCGCGATCTAACGGCTTTCTTCTTCTGCTATCGCCAACGATTCACTCCGTTTTTATGCTGCTTCGGAATCAATATGAGCGAAACATGCAGTTCTTCTAAGCAGCCAGTCTTTCGGTCTCAGACGGCGTCGAATAACATAATCTTGACTGTACACAGTCGTCGCGTTCCACAAACTGGGACACACAGTCACATCATTGGTTATTGATCGCTGTAATGATCTGTGATGTAAACAAGACTGTTAACTTAGCACTGCCTACGGGTAGCCGCGGTATCACGCACATACGAAAAAAACGCAATATATCTATGTGACCTTAACTTTTGACCTATGATCTTTGTATTTAATAGGCTTCTAGAAATTCTCAAGGCACATTTTCACGTAAAATATCAAGCGCAGCGGTTCATGCGTTATCGTGTTCACAGAAGAAATTTGGCCACGATGCTGAAACAACACCGTCGTAGCTTTTGCGCGCAGTAGGTCTAACACGACTTATTGTCAAGGTCATTTTTTCATGTAGCATCAAATGGTTTAGCATATCCCGGTTACACAGTGCAACACTGCATACCATGGTACACATCTATAGACTATAGCTATCAGAAATGAACGTTTTAACCCAGTAACGTGTGAGTGGTCATAATAATTAACTTGTAGTTATGCCATTGCATTTTAGGCCCTTCTTGGGCGTCTTGAGCGTAAGCGTCGAATTGACAAAATAGGCCTACCATAAACATGGCACTGAGCGCTAGCTAAGGACCATTGTTACTATTCCTAGAACGACATAGACACAGAACCGTTGCGCAGTCTGGCGACAGTAAAAACTGCAGGAAACTATTATAAGTCAGTCGGGCGAGGCGCAATGTATGACCAAGGTAAGCCTAAAGGCCGGGCCGTGATGGTTGGCTGGTCTCCGAGGGGCTTAGACGTGTCGTGTTAAAACAATATCGGCGTGTCGCAGGGCGGAGTCTTCTCGGCTGCCTGCTCGGTACGATGACTGATGATTGCGGCTGGCTGATGTCACTGCGTTCTAGTTCTGGAACGCCTGAGCGCTTTCGCCGACGTCGACCGCTGCTCTGACGGAGATAATTGCCGTGCAAGTCGTCCGCGCATCCATCTTTGTCCGAACCTAACTTCCGCTCTGAACGACTCCTCGCATATTGCATGCTTAAAGCGAGTCAACCGGCTGATCTCTGACCTATCGGCGACGCTTAGCGGCGACGTGGTCCTGTCGTTGTTGATGTATCGTTTGAAGTTCGTCTCGAGTCCTGGCTTTGCACAATATTTCGCAGCAAAGTCGAGTCCTGCAGTTCAAAGTGAACGATTAATAGGCTTGAAGTTCATATTTGTAACTGTGCAGTGTATGATGGATGAAAAAACTGGGAACAATCCATCGTCATATGTCAGCTGACTGCAATCATTTATGTACTTAGCTGTTTGCTGACAACGGTGAGTGGTGACGATCACAGTGATGACGATAATGATCAGAAACGAATTATTGCAACAAACTCAAGCTCAGAGTGATTATCGATTGATGATAAATTGTAAATTTTATCTATTTAGCCTACATGTCAGTGCCTCAGTGCCTGTCAGCAATTTGAAATAACCACTTCGCAACACCAAAATTATCTCCATGCCGTTGAACAGAGTTGATATTCATTCTGAAGTGAACACAAAAAAAGAAAGAAGAACTAACTCAACTGAGCAACGAACACTAAACCTTGAATAAAAAAGCGGCGCATTTTGCTAATAATATTATTCATCTAGGAAACAAACCAGTATGTTACTTTGCAGTGACGCAAACAAAACTATTTTTCCAGACCAAGACCATTTTTTTCTAAGACTCATGACAAACTTCAACCGCTGACTGTTTCGCCCATCCATGATCCGTCTGTGCTTCAAAGGACATTCATTTAGGCCTATGATTTGTTTGGTTCATACAGTAGTCATACAGTCAGTCAGTCAGTCAAACACTATTTATCGATCAGTCAATGTCACCAGAGGTTTATAGCTGGAAAAAGCTGGAAAATGATACATTATATCAAAAAAACTAAAAACGACTAAAATATAGTTAACAATTTTTAGTGACAAGTAATTTGAGCTAATGCTCACGAAACGCGCGACAGCTGATATCAGTTTCTTTTCGCAGGTTTTTTCAGCCATCTCGTTGCAATTCACTCTTGAAGTGTGCGTTGCAGCTGAAAATCGCAAAAATAAATTACAGTTTTTTATATTGGGAATTCGAAATCATCCACGCTGATGCCCCTTACAAGCTTGTCAGCAGTTCTTGTTACGATAAGCACCAAGTTACTTGACCAGAAGTTTTTTGGGAGGCTAAAGAAGCACTAAATTAATTTATGGCGGATCTTACTCTCTCTAGATTCCCTGGGTGTGAACTGTAAAATACCTCCGTCACCACTTCATTCGACGCCGCAGCCTCTTCCCCTTCCCCCCTTAGAAAATTTTCTGCTGGCCCCCATGAGTAATGATGCCGTCAACCATCATTAGGGACAATGCAGCACTTGACTAAGATTGACGTGCGAGAAGTACGAGCCGACGTAGAGAGGGGTTAACATTGAAGGCGGTGTGGGGGATTGCGTAGTGTGTCCAAGGGGGATAGACGCCCCTGCTCGTTGTCCTGGTTTATTTTTAGTGAATAGTGATTTCGGCGTGATTTGCTTTTGAAATGTATGTCGCAGCCCAAACATCATAATAAACAATTAATAAAACCTCTTTTCGCTGTTCGAGGTCATCCAAGGTCATTGCACGACTTTTATTAGTGTCTCGCACCGTTTCTGGCATACGACGACTTATTGGCTAAAAATCGAAAAGTTCGCCGAGTAAATAGGTCTATATATATGCAGCATTTGCATGTTGCTTTGGCTGGCAGTGGCTGTTGCAATTTTGCTGGTTGACAATTCTGAGCAGCTGGTGCGGCGACGTCGGCGCACTCGGCCGAGGGTATAGGGCCGGCCTATGTAACTGGCTGCGTAAGTGTCACGTCTTGTTGCTTTATTCCCGGTCGTGGCACCAACACTGATTTCCTGCTTCGGCAGCTGTAGCGGAAGCAATATGTACGTGTCGGCCGGCGTGCTAACTAATTGTGCTAGTTGTTACAGTCCAAGATGTCGTTTTCTCTCCGCTAGGTGTCGCCGCTGTGAACACTGACTTACCAAGAACTACTGATTTATTATGTTGCTTTCACGTTGATTTATCTTTCTCGGGTGTATGGATCTCTTTGGGTATAAGTTTAGACAGTGTGGCGTGAACTCGGCATAGGACTAACTACGGGAAAGTTTAAATACCTCGATGTAACGAGCGTTAACTCTAACCACAATGAGGAAACCATATCCTACTCATTTTCCCGGATCTTATATATTTTAACGCCGCTTTATTCCGCTTGGTTTTCTCTCTCATTCTATAGGTCTATCTTATCTTATTACTTTCTTTCGTCTCACTTTCGCTATGCCTGAAAGCGGCAGTTAGTTTAAAGATAGGTTTGCTTTGATATTGCATTGTCTTGAGCAAGAATACGGCGTCACTTATTAAAATGTCATTAATGTCGGTTTTACAGTTGTACGGCGACGGTAAATAATCCGCATACGTGGCGAAAGTACGGGTCAGTTTGAAGTTTAAATGTTCTGTGACTCTCCCACATTTGGGGGTCATGGCGTTTAACCTTTAATAGCGGCCACTGCTTAACTATTTGAATAAATATATTTACGAAATGCGAATTTGGATCGGGATTTGCAAATATTTGGATCATTTGAAACTATTTGCGTTAAATAGCTTACTTGGTGGATTTAGAGTAAATGCAAACGCGTTTTACATCTGGCGGATTTACAGCGGGATTATTGTGTTCGTTGTAGAACGGCGCCGCGTGATGATGCGAGAACAGCCAACGGCCAGTCGCTGTAGCCTGGCGCCGCCCGCTCGTAATGTCGTTACGCCGGTGACGCTAAAATATTGAGCACCGATTTGTAAATTAAATTTGCTTTCCGGTCGGAGCGGCCGCACGGCCCGTTAAATGCTTTGCGCCTGTCCTCGCTCTTCTGCTTGGCGACTGAGCGAGGTCAAGGTGAAATGCCGCCAATGTCCGCCCCGTCTTGTATATATTGCCCTAGCAACGGCGCAGCATCAGCAGCAAGCAGCGTCTTCACGGGGAGACCTGTGAGCCCGCTGGATTGCGCTTATTGTCTTGTTAACGGCCGCCGATAGCCACTTTATCGTTGTGTCATTGCAATACTGTAACAGATAGCTGACGCCCGCCACTGCCGACGTTGCTATAGTTGATACGACTAATACAAGCCCGATGAGGAGCACTTCCTACCGCGCTTTCACGTGAATTTTGTCAAGCGTTCTCTATTTGAAAAAAAATTCGTTGTGCAGGGTCGGCTGCAACATTTGCGTTTACTTACAACGGGACATATTAATATTAATATTATAGTGTAGTCGTGGCCTGTAGTCGGTGGGGATTTATTTTTTACACTAACAACAGCATTATCGCCTTGAATGTTTCTTGACGAAGTTCTGGTCATCGTCGTCGTCGTCGTCGACGCGAGACCGGCGGCACCTCAGAGCTTTGTATCTGTATGTTCCTGACGTGGTCAATCACTGGCTGATATTAATGGCTCAGCATGGCACATTTAACAGACGCCCGTCATTCTCCTACGACGTCTTCAAAGTTGCGATCGACGCTGCAATACGCTGTTTTTTGACGCGCTACAGAGGCGTCTATGGCTCGGTTATCGTCCGTCCTTCTGTTCGTACATCCGTCCATTTGTTCGTCACGGATGTATTGTGGTTAAACGGTGCGAGATGGGGGCTAGATTGCTATTGATCACTAATACGAAATCGTGTACGCCTTTTCACATAAAATGAAAATCACCTTGAAGGTCAATACTGCAACAGGAACTGTATAGACTGCAGTGCATTTTCCCTAGCGACAGCTGGTCTTTTTTATATTTTAGCTCGAGCCATAAAATGCGTTATGCTTTCTCGTACGTTAGTTACCTAACTTTTGCTTATTTGCACTAAAGATGCAATCTGTATGCATATGTCAGCTGTGATCAGGGGCCCAACGGTGGTTAAATCGACATTTCTTTGTCGTAACTCAGTAATGTAGCGTCGTAAGTTATTTGATACTGGGATTAACCAGAGAACATTTAGAAAACTGCTAAGGGATACCTGCAGCGGTTAAACTGTTTTTGGTTTCTCACAGGAACTCTTTACTGTAACATGACGCTCATCTGTCAACTGTTTTTAATTCAGAATTAACAAACAGTAAAGATATATTGGCATCTAGAGCCATTTAAAGTCAAATACAGCACGCCAACGTTTTGCCAAACTGTTTTGTTCATATTTGTTCTTGGAGGTCAAGAGTTTCAGTGTAACACTGATCTGACGAGTTTTTTGGCACAGAACACGCATTAAACGAATATCTGCACGCATGTTAAACTGTTTTTGGTTTCTCTGAAAAAAAACGTAAAGTCCTTCCCGCGCCTTACGGCCCATAGGGCTGCGCTGATCTCCGTTTCCTAAGGCCCTCAACCAGACACCAGTTTTTACACTGCGAGACCACGGATACGGGGCCAGTGTATCGCGCGGTGTGCCTGTTTGGTTTCTCTCTATAGCTATTCTATTAATAACGTAGGCCTACAGTGTCCATGTAGTAATGACGAGAGGTCACAATATCGTTTACTGCCAGGAAAATAAGGCAACGGTGCAATTGGTGACTTGACAGTAGAAACAGCTGCCGCTACTGCCGCTATTACTAAGACCATAGATGCGGCAGTCAGACGCAGAACAAACTTTCATTGCACATAACTTCTGCTTCGTCACTTCCGGTTTACAGACAGCGTCTCACTTCCGTCGGTCATACCAGACCTACTCATCTGACACATTTCCTAATGTGGTCCTGGAAATAGTGCATATTGTCTAGGCCACGTTAAGCCTCGTTAAACTTCTCTGTGGTCGTCTGCGGTCGTGCTTTTTAAACTGACAAGTTTCGTTAACGCAAACCTGGAATTCAAGAGTTACTTCTGATGATGTTTATGATAGTATTGCAACCAAGACTTTGGAATTATTAGAAGATGCAGTGCACGTTCGAGTCGCAGCACTGTTGGCGAGTGGTTTGAATTGATGACGAGAGTTTGACCGGGTCATCTGTTGTCACTGTCGCCAGTGCATCGTTTGCACTACGCTTTGGCCTACTAGAATTATGAGAGGAACTTAACGACGTCCTTCTTCGTGAAATATGAAGGGCGCGCGACGGTTTCGTTAAAGGTCGCTCGCTGGCTAGCGGTTGTCCATGCGGTGGAATGACGTGTGACGGGCCGGCCCGGCGGTGGCGTGGATGACATACGGCGGTGACTGAGTAGCGTTGGAACGGCAAGGAGCGCACTCTGACAGACTCCGTCCGTCCGTCCGTCGCGTCGCGTGGCGTCGTTTGTCGCGCTCCTAATCCGGTTAAGTCAAAGGGCGGCCGAGTGACCGCGCCCGACAGGCTTGCAGCGACTATGGGTCGGGATTCAGGGCTGGTCGGCGTGTGGGCGGTAGTAGTACGGCTACTGTCGTGGTTGTGGTGGTGGGCTATAGTCAGGTGATTGAGATCCGTCCGCTCTAGACCGAACGCTGCGCCACGAATATGCCACATTGAGACGCTGAAGCTCCATCTCCTTTTCTTCTAGTGTTTCGTCGTCTCGATGTTGCCACTTTTGCACTTGGCTATAGCTTTGCAGCCGCGTCTGTTATTACGGGATTGGCGTTGTTATAGGCCCTTACTCTATCCTATAACGGGAACATTGCTTATCATTGCTTATGCATATATAACGATAATAACAAACAAACATTTTGGTAAAATTGAAAAAAGCATTCCAGACCAACATTGCAGTGAATGGTCTGTATGACACTAGACTGTTGTTATAACGCAGTATAGTGTCATATGAATCATTCATCGCAATGTTGGTCTGAAGCGTTTTTTTTCATTTACCTAATTTTTTGTTGTTATCGTTAGTTTTTGTTTACATTTATATTTCACAAGGTAGTGTAAAAACGCATTTACCGTGTGGTAAAATGTATAATAATCACATTATTGCAAATTGTTTGCAAAATGTGCCAGTGAAAGAATTTTAAAAATCGGTCAATAATTAGCGAAAATATGGACAAAAGTAAAGTGGCACGTTTTTATGGCCCACGGTGTACATCCATTTCGTCACAATTCACACCTCTGTGGCCAAAAAGCACAAAAAGATACTAAAATCCATATTGTGGGGTTTAAGGTCATTCAAGGTTATCAATGTTAATTTCACTAAGAAGCTGGTCGCCAGTGCTTGTTGTAATAAGCAGCATATTTGTGCCTATCTGCAACCGTTTTTACGCCACACAAGCCAATAGCGAAAAAATAACCACTTTCTAGACGGGTACCCCTCTTTTACACCCGCGTGCACAAGCCTCTTTGAACGTAGGGGGTCGGAATTTGGACCGCTAAAATTTACATTTAATGGCGAAAATTTTATATGCAGCTTATCTGGGTCTACTTCCAGCCATTTCAGCGCAATTTACTCTTGAAATGCGTGTTGCAGCCCGAAAATAGCGAAAAAATCACTAAACCCCCTATTTTGGAGGTTCAGGGTTATTTAAGGTCATTTATGTTGACAGCACTAAGAAGCTCTTCGCCAGTGTTTGTTATAATACGCATCATGTCTATGCCTATCTGCAACCATTTTCACGCTAGACCAGCCAATAGCGAAAAAATAACGTTTTTTAGAGGGTGCCCCTCTTTCCCTCCTCGTTCGAGGGGATCTCCGTCACCCAACCGCATAAAATTTTGTCACGAAATACTAGAGACCCTAAGCTGTCATATGGTAAAAACTAGAACTCTCTATCTCACCTAGTCTTGGATCGGTACCGGGTCGTGACAAGACAGGACAGATGGACAGACAGACGGACACCAAGACAGAATTAGCATAACTGATACGCGCTATATGCTAGCTCTCGCGCGTAAAAAGCGAAGCAAGTTAGTGTCGTTTAATACATATGCGCTGTGCAGAACACAGTGAAAACGTGTAGTTAAAGATGATAGGCTCCATTGTCTGCATTCTTGTTGTACGTTTTCGTATTACAACTTTTTGTGCTGTGCATTTTTATTATGCTCGTATGGTCCAAACAGCAAAAATAAATGATAATTTTCTAAGTCACTTTTGGTGAAACGTGCAACAGGAAGAACGTCCCACTTCTCTGCCGTGAAACAGAGCTACAAAAGGAGTCGGCCGAGACGGTTTACAAGAGGAAATTGGCTACAAATTAGCTCTTTTGATCCAACGGATCGGCGACGGCCAATTTCCATGTTCTCGAAATTATTTATTATACAGAGTGACAAGAAAAGTAGCGGAGAGACAATGTCACTTGCTGTTGGTCAATAACAAAATTATGATAAATTAAAAATGCATAATATACGTTTGTTTTAGCGCTTTTTAATTTTTGTAATGCGAGTGGAGCAAAAATGTCCAGTGGAATAAAAAAAAACCTTGGTCGGTTTTTGTGTAAATCTAGAGAAGCCGTTTTATGAATTTTTCTCACTATGAATGGGGCACAAGATGAAGCAGTGCGATTGCTAAACTGGAATTTGTTTGGCATCTCGTTAAACGTAGGTTTTCGAGAATTATTTCTAAATTTAATTTTACTTTGTTGGAGTAATAGGCCCTACATGTATTAGTATTCCACAATTAAAGTAAACTAAACCCAGTTATCACTGTTTATTAGCTACAGTTAGTGAGTATGTAAAGTTATGCGCATTATTGTTTAAATGTCCGCAGCCGATTCACGTCGCAGCTGCTCAGCCACGTCAACAGCAGCAACAACGTACAGTACGCCGTGCGTCGACGCTGATCGGGAAGGCTACTAACGTGAGCGGAACTAACCTTACAGCTGCACG
>Ga0209367_1014368_pt1 | contig 10038 bp, 5 predicted proteins | sample WorMetLIZISLAND2_FD_187412 | JGI IMG/M metagenome (GOLD analysis project Ga0209367, IMG submission 187412) | Marine gutless worms symbiont microbial communities from Max Planck institute for Marine Microbiology, Germany - Olavius geniculatus... ...
AGAGGTCAGGACCGATGAAGTCGGGTGTCTCCCGCTGCAGCAGCTGGATGAGGCAAAATTTACCATTTGTAGGTTTTGCCATTTTCCCAAGGTAAGACAGTTGCACTAAATAGATGAGGTGGGAAATGAAACCACCATTCGATGACATATAGTCTCATTAATAAGTGTGCCAAAAATTATTATAATCGGACATTCATTGTTCAAGTTATTGCAAAAAATGTAGTCACATGCTTTTTTTTGAGACACAGTGTAGATAGGCACATGTGAACGTTAATAGCTGCCGGCATTTGCACAATGGCGAAACGTGCGCAGTGCATGATAGATGTATTTTAGGCCTGTCCCTATACTTCACCATTGCAGTCTGCAGAAGCAAAAGAACCCCCAAAACAAAATGAATATGCCTATTCTTAGCCTACACGACGATTTTTCTGACGCACTATCCCAATCACACTGCAGATGTGACCGCATCCTTATTGCTGTCACCATACGGACCTATGTCCGGCTAAATTGGCGGTGTCATCCTCCACCCCAGTTCATCCCAGTTTGTGTTAAATCTCAACTTATCCCCACTGCTAATGTTTAGCCTGTTTAATCAGAAAACGTTTGATCATTAGGCGGAATTGCTTTAACAACACTGTGTTAGATGTGGGTCTCTGACCCCAAGGGAAAAAAAGATTTTGGAAACGAACCCTCAGCGAAAAATATGTCATCGCAATTGCTGCTGTTTGAAAAATCGAATCGAAGAGTGGAGCGAACAACGATTTTGCGTATTACCAAATTACTGCAATCACTTTTTGTCCGTTTGTTGAACAATTTTGGAAGTTTTGCTATTGCGGTGTAGTGTAGCGTACATGTGGATGATCCGTTATTTTACAGAAACCGCAAAGAAGACCAATCAAAGCTAGTCTTGTAGCTATCGAGAGCAGCGTTTCGTTAACATTGCGTGCAAAAAACTGTGTCACCTCATAGCGAAGCCCCCCCCTTGAAGCTAAAGCACATTTGGTTTTTGGACGTTCAATGGAAGCCACAACTACAGCATACAGTTGTTATATGACGATTTTATTGACGCATTTTGCTTGAAAACGTGCAGTTCCTCAATAGACAAACTTAGAAGCTTCTTTTTCAATGAAATTGTCATAAACGTCACGTGACGATTTCTCTAAAACGTTTTCTCAGTTGACGAACTTACAAGCTTTCCTTTCGAGAAAGTGATTTAGCGACGTTGACGAAAGTTGACAATAAGCCTATTATGTATTTAGTTAGAAGAACACGACGCATATATACAGAATGAAAATCGCAGGAGACGATTCATAACAATACGCATGCCGTTACAAAATGCCTGTCATTTTAAAGAATGCTATTGTCAAAGTCTACATCTGACAAGCAAATAGTACAGCTCTGAATAGGCTGATGGTGTTCTGCCTTCAGACTTTGTGTTTTTTATTTAGAAAAAGAAAAGCACGTTGCTTTGGGTCCACGAGCGTTTTAATCTCCGTGCTTCTGGGCGTATACAGAACTTGGCAGGGCTTTTAATGGTCCATTCACGATGTTAATTTTAATGACTTTGAAGCAAATTCGCGTTTTTACGTGAGTCAATAAATTGCGAATAACCTGCAAGAGTGCATTTTACGGACGTTACCTGTGACGTATGCTACGACACGACGTTTATACACGAAAAGGTTTTAAAGCACATTAGCGCAGAATAAGTTGATCTTATAATTATAATTTTTGATTTTCATATATTTAGCAAGTTATATCACTCCGAGTTTCCTACAACAAGTTCGAACTGGTACATTTCTGTTTGAGCATTAGGCTACGCATATTTTATGCGACTTTATATTTTGACTTTTTGATCTCTGTTACATGTCTCATATGTTGTTTGTTACATTCACCTCTACGTTTTTGTCAATTTATGTCTTTCAAAAATCCCCCGTAAATAAGAACCACACACACAGACATGGTCTGCGCAAGATTCGCCAGTGGAGCCTTAACTTAGGCTTCTATACTTTCTGTTTTTTTTCGGCGGCGTCAGAGGCATGTTTTGAGGCACGAAACAACACATTTCACAGTATACAGCACACACAAACTTATATTTTAAAAAACTAAACGCTAATAACAGAAAAATGTATTACTTAATCTGCTTCTGGATAGTACTGGACCATATTTTTGTTGTATTTTTACTGAAGCTTGAAAGATTTAAAATGATCTTTTCTGGAACAACCTCCAGTCAAGAAATTTACACAATCATCTGCAATTTTTGGATTTTTGGTACAGCAGATATGTTTTTGTTTTGTATATTATTTGTGATTTTTTACTACTTAACATGTGGGTCGTTGTGTGTTTTGTTACCGCATTTTTTTCCTGCAACATGCACACTGTTAGCCTATATCTTTGTTCGTTACATTGTAATCATTTGCAAACCACGAGACGACGAATAATGATTATATTTTTATAATATAAAAAACGAGGGTCATTGATAAAAATTTATTGTATCGATTCTGTCTGCCAATATGTGTATGAAAAATTTGATTTAAAACTGTATATATATGAAGAAAAGTTTAAACAAAAATCCGAGAAATTTTGACGACACTATACGGTTACAATAAGTGGCAAATTGGTCAGCAAAAATGCACTGTGTCCGAAAAAAACAACCCAAAGAAAAAAGTGGTAACATTAACAACATACAACACACTTCAATAACACGCATTATATGTAACATTACCTAGCGCTCGTTTAATGACTGCCAGTAACATTTTAGTGAGCTACGCTTTGTACTGCAACGTTTTAATCTTTTGACGCTAGCACTCGAACTCGGAAACCAATAAAGACACGTCGTGCGTCCCGATATTGGAAATAACAATTTCGGCTATCCAGACCTATTGTTACAAAAAGACCTGATATTTCAGCACTAAACAAGACACTTATCGTAAAATTTCACTTAAGTACCGCCAATAAATGGCTGTTAATGCTACTAAAACTAAATAGCCTTATGTCGGCTCAAAGCCATATTGTCCAATCCATCTCGAACCCCAAACCCGAATTTTTGACCAATGAACTGAAGTGTAGCAAACCTGTTACTCCTGTCATTGGAAAAGTTCACGTCAATTTTGGTTTTGTCTATGGCTTTTAGTTTTTTTATTTACATGTAAGAACCCGTACGTGACAGACGGACAGACAAACAGAAGCACAGACGGACGGGCAAAACACGTAATGCGGCCTATCAGGATGGCCGCATAATTTTGAGCAAGGATAGCGTTTTTCCAACTCAGTATAATTCAGACCACGTACCTCAGTATAAGTTAGCAGACACGCGAAATTTAATATCTCCCACCGCCACGTGCATAAAAAAGCTTATAATATCTACATGTATCTTAAGCAGGCTTCTCTCTGAAATAGAGTGAATAGTGAGTGACCTTGCTAGTGTCAGCTGAATAAAACGCGATGAATATAATTTGACAGCAGCCCGGATTTGCGGCCTGTATATTTATGCAATCGCTCACTGCTCTATCGCACAATAGAGTCCGAGCTTCGCTGAAAAAAACACTCATCGAAAAAAGTAGTCGATCGAATGAGGAAGTGGGGGGTGGGGCGATTGCAAACTAATAAGGCACGCCGGTCCGTCCTGTAATGAGTGCGAAGTGCGGGCACATCATGTATCGCTTTTTAGGAAACGGGTAGTAGTGGAGCAGGAACTTATGCAGAATGAAACTATTACCTTCTGCCTGATAAGCTTACGGCGGGGTCAGTTGTTCTCTACGTGAGGCGTCAGTTAACTGCTGACTGTGGGAAAATACCGCAAAAGTACGCTGCTTTTTGCTAACACTTCTACAGCCGCATTGTAGGCAAACCGCACCGGCCGTTTTATGGGCCGTGGGTGTGATATAGAGCATTATCAGATAGCGCATAATTGTCATTTATCGTGAACATTAACTTGGTCAATCAATCAGTCATTTATCTTTCATAAAACATGACATTGCTGTATGCAGTACTGAATCGACAAAAAAGCATACTGAAAAGTTAGTCCTAAATAACAAGCGTAGGTTTGGACGCAATTTGCACACAAAATTAAGCCTACCGATAATTAACATTAAAAGCACATTAGATGATATTAGAGTGTTTTGTTTAAATTTGTGAATCCCGCAGGACTACTCGACTTAAATAGGCTACACGTCGTATTTCAGTTCATTTCGTTTCCGACGCTTTGAGCAAGCCGAAAAGCGACGAACGTTAGAAATCTCAAGAAAAAATCCCAGTCCGGTATGTAGCATGAGTACACCGAGAGAAAAATTTATGTGGATTAGATTGGTTTTCACTTCAAAGTATGGATAAAAAGCAGTGACGGCTCAGCTTAATTAGTAACGTACTCTAACGAAACAAAGATTGGCCTCAGTTTCAACTCAGCCTGGCCATCCCTTCGTGTGCAGGCGCAATGAGTACTACCGAAAGCTGGTACATAAACAAGCACACCGCGCGATGCACTAGACCCGCGCCTTGGTCTCGCAGTGTAAACTGGTGTCTGGCTGAGTGCTAAAGAAAAGGAGATCATCGCCGCTTTAAGAGCGTTGTGACGTCTCGGGAAGTACTTTCATCATCATCATCATCAGGTCGAGTCTCCTCGGGCAATGGCATGCCACACGCACTTGTCCTTCATTAGTGTCTTCAACTCTGCTGTAGTCTGAAGTCCGATGTCCTTCCTGAGCCTGTCCACATACGTCAGTCTCTGACTACCTCTGTTGAACTTTCCTTGGGTTAGTTCCCAGAGTATCAGGTTGCTCACTTCTAGCTTGCTATGTCTCACACAGTGCCCTGCAAGTCCAAGTCTTCTTTCCAACGACGAAAAAGGAGTGATCGACGGTACGTGGGAATGTTCGAATCAAAGAGCAGGTGCAATTGCAAATGAAAACGAAGAAATGGTTAATTCCAGCAGAATACGGCGAATTAAAGTAGACCAACCCGCGGCTATATTATGACGCTGTCAGTCAAGGCGGGGTTCATTAGTATTGTCGGCCTATAATTATTACTATGCTTACTGTTGACATTTCCGCCTACTACGTACATGGTCATCCTATATACAACATTATGCGTCTTGTCGACATCCGACCTTCTGTCTGTCATTTTGTTCCTTTATCCCGTTATTCCCGTTCCGGTTCCTATAGCTCGAAACCACTGTTGTAATAAACATCTATTAAAGTTTCTTCTAACGTTTTTTCAGCATCTTTTTATTCAAATAGCGCTGAATAGGTCAAAACGGTCAGTGTAAAAATGACGGCAATTGAAAGTACCTATTACAGCAAGATCGTCGAACACTGCTTAAGACTAAGTACTGCCGGCAGGTAGCGCCAGTCGCTTCGGCGGGCAGTAACGAGGTGGCGCCATCTAGCGAATAATACGACAAATAACATCAAATGAAAAAGGCTTTAGACTACCGGTATGTTAGCGATTACCAACTAAAGTCAGCTTGTAAGGACGCCATATGCATAGCCCTGTCTAAGGTTACCCAAATGATTTTTGCTGTTTTAGAGGACTGGTATCATCACATAGTCCTTACACACAGTTTTAAACTGGTAAGTTTTTTTTTCAATATATAGACCTATTTTTTGCTGTTTTATTGCCAGAAGTCGGGGAATAAGCCTGACGCATGTAAGAAGCAGGTGGCAGCACTACCAGTATTCTGCGGTTTGAGGGCGGAGTTTTAAGGTTTGTGATAGCTTCTATTTGTTTTTTTACCGTGTGTCTGTCTGTGTGACATTTGTGCCAATCCTGATCGTACGAAGGCCTGACAGTGCTTTGTACGTGGCCTACTCAACACTGAGCCCCTCTGAATCATACCCGTTCCTTCCACCCCTGGATCCCACAATGCGTCGTGCAGACTACAGCGAGTATGAGTACATGTCCGGTGTGGCGACCTTTCTGTCCGGCCAGCGCCACGTCACAATCAATGTATCAGTAAAAGCCAATCTTTCACAGCCTGACAGTGTCGTCTTCGTCAGACTCAACTACATCACTCTTGCACAAGCTCAGCAGCCAAGGACTGGTGTGCTTTCATACGCGTTAAAGATTAAAGGTGGAAAACTACCTGCCATATGGGATCACACAGTGTTAAAGGTTAACAAGTAATTTAAGCAAAGCTCATGAGACGCGCGACAGCCTTAGCAGTTTCTATTCGCAAATTGTCTCGATCTATCTCTATCTCTTTCGTCGCAATTCACTCTTGAAAACTGCGCTGCAGCCACAAATTGCAAAAGAAACACTAAAACCCCTATTTTGGGAGTACGTCTCGAGACCGCCTCGAGACCGAGACGTCTCAACCGAGACCACATCCCTGTTGTTTTGGTCTGTCTCCAGCCATTTCGTCGCAGTTCAATGTTACAATGTGTGCTGCATCCAAAAATTGCGAAAAATTCACTAAAACCCTTTTCGTTGAGTTCAAGGTCGTTCAAGATCATCGATGTTGACAAATCTAAGAAGGCCGTCACCAGTGCTTGTTATACGATATGCAGCAGGTCTGTACCTATCTGCAACCGTTTTCACACTATAACAGCCAATAGCAGCAAAATAACGTCTTTTAAGGGGGTACCCCTCTTTGACGTTCTCGTTCGAGGGAACCTCCCTCACTCAGGGGCACGAAATTTCGTCACTAAAAACTAGAGTCCTTGTGGCATCCCACAGTGAAGATTTCGTGATCCTAGCATTCACGAGTGTGACAGACAGACAGACAGACGGACAGACAGACGCCTAGACAATGGCTATGACGCGCGAAGCATTCTGCTGTCTCGCGTAAAAAGGCTAAAGGTTGTGGTATAGCTCTTAATGGAACCCCACCTTTGTCAGAGCTACGGAGCGTCGCTTGCCGTATGGGATCAAACAGTATTACCTGCCACCCGACACAGGTGACCGCGCCCCGCTTTAATCCAAGCCAGATAGGCCGGTACTCGATTTACTTACCCTGGAGGGATGGAAGACCTAGGCGGCTGGTTACATACCGAAATGATTTACCTGCCCGCAGGCAGTCATCCGTCGCAGTACTAACCCGGCCCGGCGTACCTAACTTCGTTAATCGAATGAAACGCGTTACCGCTACGTTTTGGGTTGGCTGAGGGTCAAAGTTTGCGTTTTTTCATAAACTTTGAATGTCGTCCTTACAACACTTACACTACCGTGTGAGGTGTGATTCTTGGTGAGTGAGTGAATGAGTCAATAAAATGAATAAACACGATTTTATTCTTCTTGTGAAGAGTACGCCAATTATTAACAGCGATCCTGAAAATATCTTCCGGGGCAACGACGGAAAACTCATCAATCAACAATACGTTGAAAATACTTCCGACATTTGGACAGCGGTAAACGCGTAGGCGTATGTTCCGCGGTTTTATTGTCACACAGTTCACACGCTCCGTTGCACATTTACCATTTTATCATATAACCATAAGACCTGGATGAATGTACAACGAAACTAACTGAGTAGGCCTATTTTCGTTCTATTGTAACTACGCACTTCGCTGATATTTATTTAAATAAACCTACACGACATCTCCATTCTGCGTTGTCTTCCGTCTGGTTGAATTAAACATCCGGAAACAGCCAAAATTCTGCGTATAGCCTAGTATCGAGGGATGTGGGGAAGTGTCTATGGCCTATGTTTGAGTAAGGCTAAAAAGAAAGTACGCAGATTCCCCGCAATTTTAATGCCAGATTGCCGACATGAATCAATTGTAAAGAAATTTCAGTGGAACAAATCGTTATACAGCGCATCCAAGAAAAAAAAGAGTTCTCTTGAAATCTTAAAATAACCACGAACATGTAACATTTTACGCACACATTGCGACATCTAGGCCTACACAGTGTCTTGAAAAACCAAGCCATTTTTTAAATTGTTCCGTAAAACATTGGCCGATTTTAATAATTTTTGGCAAACAACACAGCGAAGAAACTTAACGTACATGTAAATGACTATAGTTTTGCCCATCTCACTTTAATACAGTTGCTACACTACCTTGTGAAATGCAAAAGTTGTAAGACACAGTGTATTTGAAGCCTTTGTGTAATCGGCGCACAATTTTATAGGAATCCGTCGTTTTGTAAAGGAGGTGGTTAATTAAAGTGTTGTAAGTCACAATTCTGCGTTTCCTACACGACTTGCAAAACGTTTGTCGAAAGAATATCGGGGTTTAATCAAAATGCAGCATCAGTGTTGAAAAAGATGGTGCGAAATGATTAATAGCTTAATTAAATTTTTAGTAAAAAGACTAGGGATATATATTAATTTGTTTCTATAAAGCTATTGCTAGGCTACACAAGATTGATAAAACTGGATCTGGAGACCGCAAAACCGGATGCAGTGGTCGACTGCGTACACTGCCGAGAACGTAAATCGCGTCGAAGATCATCTGAAAGAACGACTGATTGAAGACTGGTGCTCGGCGCTATTAATTGGCATTCGCTGTGAAGACATAACAGATTTTTGCGAAGCCACACTGTACGTAGTGTATAGAATGGGTGTCGTTTCCTGTGTATAAACCTAAAATTGTGTACGCAGTATAGTTCTTAATCGAAATTGATAACTACGCAATATTTACTTATTTGAAAACTTAACTATTAGATTTCTAAATCCTACCCTCTCTAATTACCAGATTTGTAGGCTATAGGACCTATAATGTCCTATCACCAGTGAAGTCCATAGGCCTAGTATTTGGGCATATGCGAAGGGATTTGAAGATACAGACAATAGGCTTGACAACATTTTTCCAGAAGCGTTACATCAAGGCATAAAATGTGTCCGTCTTTCTCTAGTCAATGAAGTTTCACGTGTGTTTATGCCATAAAATGTTATTCTTTGACCTCTAAATGCACAAACCATAATCGTATTTACAAGTGTGCATCACTGCATCACCTAAACCATCTTATCAACGTTTGGAATAAAAACCTGACTTCTATCGGATAATATCGACAAAAATCATAGCTTACACATAAAGTGTTTAATCAAGCAATCAAAAGTTACGAAGTCTGAAGACTGAAGTGATAAGAAAATACGGTAATTAACGACGACAAGCGAACGTCTGGAAATATCGTCCGAGGCAGCCGAAGCCCATACTCCACTTCCTTTAACTAATAGTTCCAGATTTGTTGTGCGGCAAGCTAAACAACGAGCGTAAAAGGCACGCATAGAGCAACGCAACTAAACTGAACTAAACTGACATGGTTTAGTTTTTGACGAATGACCAATGGGTAAGCAGTAGGTCTAACGGATTACAGTAGGCACCGTTTAACGGCGTCGGTGACCTTCGTGACTACGCTCACGTACGCGTCAACCAATGATCAATAAGCTCACCTTGCTTGCCCATTGGTCAGTTCGTCAAAAACTACGCCATGTCAGCTTAGTTCAGTTCAGTTCAGTTACGTCGCTCTGTACGCGCCTTAATGTATATAGCAAATGCACAAGCAGTTGTACAGACATAAGGGGCCCGATTTACAGAATCCGGACAATCTTAAGACATTATTCACACTTACGGTCATCTTAGAACAATAAGCTCATTTGCAGAACACTTACGACATAACTTGAGACACGACTTAAGAAAAAAAATTTACGATCAGGACAAATCGCAAGTTATAACTAAAAAAGATCTTGAGACATCTTAACTTTTGTCTTAGGATGCTTTCGAGACATATCTTAAGATAAATCTTATGACAATGTTTGTGAATCGGGCCCAAAGTCACACAAGTCCGTAAACGACGATTAAGAGCCAACAACGCGTCCACAACATGACATTGTCTAAATGTTGCATCGCTTCTTGTACGACTTGGTGTCCATATAAATTCACCACGACAAATCCGAAGCAGTGGAGTTTGAACCATACAGTGCGTGTGGCTGGCCTACGCGATCACGGGACGATCCGTACACTGCCTTTGACGGCAGTATTAAGACAATCCATGTACTACTGGTAGAACGAGACGTCACAACTACACAGTGGCGTAGCCAGAAATTTCAATTGGGGACCTCGTCTCCCTTCCTCTCCTCTCCCTTCCCAAATTTGTCCCTCC
>Ga0209367_1014369_pt1 | contig 10037 bp, 5 predicted proteins | sample WorMetLIZISLAND2_FD_187412 | JGI IMG/M metagenome (GOLD analysis project Ga0209367, IMG submission 187412) | Marine gutless worms symbiont microbial communities from Max Planck institute for Marine Microbiology, Germany - Olavius geniculatus... ...
GAACAAAGGCATGAGAGCGGCAGATTGAAGCATGCACGTACTGAAGAGAACATGACCACTGTGGATGAACTGGTAGCCTTACTAAACCATGAAGGCCAGAAACAAACACTCTGTATAACACGCCAGATATCCACAAAGACGGGTCTAATACAGCATAGTACTGTGCAGATGATTTGTCGCGATTTTGGTCTGAAGTGTCTTTCATCTTTCAACATGTCTGTTGCTTAGTATTGCTAGTTTTTCTTGCATTTGTATTTCACAAGGTAGTGTAGCGACGCAGTTATAGTGTGGTGGGATATTCAATAACTGCTTTATTGCAGATTGTCCAAAAAGTGTGCGAGTGAAAGAATTTCGAAAATTGGCTAATATTTGTCAAAGATATGGACAGTTACAAAGTGGGACATTTTTTGAGACACAGTGTATGTACAAAGTTACAACAGTCAACAATCGACGCAGGCCAGGTCGATTTATTCTTAAATATTTATTATAATGCGTCTGTTCTAATAGGTCGCATTACGTGTCTGTCCAGTGCGCGTGCTCCTAACTCGATGACATAAGCCTAAGGCGTAAAAAACATCGGCGGCATGAACGTTCCCCAGGGCAGAAGTAACGGGCAGTTCAAAGGTTAAAGGTCAGTGTTGGGGTCGGAGTGGCGTTTGTGCGTTTGCCTAGGCGGACAGTCGCATTGCATGTCGGCAGCGGGCCGTACGTTATACGGTGTTTACACGATCGAGCAAACATCGAGCAAACATTGAGCTGGCTCAAGCTGTCCTATTGGAACCCCGCTCCTGGCTCAAATGTAGGCTTAGGCTTAGGCTCTTAGCCCACAGCTGATCACGTGTTATATAGGCCTTCCAATTACAACCCGCCCGCCTTCTTAATTAGCATGCTAATTACCATAGAACGTCGAGCTAGCTGCTCGATGTTTGCTCGATCGTGTAAACGCCACATTAGTAACGAGAGGTCTTATGTTTTACTGCAGAAGTGCAGATGATTTATTTTTTTTAACGCGCGACATCTCCGAGCTCGCTTGGTCGAACACCGTGAAACTTTGCCACATTATTTTTCAGTTTAGTGCGCTTTATAATTTAGATCCTAAAATTCGGAACTATATAAGGTAGCGTATAATTTTAGCTATTCTATTGAGGTAACGATCGTGTTTTCGAACGTATTTAATTCGTCGCGAGTGATCTTCGTGGCGTCTGTTCATCCGATGACAGTTGTTAAATTAATCATGCAGCATAGCCACTACTTTCTGCGTCGCGCGCTCCAGGTCATGGAGATGTAGCTTATACGTTTCCAGGCAAACATGCGCATGCTTACCAGTAAGTAGCGTATAGCCAGAAATGTGAATTGGGGATCCCCTCCTTTTCCCTTTCCTTATCTTTTCCTTCGCTTTTCTCCGCTCTTTACCCCTCACCCCTCTTCTTCCCCTGCATTTCCTCCCCTTTTCTTTCCATTCCTCGCCTTATAAGTAGGACCCCTAAAATCGAGCTATAGGAAGTTTGGGGAGCGCCGTGAACTCCTCCAGCTGTGTTCAAGCCAGAGTCCCATTTGAAATTGAATTTTTTGCATTATATCTTTAAAATATGAGATATGGTGTAAATTTAATTATTATTCTCAGAATCAAATGACTAAAATTAGTGCAGTTTAAACGTGTGCTTAGTTATACGTCGCATCTGGGGGATTAGCAGAGTCGGGGCCTGGGCTCCCTGGTCCCCTATGTCTAAATCGTAAACGTAGACGACAAGGTTTACAACACAGCAAATTGCATTCGTTGTACAAATTACTTTACTGTGGCAATTAATGTTTTCTTTCAATCAAATTGTCTCTATTTGCAGCAAAGTTTACTGTGCATTTTGCTGTAATTGGTTGCAGCTATATGCATGGTTAGCCTTGAGTTAGAGTTAGACATTATCACATAATAATTATTAAGGTGGAATTCCAGTAACAAAATGCAAAAGTCTGTCACGGTATTAATGTGTGATCTTACGGGGCTTTAGTCCGCAGTGATGCACTGAGTCGTCGAATGCTGACTGGACGCCGCTTAACGTCGGTCGTAAATCGATGAAAACCCGTCTTCTGTAGAGTTGTGCGAGTCGGCTAAATTATATGATTCGATTCGCTATCGATATGACTCGACTTACCTGCACTATAGACCGTGTCTCAAAAGCGTGCCACTTTTATTTTTTAAATAACCCCGTGAAACACTGGCCGATTTTAATAGTTTTTGGCGTGGAATATTGTGACGAAGCGACGTAAACGACTTTAATTTTGTCCACCTCACCTTAATACTGTTGCTACACTACGTTGTAAAATGCCGAAGTCAAAGTGCGGCCGTTTACAAATAAAAATCCATAGGGGGCCTACTGGGCAGCGCCTGAACTCGGCGATAGCGGTGACGTTATGCTAAAATATCGCGGCAATCTATCGAAATGTTTTCGTTTTACGTGTGTCAACGGTCTAAAATGCATAACCACTTTAGCTCAATATAAACTTGCAACTTCACCGCTCGAAATTATTACCGTGAACTTGAACAGCTATAACCAACGCATTGAACCGTAGTCATTAATGACTGTTTTGACCATTCGAAAACTTCTGATCGTTTGCTTAATTACTGATCGATTAACTCAAGAGACGAGTAGGCTATATTCTTAATTCTAATAATGTATTGAGAGCAGCTAGCACATCTCTTATCAGTTCGTGTATCGTGCGGAGCGTATGTGATGTGCTACTGGCGTACAGCATAATCTACCGTATACTGTGGTTACGTTTCGTTCGCCCGCACCAGCTTCCGTGCGTGTAGCATCGTGGCGCACGTAAAACTAAGCAAAAAGCCCAGCTGTCGCTAAGGAAGGCCGACCGTACCACCTATGTCCGAAGGCCAGCGTCCGACTTTCGGTCGCGGAAAAAAAGATTTTCCACAGGTGACTGGAGTTTCATACACGCTATGCAGACGCTGCTCTGGAACGCTACAATCAACGCCAGACGTCACGCGTGGTCACCTTGCCAAGCGTTATATCGTAGGCGTATTAATTAAAATTGCGGCCAAACCGCTGCAGATAGCGGCGCGGTTACTATTGACAGCCGATAGGAACTCTTCATCGCTTTATTCAACGGTATCATCGACGACCCACTACGACGTACTGTTTAGCCACAATACATGTGTTACAGACAGACAGACAGACTAAACTGTGTACCAAAAACGCAGGCGTAACTATACGGTCGGCCAAAAACTAAATTCGTGTCTTCGCTTACCACGCAAGCCTGTTCACGTCATAATGTGCTACGGCCACACAGTGCTTGAATTGCCGGGGGGGGAAGTTGGGGGGTTCAACCCCCAACTGTTTTCTCAACTCCTCTATTACCCTGTCAAATTATGCACTGGGGGTCAGCTATGTACTATATTTATAGGATTTACATCACAATTTTGGTTTGGCTCTGACCGTCGAAAAATTTAACCCCCAGCTAATTTTTCACAATTCAAACACTGCGGTCACAGATTAGAGGACACTGTGAAACCAGCGTCAAACTTTCTACCGAAAAACGAACTATAGTGCATGCGTTGCACTTTGCACTTGTTTGATTTGCACAAGTTTTAATCATCGGCTGGCACGTTTTTACGCGCGACAGCATGGTACTGCTATAGCGCGTCTTAGCCATCGCGTCCGTCTGTCCGTCACACGGATGGATTAGTCCAAAACGGTGCAAGCTAAAATCAACACATTTTTATCGACCGCTGCCTGGAAGACTCAAGTTTCAAAATTCAAAAAGGGCTCCCCAATGAGGACGTTAACTGAGAGAGGGGTAGGAAAAATTTGCGATTTTTTGGCCAATAAGTCGCTGTATCTCAGAAACGGTGCGAGATACGGCCAAGGTTTCTATTATTCACTAAGCCTAATAAGAAGTCGCACTCACGCGCTTTCGATTGGCACCGAAAGCAATGATCTTGGATGACCTTGAACGCCAAAATAAAGGTTTCGTGCAATTTCGGCCTGCGACACACATTTTAAGAGCGAATTGCACCGAAATCGCTAGAGATAGGCCAGAATAACCTGCATATAAAATTTCCAGCACTTAAATTAGTTTTTACTAGTTTAAATTTCGGCTCCCTGCGTTCAAGGAATTCTCCGTACGGGAGCGTAAAATTTAGGTACCCCTTTAAAATGCGCGCTTTTGGTCGCTTAAACGGCAGCAGCCGCGCGATACCGGTTATGCCCTTTAGCGACTGTCGATGCAACGCCTTCATTGTCATCATCGTGTCAAATGACGTGTCGATTGCTGGAATCGGCGAGCTTAAATTGGTTCGCCGTGAGCCTTCATACATCTACCGCTGTCGCGCGTTTGCTTTGCGTTAGCTAGGTTTTCTTGTTCATTTATTTTGCAGTCGGGGCTCGCGTGGAAAATAAAACTAAATTGTACAAAAAAGTTTTGCAGCACTTTCATTGCTGCGTCATATCCACAGTATCAGTCGTCGTATGAAGAAGCAAAAGCCTATCTAATATGAAATCAGCGAGCAAAAAGTGAGGTTTGTTTTTGAAATACGGCGTATATATTCGTATCTGTATAATTATATGCACGTGTTGCAATGCTATCAACGGAGACCATAGTTGTTATCTCTCGTATATAAAGATCTATACGCACGCACGAATATATTTTAGAGTTCTTCACTCGCATCCGCATTCGTGTCAGCACTTGCTGCCGCATTGTGTGTTATTTTGGACAAGCTTTGACGTTGCGCCACGGTACGTTCAATTTTTCCAATTTGTCAATTTTATACGATCTGTTGTGTAGCTTACATTTTGTTTAAAATGTTTCGAATCGCCGTTTTTTTGGTATAAATTGAACGTTATTTTTTTCAAAATGCGATGCGATTGGGACGATTTCTGCGTCGAAATTAAAACAGTAACTATAGCGAGACTTCGGTTCTTTCACGATCAGACAACGTGTTGGCTACAATGTTATACCGAGGTAGCTAACTATACGATCTGTCTGTATCGATGACGTCCACTCCATGCAGAAAAATAGTGTTGCAGCGATCAGTGGCGTGGACAAGAAGGGGGGCAGGGAGCCCAGCCCCCCAATCCCCAATCCTCCGGACAAAACAGTTAGCATACGTTCAAACTGTACTAAATTTGCCAAATTGGTCAGTTTATTCTCGGGAAAATACTTAAAATTGTTGCCACCATGCAGATCTTATCTTTTAAAGCTAAAATGCCCCAAATTCGATTTCGGTTAGGACTCCGCTCCAGACTACGCTTGGGGAGCTCACAGCTCTCTCCCAGATCCCTAGCTGGATTTTAGGGGTCCTACTTCTAAAGGAAGGAAGAGGAGGGGGAAGACACGGAAGGGAAGCTATAGGGGAGAAAAGAGAGGAGAGGAACGAAAGGGGGAAGGGAAGGAAAGGAGAAAGGAGACAAGGCCCCTTTCAATTGAAATTTCTGGCTACGCCGCTGGCAGCGATAGGCTTAAAGGCTTAATTCCATGCACTGATGTCAATCCACGTTTTCGTAATAAATAAGTACGATACGTTTGAAGTTAATTTGCACAAATTGCAATCTTTTGGCTGTTTTGCAGACCTAACTACACTTCTACGTAGCCTAATACGAGAGCGCAGGTCAAATCAAATTTTGTTTCAGATTGTCACGTAAAAAATGAAAACGTCGAATAATAAAGATTCATACATTTAAAGTCAAAAATGACAACATTTTATAGACAAGGACGGACGGACAAGGCGTGTAATGCGGCCACGTTATAGTAATCGGCTGCGAGATTTTTTTGCAGTATAATCTGCATTGAAGCATTGGGCTATACGTTCAATTAGGCCTAAGGCGACATCGAGAAAAACACCCGCATTTTTGCTATCAGTTGCACTGCAATATGCACTGGTATTCTATTCGGTCGCTGGTATAATTACCGCAAACGGTCCAATTACCCCGTAATGTATATAGTTAACTCAGTTAAATCGACACTTTTTGAAGCTATCTTTCTTTGCTTGAATATTTTTTCGATATTTTCGACGAACCGACGAAGATATAAATAGGCCTACATTTAATAAGCTTACGGATGTGCCTGCTTCACGTGTCAGGTATGGATTCTGTCAAAAGATTTGTATTAAGACAAAAATGAACTGGACTGAGCGAACTGGCGATTCAGTTTATCTCCTTTCAGTTCAATTCTGTGGCTTTGTACTTTTTTTAAAGATCTGATCTCCCAGTCCCCAATTTTAGTACTTCATAAAGTGCATTATTATGGTTAAAACTGCCTAAAACTGACATTTTAAGAATTAAGAACTGCCAAACGCAATTTGTTCGCAACATTATACGACGCCTTATGATGAATTTTATTTAGTAAAAAATGCAAAATAACAAGCATTTTACTTATCAATTTGTTGTAAAGGGATTTAATGAGAAAAATGTTCGTTTTGCCAGGGTGTCGGTCGGGGAGGGTGATTAGGCAATTTTTAGCGGGCGTCAGCAATTATTGCAGACGTCCGTATATTGCACATGGCGTCCGTCCGTCCGTCTGTGCAAAAACACTGCTAACAGGATTCGATTGTTAAAAGGTTCCAGTAAACTTTTGTGCAAATAATAATATTATCGTGGGAGAGGTTTCTAGAAAGCCAGGTCGAACAGCTGCATGGGTGCGGTCGCGCGCATCCTTTGAAAAAATAAATTTACCCAATGTCAAAAGTTCCGTATAAAAATAATAAAATTCGTTAGAATAGCATTATGATAAAACGCAGCCATGTCTCTGACGCCCGGTTTTCTAAGCGGTAGCCAAGCTTGTCGCTAGCAGCCTTCATCGTTTTGCAGTAGATTATAGGCCTAGGCCTATAATAAGCTATAATTATGCAACCGATAATAATGTAAGATCCGAGTCAACGTGTATAATATGCGTAACGAAAAACGTGACGCTAACTAATTTCGTTCACGTATTGCGCAGTGGCGGTTCTAGCACGCAATATCTGGGGGCGGGGGGCACGGCCCCATGGCGAGCGCGGTAGGGCGAGCCTATAACGGGGGTCTGGGGCAGTGCCCTAGCGGGCTCCAGGGGCAGAGCCCCTGCTCAGGGAGTGAGGGAGCGAAGCCCTCCTGAAGCTAAAGCACTTTGGTCTTTGCCCACTTTTCTACCATTTGGAAACGCAAAGAAATCAGATATTTGTGTTTTCTTTGCAAAAAATCATGGGTTGCCACAAAACTGGGAGAGGGTTAGAGAAACTGGGGGCCTGCCCCCCGGCTCGGGCTTAAAACAGCCACTGGTATTTGCGGCTATGCTACTTTTAATGGACGTTCAGATGAATGATGTTGGCGGGTCATAGAAACGTCTCTTACTTACCAAGTTACCATTGCAATATCTCTGTAGCTATTAATATTTGCGTAGATTGGTTGTGAGAAAAGAACATGATTTTATACACGGTTATAAAGTGCACGGCCATGAAAGACGGGCGATTCAATTCAAGTTGATAGTAACTTCACAACCCTGAAAACATGACAGGTTTATTTCGCCTTTTATAGGCCTATTCCGATAGCAATATCTCCATATTATGTAAAACTCGTGGAAAAAAGCGTGCGTTGAATTCGCGTTAGGCTGTTGTCACACGGAACAGAAAACATTCACAGCAATGTTTTGCAAATGTTCTACAGTGTTTCAATTTATGCGTAACGAAGACTCGCTGAAATATTCTCAGAAATGTTTCGCGCTTCAAGACGGCACGCACGGTCAGTAAAACATTTTACGTGTAACCACTTCCATATTTTTAAGCCGTGTGCAGCCTACCTTACCTTACCCCTGGTAAGGTTTGCCTTTCTTTACCTTACTGTCTGAACAGGCAGGCTGCAGTGTTACACCTGCCCAGCCCTGAGGCCGATCAGTTCGGCCCAATGCATAACCGAACGTTACTGTAAACGGCTTAAAAGCCGAAATCAGCGTTAAATTAGCACTGGTAAAGTGTAACATATCTGCTCATACAGAGCTGGTCTGCACTTGGTTGGCTCCTCTCCTGCGGATTTTATAAAAAATGTTCGGGTTTTTGAAGCACTAAGCCCCATACCAGTGGCGTAGCCAGAAATTTCAATTGGGGGGCCTCGTCTCCCTTTCCCCTTCCTCCCCTTCCTCCTTTTGTCCCTCCCCTTCATACTTTCCCCCTTTTACCATTTCCTCCCTTTCCCTGTTCTCCCCTATTCTCCTCCCCTCTCTTCCTTCAGACGTAGGGCCCCCTGAAATCTAGCTAAAAATCTGAGGGAGCGCTGAGAACTCCCCAGCTAGGTCTGGGCGCAGCCCCAGTCGAAATCGAATTTGGTGCATTTCAGCTCTAAAAGATGAGATCTGGCGGCAACAATTTTAATTTTTCCCGAAAATAAAAAGACCACATTGGCAAATTTCGTGCAGTTTATACGTATGCTTATATGTTTTGTCTGGAGGATTGAGGGCCTGGGCCCCCTGCCCCTGTCTACGCTACTGCGCACTACCACGTCATTTAAGGTGGCAGACCACGGTAAGAAATCCGTGCGCAATTTTGCTAAAATATTTTACAACAGCCTTCTTGACTGATCGCAATTAATGCATTCATTCATACATAATGCTCATATTCCCGCGTGCGATTGAGCGGGCGTGCTCTTCAGCATGTCGCAGAACAGTTTCGACCGAAGAGAAAACGCAGGGAATGCACGAGACATTTTGCTTTGGGGACAAATTATTACAGCAACGCGATCATAAAATATACAGGTCTGACTCGCCCGCAGTTTTAGAACGTTATGGCTGCCGTAGTCAGTGAGACGTTTTGAATATAGGCTAGCCTACAATTTTTGCAGTTACCAGCGTTTATTTTTTCTCTAATCGGTGGACTGTTACACCTGCAGTCAATACAGGCTACGTTGCAATCATATTGGTGCCATTACGAATTTTGCCCATTTGTCTGTCTGTCTGTCTGTCTGTCCATCTGTCCCGTACCAAGCAGAAAAGAGTCAAACCGTCAAAGGAACCAAAATTAGTGTGATCGAACGTTTCCCGCGGTACAATTATCGGGTATGTCACTTTTTTGCTTCAAAGTTAAAGAGCTAAGTCACTACGTCAAATCTCAGGAAAATGACGCATATCTTGCGTAGGCCTAATCGCATTTTGTGCGGTGACCTAATTTCCTGTAGCTTACGGGCTATACAAGGTAGATGCCTGTAGTTTGGCTGATTGGGGCGATGGTATGTCTGCTAGCTGCAAGCCGAGGGTCCAATTGTTCGCTGACGCGAGCAATGGATGGCCGCATAGTGCGCTGCGGTATTAGCTCATGCCAATCAGTTGCCACTGCCGTTTCCGAGATTGTAAAGCGTTTCTGGTCACAAGGCCGTCTCATGTAAGAAAAGCTAAAGCAAGTACCCGATCTTTACCTTTAGCCTACTTTTACGGTCAACGCCCGGGACGCTCGGCAACCGGATGAACGGACGGTCGCATATCATGTCAGCACTCGGCGTCGACATCTTTGTGTTAGCCTATAACTGTGCTGTTAATACCCCGTTTACGCGATCAAGTAAACAAATCATCGAGCAAACATTCAGCAAATGCATTCAAAATACACGTGCACGACGTGTGCTCTTATTGTTCGATGTTTGCTTGATGATTGCTTGATCGTGTAAACGGGGTATAAGGCGCGTACAGAGCGACGTAACTGAACTGAACTGACATGGTTTAATCTTTGGCAAACTAACCAGCGGGCAAGCAGTAATGCATTACAGTAGGCACCCTCTAACGACGTCGGTGACTACGTGACCACGCTCACATACGCGTCAACCAATGACCAGTGGGCTCGCCCTGCTTGCCTATTGGTCAGTTCGTCAAAAACTAAACCGTGTCATTTCAATCCAGTTACGTTGCTCTGTACGGGCCTTTACGCTGTTACGTCGAATTTGGTGGCAAGAGTAAAGCGCCATTCAGACTATGGAGTACGGACGTACTGCGTGCTTATACGTATATTTTCCGTGGCGACTATTCGTCCGGCAGCTCATTAATATTAATGAGCTGCAAAAACGAGGGCAGTCTCGTTC
>Ga0209367_1014371_pt1 | contig 10037 bp, 6 predicted proteins | sample WorMetLIZISLAND2_FD_187412 | JGI IMG/M metagenome (GOLD analysis project Ga0209367, IMG submission 187412) | Marine gutless worms symbiont microbial communities from Max Planck institute for Marine Microbiology, Germany - Olavius geniculatus... ...
CTTTAGATGCAAAAATCTCGCAGATATCTCTTACACAGACCGAGTTATAGCTTTTTCTGTCCCAAATTTCGTTGCCACGGCAACGGGGGTCGGTCGGGGGAAATGCAATTGGCAGCATTCGATGGCCCATCCCCGAAAACCCCCCTATAGGCGCAAAAATCTCGCAAAAATCTCTTACGCAAGCCGAGTTATAGCCAATTTTGTCCCAAATTTCGTTGCCATGGCAACGGGGGTCAATCGGGAAAAAATGCAAAAATTGTAAAATTGTTCTACCATTTAGCTACAATACATCCGTAACAGACGGACGACAACGGACAGACGACAACTCGTAGGCTACATAATCTCGACCGTTACGTAAGTGCGGTCGGTTAAAAACAAAAGTTTGTCAGCGTTTAAACTCCGCTTACCGTCAACATTGTCTCTGCAGACGAAGTCGACTGCCGTCTGCCCAGCTTCTAGCGTCAGTTGCATTTCAACCACTCTTGGGTGTCCAGCGACCGCAGAAAAGTCACACACCGGGGTAGTTAGCAATTCTCTAACGCATTCTTTGGCTCGCGACACCGGACTGCGATTAACATTTACAGCACGTCATATTATGCTAAATACACTTTAATCCAACTGGACTTGCAAAAAACTACAGTTGTTACTGTGACAGTAGGGTATAAACAAAGTCTGAGCTTACCAATGCCATACCAGTTATGCCACTGCTTATAAACCGTGTCCCAGAAAATTTTTTTGTCATAACTTTGTCAGATTTTTATTAACTTTAAAAATTTTTAAAATGTTGATGGCTAAGATGACGACATTATGTAATGCGCACTCATTTTCTACCTCACCTAATTTTTGTCAATGCACTACCATGTGAAACATAGATGCTCCAAACTGTTGCATAATGCTGAGTTGTTGTCTCAAGTAAACGCTGTATTGAGTTAATTAAACACAAAATACACTAAAATGTGAATTATTTAGCAAAATTATGAGTTTGTATAACAACTCGCTTGCAAATTAGAATTTATGCCAAAGTGTGATCCGCATACAAAAACGCAGTGGCTTAGATGCCAATGGTTGATAGCAGAATCAACGATCGACTGATCAAATGTATTCACTCATCGATTAGACGTGTTTTAAGCTCATCAACCAGCCATTTTGTTGTCTGCTGTTATTAACAAAAAATATTTAATACCTGAAAATTATTAAACCACGTCGCACCCTCCGTCGAATTGATGATGCAAAGATAAGCCACCTGATACAAATAGTCGCCGCGTAATGTAACAATTTGGATCATCTGTGTTACACGCGGTAGTGCGTTGACATAAATTAAGTGAGGTAACAAATGAGTGCACCGTACATAATAATATCGTCTTGTCCATTTTAGTGCAAAAAATTATCAAAGTTGGTAAAAATTTGACAAAGTTATGAAGAAAACAATTTTGACTGTTTTTTGAGACACGGTGTATAAACAATGACTTTGAAAAGATATCGAATGTATGAAAACATCATGAGACGACATCTGTCTTACAGCAACAGACAGAGAAAAGTAGAAAAAATAGACTACCTAATGTGCTGCTCACTAGCAGAATTTACGGCGGCTAAAGTTTAATTCAAGCTACTTTATATATTTATGTTAGAACCTGTGTGCTTTAAACCACAAAATAGCATCTATTTATATGCGAGCACAAAGTAAAAAAAACAAAAAAACCACTGACGTTATCGGTCAATATTGAAAATTGTTTCCTTTCAGTTAGACTTGATTTTGTACTTTGGACAATATTCTCAGTTTCTGAAAAACAACTTCTAATATTGGACTCGACGCCAGTCATGTGAATATATACAGTTCGTCGACTGTACGTACCCGCATGTCTCCCGGAGGTCTGTGTTTGCAACTGTTTCCATTATTTGTTGTTCGTTCATTTCCGAATATTGCATAATGACACCGATTGCACACAGCTGCATAACGTCTGCACAGAGTCGGAGTCGGACGGCCACGGCACCTGACATGCAGACACGTTACTATGATTCAGGTGTTTAATAATTGACGTGATAAGAAGACTAGGTATATTTCATGGCATATTCGGTCCATTCACCTTTCCGCGATTTTCTCTTGTATCGTCAAACAACAGATTCAGTCAGTAAGTCATACAGGTTAGACCACGGCGCCGTCACAATTCGTCGACTTCAGTGTGTCGAATTTTCATGGCGTCGAAGTCATTGACTGACCAGTCACGCCGCCGTCCACTTTTTTCGAGCCGCCGTCATCTTATTTAATGTCTTCTTGTCGACGCATTGGTGATTTGTCTGGTGTTCATTTATTAGAATATTTATTTTTAAAAAGTCCTATGTCTGGGAACGATAAATGTGTTTCTTGGTGGAGAAAGAAAATGAATGAGAAAGGGACAAGATGTGACTAAATTACTTCAAACACAGCGAGGAGACAGTCAAAGAAGTCATTCATCATAAAATGCTCTTATTTGCAATCCGCGCAGACTTAGACTATCAAAATCAAATCAAATCAAAATAGTTTTATTAACAGCAGCAAATACTGTTAAAGGAATGGAAGGTCAGAAGAAATCTAACATCTTACACAATCCCTAACAAGTTACATGCTACACATACAATTTATAAAATCACGTTCGTTAATCTATTTTAAATACATAGGCCTATAGTGATGGTGCCAAGACAATATCACTATCTAAACTGTTCCAAACATCAATACTTCGATTATCAAAGCTAAACGCACAGTTGTTAACACGGCTAGCCTGTTTCATCAGCTTGAGTAAATGACCACTGGTAATGGAAGAGCCAAAAATAAAAAAATAAATAAATAAAACTCAAGAGCATTAAGACCATAAACAATACAATAAATCATTATCAAGTCAAACTTTAAACGTCGTAGTTCAAGCAACTCCGCACACAATATATCAAGACGTTGAGCATATGTAAAGGACTCAAGCATACCAATATGCTTCGTAAATCTACGCTGTACCGACTCAATTTTTACAATGTCACAATAAAATGAGGGTTCCAAACAGGTGAACAATATTCAAGTAAAGGTAGCACGTAAACTATAAAAGCTGTAAACAGTAGATTCTGATCACGAGATCTAAAACAGCGTCTTATCAAGGCAGCTCTTATATGAGCTTTATAAACCATAGTTAATATGTGAGTATCGAACCGCAGTTTGCTGTCCATGGTTACACCCAAGTCAACAAATTCAGTATTAACGGACAGAACTACACCACTAATTTTGTATGAATGATGACTATTATAACTCTTTCTAATATTATTACTAATATGTAACACAGCACACTTACGAAGAGATAGGTCCTACATTTATCGATTCAAATGAAAAATTTATAACTTTATTTGTCAGGGTTTTCACAAAAAAGATGCCACGGGACCCCACTTTTACAAATGCAGCTAAAGACTGGAAAATTGTCATGCTACTAGCTAGTCTGACTTTACGCTGTTTGCATCAGCTCTCCAAATTGTTTCGATTTAGTGCTTTACGACATCATAATTACAGTGACGCCACATCCGCAGCAGACTCATGTAAGTCAGTAAAAGATGTACGTTTCACTAATGTATAGATTGTGGAAAATATTGTTGTCTAATATGTCAAATCCGAAAACTTTTAAAATGGCCATTGTATGCAAAATTTTGTTACATTTTGATAAGATTTTGACTTTTCTCTTTCTTTCTTTCTTTATAAAGACCCACAAAGTTGAAAGTCCGGCAGTATCACCCGCGTCGCAATCGCCGTCAGAGAAAACTGCAACGCGTTAAAGCCCAAATTCCATTACGCCGACTTTGCGACAAAGTCCGGGACAAGTTCGCGACAAAGTCGAGATGGTTTGTGTCCGCGACTTTCGTGATTTGTGTCGGCGACTTTCACCGAAACTTCATGGTTTCATGAATTGTCAGCGTTTGTGTCCGCGACTTTCATGATTTGTGTCCATGATTTTCCCCGCGGGGAAGTTTCGGTAAAAGTCGGCGTAATAGAACTTGGGCTTAACTCAAGCCGATCGAATAATTTTGGCGTCTGTCGTGAACGTATCAAACAGTCGACGCCGGGGTCTACGCCAAGAAAAAATCTCATTCTGTATGACGGTGTAACGTACATTGTACGCTGATCATAAAAGTTGGGTATCTTTGCACATGGACTTTTTCCATTAGTTTCTGTTTCAAAACAATACCAAAATAATAGAAACTGAAAAGAAAAGGAAACCGTCTGTTATAAGTAAAATATGACAAAAACGAGACATAATTGGTTGTGGATCAAAAAAACATAGCACATGCTAGAGAATGACCAATATTTGCTAACTCACTACCTAACGGAAACACTGACTGACCGTTTCTGCTGCAGACCTCGGGATCCTCATCGCTGTTGTCACCGCAGTCGTTGTCGCCATCACACAGAAAACTTCCATAGATGCAGCGATCAGCGCCTCCAGGACACGGGATCCGATAAGGACCGCAGTCTGGACGTTGACTTGCTACAGTCCACAGCGTCATGCACAGTTGCAGCTAGTTGCTAGCAGACTACCAAGTAAAGATGTCGGCTCAATTCAGTTGGCCTACATGTCAAGGAGCTTGGACGCCAAACCTGCAGCTTGCAGTGAACACCAAAGCCAACCGAGCTTAAGCGGGGAAATGTTTTATTAGGTGTTAGGTTTTTGTCAAACATTTTAGACGTCGATGCGTGTACATTTTGTGATAAGACAAAACAGTTTCGAAACATTTCTGCTTAATATATCAAATCAAATCAAAGCATTTATTTGCTCAACAGTAATATAGCAGAACATTATGATCATGTGGGCTGAACAGGACAGCAAGGTACTAGGTGCACTTACATCTGCCCTTATAATACACACAAAAGTCTACGAGAAGAAAGCAATAAAAAATAGCAAGTAGAAACATCTAAAGTAAAAACAACAGTCCATGACTATTTACGTCTACATTATGAAACATCTAACATATATATAACAACAAAGCATGTACTCTCTAACAGAAAAAGATAAAACACTTTTAAGAATGCTCCAAAGTCTACACCCACGATAATCTGTCTAAATGTTAATAGTGTAGCAAAGTTTGTAGTTGGTGGCAGTGAATTCCAGACTTTAACAACTATTTTAGCAAAAAATAATAGGCAACGAGCATCACTATTGCAATGTAACTTAAAGAGTTATGTATGTGTCCTCCAATGCTGTTAGAAAAGCAAACTAAAACAAAAAGCCAAGTTATGGCTAGGAAAAGCCAACCGTACCGCCTACGTCCGAAGCCCAGCGACCAAATTCCAGTCACGGAGAAAAAGCGATTTGTCAGATATGAGACAGTTCCATGCACACTATGTTAACGAAACGCTGTTTCGAAAGCTACAATGAACGCTTGTATAACAGATAGCGCACGTGGTCATTTCCCCAAGCGATATAAATAGCTACTGTTCCATGCACGTGGTCATCTTGCCAGGTGATATTTAGCTACAGAGTAAATAAACAAGGAAAATATCAGACGCAGGTTTTGCAAATATTTTTCACGATAAAAACGCCTTGCTCGGGAAGACACGCTACAGCCTATACAGTTCCTGTCGCAGTACTGACCTTCAAAGTTATTCTAGGTGAATGATTTACATGTCATTTAAATGCCAGTATGTGACTTCTTATTAGTAATTAATAGTAACCTAGGCTGTATCTCTCACCATTTCTAAGATACGGCTACTTAAGGCTTTAAAAATTTTATTTAAAATTGCGGCCAAACCGCTGCAGATGGGCACATGGTTACTATTAACAGCCTATAGGAAGTCGCCACCGCCCTATCCGCTGGTACCATCGCAGACATTTTACGACTTACCATTTAGCCACAATACCGCACGATTGGCATTGCATAGTGCGTTATGACTTTTCAAGGTCATCCAAGGTCAATAGTTTATATCTCGTTTGAAAGCCAGTGTGCGACTTTTTATCAATAGCAACCTAGGTGTTATCTCGCACCGTTTAGCCACAATACATCCGTGACAGACTGACGACGGATGAACAGACGGACAGACAGACGACAATCCATGGCAATAGCTCGACCTTCACTAAAGTACGGTCGGCTAAAAATCAGAAAAATTTATATCCACGAGGCTAAAACAATCTTATAGCAAAATAATAAGTCCAAGCGAGGGCGTCGTAGTTCAAGGCTAAATATACATATATAATGAGATACTGCAGTCGTTGGGCATAAGTCATAACGTTTAGTCTCTTTACCCCGTACCTTAACCTTTTTGTACCTACTTTGCAAAATTTTGTTTTTGCCGGTGATGCTATATTTCTTCAAAGAAAATCAATTACCACAAATACACAGATAGATAGATGTCATAGATAGTGCTGTCAGTGTCAAACGTTTGCTGCTAGCTTTTACAGTACTAACTTCGTCGTTGAGCACGAGCCCATGCTGATGAGCAGGAGATGCTCAGGATGAGGAGCAATGACGTCACACTCACTTGCATCATCATCATCATCAGCAGCAGCAGCAGTAGAAGAAGAAGACGTGCTCACTGATGCTCGGATCACGACAGAATGCTGCGTATCTGTTAAATCTCTCTGCTTTAATGCACGGGTAGTCTGCACTCATGACCCCACCTGCATGAGCAGCTTCTGTAATTACGATTCAGTGAGTTTTATTGTAGGTCTAACAGCTACTATTCGGTGTACGATTAGTGCTGTCACTTTGACACTTGAGTCCAGAGTTATAAGTCACCATTGCGAGCAATCTAGTAAGTATTTTGCATAGTCGAATTTCGAGACCACAAGACCAAGATGCATGAGAACGAGAACAATTGTGATGAGACGAGAACGAGAACGAGAACTACAACAACGAAACCAAGAACGAGAACGATACCATTAAATTTGGTCTCAAGACCACGTTGGTCTCGAGAACTTAACATCCCTGATTGCTATATTTTTGGTTGTCAGTAGTTCTCAAAGTCAATGTGATTGATATTGTCATGAACGATACCTCTGGGACACCAGTAGATTATCAAAGAAACGCATCTCATGCTCGTATACATTCAGCGAAACAAATACATCTCTGTAGCGGTACAATTGGGATTGTCGACACGCCGGTGCAATAACTGTTTTATTCTATATTTTGCTTATTGTACTACGAAATACTTTATAAATTCAAATTTTTGTTACTATTTTGTATATTTTGCACATTGCCCCCATCTTTACTGACCCGAAGTCGCAGATGCATGCGGGAGGGGCGATGTCGACGGCACCGTTGTTGTTTGTGATAAGTGGTGGCCCGTATCTGTACTCAGACAGTAGATCTTAATTACGTTGTTCTGGTGCTTATCATAAATCACCCTTATTATCGTAGTTAGGTTTGTGAGAGCATAACGAAATGCTGGTAGGCCATTCTCGGGCTTACGTACGTGATTATCAATACGGTGTACCATAAATTTATACCACAACCCGCGAGGCGTTTATTGTCTGACAGAGTATGAAATCACCTGAGCGTCCGTACGTGCGTCCAACGCTTGAGGCGCCATATCTCCATAACGGTGCAAGATAGACGCATGGTCACAATAGACCAACCACAGGAAATGGTCCACCGCGAGTCGAATGGTCACGTGACCGATGACTTCACATAGTCCCAAAAGGTAAAGATCGTGACTTTATTATAATTGGGGCGGCAATTGGACTGTTTAATTTTTACCACTGGCTTACACAGTTCACTGATTTAATTTATACGGACTTTACTGTAAGCTATTCAGACGCACTGGACAGACTCAGTGTTCGTTTGAACATTATTTTGTATTTGATATTTGGTTCATTTACACAAAAATGTTCGAGTTAAAATCTGAGATACTTGCAGCATAAAGTGCTACCAGAAATTGTTCGCATTACGTGTATGTACCGTCGTCATCTTTTATCTCTGCGTCTACGTCAGGTTACGTATTTTTATTATGGCCGCCTCAAATATAATGTTTTGCTGCTGACGTCGGGACTTACAGACTACTAAAGTCTACATTCAATGATGATAATTTTATACGCAGGTTGTTTTAGTCTATCTCCAGTCATTTCGGCGCAATTCACACTATTGAAATGTGTGTTGCAGCCCAAAATCGCGAAAAATTTACTAAAACCTTTTATTTTGGGAGTTCAAGGTCATTCAAGTTCATCGAAACCTTGACACCCCTGAAAAGTTTGTCGCCATGCAGTGCTTGTTAACGTTTTTAGAGTGTGCCTCTTTTTTCGTTTAAGGGGACCCCTCTGATCCAACGGCATGCAATTTTATCACGAAGTACTAGAGACTTTAGGCTGTCATACGGTAAAAAAAACGCAAAGTCTTTTCTACCTGGACTTTAAACGGTATTGGGACGTGACACCAGGGCAGACGGACGGACAGACGCCAATACGCGCTATAGCTGGAACTAGAGCTAGCTCTCGCGCCTAAAAACCTATAATTTCTTCACGGACATAAAACGCGAGGCGGCCGTCGTGCTAGTATAAAAATTTCTAGTTATGTTTTTGATGTTGTTTAAACCGGAAACGATTCACATAGGGTCTCAAAATGCTGACTATTTGTTGACAACATTTGAGTTATTACAAGCCACACGTAGTGTTCGGCTTGTAGTGTTTTTGGTTCTTCCTTCCGTCATTCCGTCTGTGTAAAAAGTTACTGGTTACTGAACACGAGGGGTGTGGCTTGTGGGATCCGGGTTTACCCCGTTTCTAGTTTATGTTTATTATTGTGTTTGTTTATGTTCTTGCAGACAAATAACTGCTAGGGGCCTACATAGCTCGTATATCATGTTTTCATTCATGTCTTAAAGTACATTGCTATAAACTATTAGCAATAATTTCTAAACAAACAATAAAAACAGTTCAGATTTTATAGTTTAAACTAGAAATCACTCCAACTTTTAAACTGTTTTTAGTATAACGCTTGCGTTACTTTTGGCAACCGACTGGCAAAGAAAAAGATTTTGCAGTCGCAATGTATATTGAGCGACTTTACAGACGCAGAACAGAAGTCGAACAAGTGACAGTAACGCTCAAATTTTTCCGAGTTCTAACAACCATAATTATGCACCGCCATTCGAACGTTTGCAATAACTGCCGGATACTGTTGCAAATTGCCGTGAACGTAGTAGCATGTGTACCCAAGCGGACATTACTGATGTGCAGTAGGTAGGCTACAGAATGTATAGGTCTAGTTAATCTGCAATCGGCAGGCGAATGAGTTCAACCTATGGAACCTATACTTCTTTACAGTGCCTGCAAACGAATCCCAGTGCCTGGAATGGGTTTTAAATTGCCAAAATATTTTTTAAAAATCCAACTTTTGATTTATTGATTGATTTACTGTTTACCGGTACGACTATTGTAGTGTGTATTTGGTGGTAGAATTGCCGACGACAATGCAAAAGTCATCAGTAGATCATGCGTCCAGACTCTGAAAAGAATGCCGCCACTGTATAATGTTAAACCATTGCTGGGGTGGGTGAGGAAAAAAGTACGCAGTGCGAGCTTCACATAATTATTCCACGCTCAGATCGCAGATATTACGTTACAGCAGTGTCTGGAGTGGTATACTGGTAAGTTCGTACTGCGTATTCGCTTACCCATTTCAGTAGTGATGTAACTAATAGGCTACACGACTGCATGTTTCAGACTACGAGATGTTCGTGTGTGCCTACGTGAACTGTGACGTCAGAGGCAAATCAGCGCAGCAGCAGCAGCTAGTGTCTTCGTTCTTCGGCGTGACTCAAAGCAACGTCGATGGTGTGCTGGACCGGCCGTTCGAACAGCGGGTGACGATAAATCTCTTACGCAGGCCGAGTTATGGCCAATTTTGTCCCAAATTTTGTTGCCATGGCAACGGGGGTCGGTCGGGGAAAATGCGGTTGGCAGCTTTCGTTGGCACATCCCCGAAAACCCACCTATAGGCGCAAAAATCTTCTACGAGAGCCGAGTTATAGTTAATTTTGTCCCAAATTTCGTTGCCATGGCAATGGGGGTCAGTCGGGGAAAATGCAACTGGCAGCATTC
>Ga0209367_1014372_pt1 | contig 10036 bp, 8 predicted proteins | sample WorMetLIZISLAND2_FD_187412 | JGI IMG/M metagenome (GOLD analysis project Ga0209367, IMG submission 187412) | Marine gutless worms symbiont microbial communities from Max Planck institute for Marine Microbiology, Germany - Olavius geniculatus... ...
ACTTGGGACTTGGACTGCTAAAATCTACGTTTAATGCTTAAAATTTCATATGCAGGTTGTCTTGGTCTATCTCCAGCCATTTCATCGTAATTCAGTCAAAAATTGCAAAAAATTCACTAAAAACCCTTTTTTGGGTGGGGAGGGGGTTTAAGGTCATTCAAAGTCATTGGTGTTGATAAATCTAAAAAGCCTGTCACCAATGCTTGTTATGATAAGCAGCATGTCTGCAACTGTTTTCACACTATACGAGCCAATAACGGCAAAATAATGTCTTTTTAGGGGGTACCCCTCTTTGATGCCCTTTTTTGAGGGGAACACCAAGGGGCACAAAATTTTGTCTCAATAAACTAGACTCCCATGGCAGCCAACAGTAAAAATTTCATGATCTTAGCTTGCACCGTTTCGATAGGGCTGCAGAGTGTGACAGACAAACAGACAGACGCCCAGGTTATGGCTAAGACGCGCAAAGCATTCTGCTATCGCGCGTAAAAAAGCTACATGCCATTATCAACAGCAAACAAAAGCTGAGCAGAAATATGGGTACGAGAGTATAAAACCTGTCATAGTCCCCAGCACACAAAACACGCGCCTTCACAGTGAACGGCTGCCACTGAGGATTCAAAGTCTTCTTTATCACTTCAGTACGATGCACAACTGTGAAACTGCAGCACAACGTAACAACAGACATACTCAGTGACTGGGTACCACCAAAGTTCTGCATCACTCTACTACTACTCCTTGGTTCGTAAAAAAACGTGGCACTTCACTTTTGTCCATATCTTCGCCAATTATTGACCGATTTTCAAAATTTTTTCACTGGCACACTCTGCAGACAATTTGCGATAATGCGATTGTTATAGATTCCACCACACTGTAAATGCATCTCTACACTATCTTGTGAAATATAAATATAAGACGAAACTAACGACAATATCCAACATTTAGGTAAATGAATAAAAACACTTCAGACCAACATTGCGGTGAATGATCTGTATGACACTAGACAGCGTTAAACTCACATAGTTTAATGTCATACAAACCATTCACTGCAATGTTGGTTTGAAGTGTTTTTACCAAAATTTACCAAAATGTTTGTTCATTATTATCATTATACGTTCATATATCAGTCATAATTCACAAGGTAGTGTAGAGAGGGTATGTACGGTGTGGTGGAATATATAATGATCATATTATTGCAAATTGTTTTCAGAGTGAGCCAGTGAACGAATTGTAAAAATCGGTCAATAATTGGTGAAGATATGGACAAAAGTAAAGTGACATGTGTTTTATGGACCACCGTGTAGTATCTCAAGTAAACAGCAAATGGTAGTAGTTGTAGTAATAGTAGCAGCAGCATATCAGTAAATAGGTTCAAATATATGCAAATTCACATATGGTAGATGCTGAACAAAGATCCTACTGTATCCACAACTTTATATGAAGTACCTGAAGTGATAATAAAAAAAATAATATAAATGACTAATCATAACAAAGAAATTAACGTACACGCCATCATCATTTGCTCGACTTAATACCAGAAATGGATCGGATTTGCCAAAGAAATCTTTCTTGTCCAACTTGTTTCCATGGAACTGAATTGTTACCGAATCCTAGCATACAACACAGAAAAATCACACATCAGAAAAAAGGAACACCTTCTGTTTTTTTTTAATTCACTCAAATGACGATCAATTTACACAAAATTTGTACCAGTTGTAGCTGAAAAAATACTAATTCAAAATGTTGCAACAAAATATGGCAGTTGAATAAATATTCTTTGCTAGTCCTGACGTAATGCTGACGTCATAATGTGTCAGGGTACAACAACAACAATACAATACAATCATAAATTTGCACTCAAAAACTGACAGACAAACTGTCAGTTTAATCTAGCACATAAACTAAAAAAAAAACTGAAATGTTTAAAAGAAAAATGAAATGAGAGATACTGAAAATAAAAATGCTGTTAGCCTAAATGTAAAACTGACAAAATTCGAAAAATGACTGAAGTAAAGAAAACTAAAATAAGAGAGAAAAACTGAAAAAGGTAAGAAATAAAGAATAATAACGAAGACTAAAACTCAGAAAAAAAACTGAAAAGAGTAACAGTAAACATAAAAACGTGAGCGGGTCCGAAATAGCCATGGAGTCAGTCCAAGGGGGTGCCAGATGTCTATGGAGGATAGGATTTAAGAAAAGGAAAAGTACTGAGATTGGAATGAAAGAATGATGATGAAATGAGAAATACTGAGAGCAAAAATAGTGTTGAATATAAAACTGACAAAATTCGAAAAATGACTGAAGTAAAAACAACTAAAATAAAAAAATGAGAAGGTAAGAATTAAAGAATTTAATTTAATTTAATGAAAACTAAAGCTCACAAAAAAACTGGAAAAGAAAAACTGAAAAAACTGAAAAAAGTAAACATAAAAACCGTGTGCGGGTTCGAAAAGCCGTGGAGTCAGTCTGAGGGGGTACAAACTGGATAGTCTCAACTGGTGCTGTCAGTTGCTACCCTGCTCCAATGGTGAAAAATCTGGTTCATTCATGACAAATTGTTAAAGTTTTACGGTTACAGTTACAACAACATGCAAAGCGATGGCATTTACGTGTATGTGGGGAGAGTTGGACCTTTACACATTCGAGCAAGACAGTGCACTAACACACCAAGCTTGCAAAATGGATGCATTTTTGAATCGGAAGACACCTGATTTCATGTCCACATGTTGCTTAGTGCTGACACAATAAACATTTTTCATTAGCGAACCAGATTAAGTTCACCATCGAAGCAGGGTAGCAACTGACAGCACCAGTTGAGACTATCCAGCTTGTACCCGTGACACATTATGACATCAGCATTCTGTCAAGACTGGCAAAGAATATTTAATCAACTGCCATATTATTTTGAATTAGCATTTCTTCAGCTACGACTGGTACAAATTTTGTGTAAACTGATCATCATTTAAGTGAATTATGAAAAAAAAACAAAAAAGGGTCTTTTTTTACGAAACACCGTGTAGATGCTATTGGTCTGAAATTTGCATTCCCAACAAAATAAGAAATGCAATGCTATATTTGCACAATTATACAACAGCTAAGTTATCAACTTTGCGCAAAAAAGTTCAATTTTTTTAAAATTAACCTAAATAAACAAATCAGTTCTATAAAACAAGTCTTTGGGATTTCCAAAATACACCAGTCGGCCCGGCCAATAGTGTGAAGAAAATTAAACTAAATACTTACATTGCAAGTACTGACTTCTGTTGATCTTACTGTATACAAGGTCACACAAACAACCAAATGGCACATCAAATATCAACAAGAAAAGCCCAGCTAACGCAAAGGGAAACATGCAACAGTGGTGCATGTTTAAAAGCCCAGTAAAACAAAATCAGTTGCTAGAGGGCGCCAGACGACCGGCGGCTAATTATCTATAGTGTTTTACTTGTACTCACGAGAGGGCGTGACCTGTCTCGTTCTGCCAACACCGTATCGGCTGAAAATCGCAAATTTTTCCTACCCCCCTCTCATTTGGCACCTTTGTTTGGGACGACCCCCTTCAAATTTATGTAAAAGCTTTACAGTTCCTAAAACTAGAGTCTTCCAGGCAGCCGACGGTGAAAATTTGGTGATCCTAGCTTGCACCGTTTCTGACTGATCCATCCATGTGACAGATGGACAGACAGATGGACAGACAGAATTTCGATGGCTAAAACGCGCTACAGCAGTAGACGCTATTGCGCGTAATAAAATTATGAAAACTCACAACATACAAATCAAGACTGTAACCTGCTGAAATACCAGCATGACAAAAATCTCAACACAGAATATATGCAGTAATTTTTAAAAAAAACTATAACATAAACAACTGTTGTAAATAAATATGCAAAGACAAGTAGACAGCTAAATGCACTTATTCTAGTAAACTAACATGCTGTCAGATCATACATACACACACTAAAAAATAAACTTCATTGCTAATCCATACATGTATATGAATAATCTGCAATTAACTCAAACTTCTAATGCTGACATAAAAACTTATCTAATTCATTTTATTAATTAATAAATACAGACAAAATTTGATTACAAAACCCATTTTTAGAAAAAGTATTGCTCAGTAGCATTTTTGTAACACTTATTTGGCCATATAATACTTTGGATACAAGACAATGGACAAAAAATACTGCACAACTCTACAGTCACATACCTAAGATTTTGCCAGCATTCTTTCCACATCCACTGAAATATTAACAAAACCAATCAACAGTAATGTAATCCATCCATTTTAATCAGTGTTAACAATAACAAACAAACGAACATTATTGAACAAACTATAAGCCACTGCTTTTAATTACATCACTCCACGATCCAGTCCTGTTATCTTACAACACAATTAAATGACAACTTTTTGACAAATTGCAGTGCATTTTCATGACTCTTACTACTAATTTTGTTTTCTAACATACAAGTAAGATTGGGTGACAAAAAAATCCTACAATCAACAGCATCGAAGCACCGAAGACAAAGCATATTTTGACTAAACTGAACTGCTAAGCAAATGTCAGGTCTTACGCTAACATGCTGTCAACAGACATGTATTTAATGTAATAAAATATCACTTACGTCAGTGGTCGGTCAAGCATGCTTCCCGAGGAACCAACAATTTCACCAAGTGTACAATCAATTCTGCCCAGAAAATCCTACAAAGTGATACCATAAACAGTATTAATTAAAAATGTACAATGCTGAAAATATTAACTGATACAAATGGTTCGGTCGATCCTAAATATTATGTCTTCATTTTTCAGAACCAGTCTAATCTGTGTAATTCCGAAAATAAGCCGGTTAATTGAAGAACAGTAATGAGTCAGTGGACTACCATATATCATGTTAAAAATACTATGACAATGTAAAACAAAAAATTTCAGCTAATGCTCACGAGATGTGCGAAAGCCTATAGCAGTTCCTGTTCCATAGTTTAGCTGAAAATTGGGGTGTTCATGCTAAGTTAATATACAAGTACCAAATTCTCTATCTGGATCGCATAACGACAGTTCTGTGGTGCCACCTTGTAAATGATTTAGACTTGTGTCACAGCCCAAAATCGCCAAAAAATCGATAAAAACCCCTATTTTGGCGTTCAAGGTCATTCAAGGTCATTGAATTTGGTGGCAATCGAGAGCCAGTGTATGACTTCCTATTAGTGATTAATAGTAACCTAGACCCTATCTCGCATCGTTACTGAAATACAGCGACTTATTGGCCAAAATCACAAATTTTGCTCACCCCCCTCTCATTCAGCACCCTCGTTCGAGGTGACCCCCTTCAAATTTATGGAAAAGCTTTATGGTTCCTAAAACTAGAGTCTTCCAGGCAGCCTACAGTGAAGATCTCGTAATCCTAGCTTGCACCGTTTTTGACTGATCTACCCATGTGACGGACAGATGGACAGACAGAATTCCGATGGCTAAGATGCGCTGAAAGCAGTAGCTGCTTTAGCGCATAATGATTACAAGGCATTGATGTCATGATGTATCATTCTAGTTTTTTTAAAGTAACATATGACCTAATCCACCCATTCCCAGGAGAAGTCTATCATATGGCTTGCTGATACTACCCAATGTCAGTAATAGTACCAAAAGGTAGTGAAAAAACGACAAAAATAGACAAGAAGGCCTAGCTAACGCAAAAAGAACATGCAACAGCGGTGCATGTTTGAAGGCCCACTGCGAACAAAATCCAAGCTCACCGATCTCAGCAACTGACATTGGGTACGATGCATTCACATACGCCAGATGGCGCAACCGTCTTGCGTGGCTGCTGCCGTTTGAGTGGCTGAACGCAAGTATTTTAAAAGGGGTACCGAAGTTTAATGCCCCTGTACGGAGAATTCGTGAAATGCAAAGTGGGAGAGGGGGAAATTTAAACTAATGAAAACTACATTTAATGCTGAAAATTTCATACGCAGACTGTCCAGGTCTATCTCTAGCAATTTTGGTGCAATTCGCTCTTGAAATGTCTGGCAGGCAAAAATTGCCAAAGATCCATAAAACCTTTATCTTGGCGTTCAAAGTCATCCAAGTTCATTGCTATTGGTGCCAATAAAAAGTCAGTGTAGAACTTCACATTAGTGTTTAATCGTAACCTAGGCCCTATCTTGCACCATTTCTGAGATACAGCGACTTATTGCCTGAAAATCGCGAATTCTCACCCTCTCATTTAGCGCCCTCGATGGGAACGACCTTTTTTGAATTTATGGAAAAGCTTTATGGATCCTGAAACTAGAGTCTTCCAGGCAGCCGATAGTAAAGATTCAGTGATCCTAGCTTGTACCGTTTTTGACTGATCCACCAGTGTGACAGACGAACAGACAGACAAAATTGCGATGGGTAAGAAGCGCTACAGCTGTACCTGCTGTCGTGCGTAAAAATGCTTTCCAAGAAAAACAACAAACTGCCAGTATTCACTACTCAGCTATAAATGTAACTGCCAGTGTATAGAGAAATTCTCGTCACACACAAACAAAGCAGCAGCAGCAACTGTATAGATAGCAGCAACATTAATTTACCTGCCGATCCAACTGACTAGACGGTGAGTCCACATCATACCTATACAACAGGCACAACATTATACTCAAATGCAATAACATTTAAAATGAGAAACAGTCTCTATCATTGAACATAAACTTGAACTAAATACTGACACATCAAAAAAATTGAAATGGTATTGAAATACATATACATATTACTCAAAACAGAACAAAATGTAGAAAAAAAACTACATTCAAAAAACTGCAAAACAAAGATACAAACATTCAATAAAGTAAAGTAAAGTAAAGGCTAGCAAACATCATAAATCTCACACTTTGCAATTTACATTTGACACTATATACGTAGTCTCAAAATGTTTAAATTACTTGGCAAATTTGCACATTTATATATCCAATACGTTTTAATTAAAACTGTAACAGAATCTTCATGTGTATCAGCATCTTGTCAAAATCGGCAAACTGCATAATTTCAAGGTTTCACATATAATGTACTCACACTTCAAATCTGATCTTCTGTGACTCCTCAAAATAGTAATCAACAGCAAACGGCCTGACAAAGTCTGGGTTGAGCGTATCTTTGATCATTTCAGTTCGTCCAACCTGGCACAACACAAATACAAGGCAGCCCTCTTCAGAAAACCATCATTCAACTCATCAAATTGTTTCGGTCTAACTGCTTCGTTCCCTATGTTGACAAATGGTTTAATCTTAAAGTCGTTTTGTTACTTAGGGCCGGTTTCTGGATCTTTTAGTTAACTGATCAGTTAGTAAACTGTCTGTTAACTGTAACTCGCTAGTTAAGTTTGTGCGCATTTCTGAACATAACCTTGACTGGCTGTCAGCTAACTGAGCGGTAAACTATAGTTGCTTAGCAATGATGCACACGACACTTATCACTTCCGCCTAGCGCAGGCGGGCGTCATGAATATTAATGAGCGCAAGCGCTCGCCAGCTAGCCCACGAGCCAGCCAAGCGAACAGCCATTTTGTCCATTCACGAATGAATTTTTGTAGTAAAATTTGTAGCAGCAAACGTCTCCTCGTGTGTTTTGAAGACATTGCTATACGGTAAAAATCATTTTATAGTATCACATTCTTCAATTAACTGCTTGCAAAATGGTACAAAAGTTGCGTTAAAAACGATAACTATGATCGACGGTAAGCTAACTGGCCAACTTGGGCCAGTTAAATTTTTGGCCATTATAACCGTTGGTTAGTGCAACGGGAAACGCGAGTTATGCAAATCTGCCAGTTAACGCTAACTTGACCGGCCAGTTAAGATCCAGAAACCCACCCTCAGACAATCACATGTATAACTGATTGATTAAATGAATACCAATAAGAAGCCCAGCTGTCGCTAGAATAGCTGACTGTACTGGTTGTCAGTGACCTTCGAGGTCATCCAAGGTCAATGATTTTCATGTCATTAAAAAGCCAATATGTGACTTCCTATTAATGATCAATAGCAACCTAGGCCCTACCTCACAACGTTTAGCCATAATAGCGCATAATGGTCTTCAAAGTCATCCAAGGTCAATGATTCCAATCTAATCTGACAAGGCGTATACCACTTCCTATTAGTGATTATTAGTGACCTTGGCCATATCTTGCACCGTTTCCGAGATATGGCCACTTAGAGCTTGAAACATTCCATTCCATAGTGCGTTATGACGCTTCAAGGTCATCCAAGATCAATGATTTATACGTCACTTGAAAGCCATTATGCGACTTCCTATTAGTGATCAATAGCAATCTAGGCCCTATCTTGCACTGTTTAACCACAGTACATCCATGATGGACAAACAGATGAGCAGACGAACAAACGGACAGACAAACAAACGACAACCATGACAACAGCTCGACCGTAACTTATGTACAGTCGGCTAAAAAAAATTGCAACACACTATCAGAGTCCAGTAAACCCACTACACAAAACGTAGGTTAAAATCTAATGACGAATGAAAAGTGTCACTTACTTCATGAAAAGTATCTTGAGCCAGTTGTTTCATAAACAGCACACACATTGGATCAGACTTCGAGAAAGCATCTCTATCCTTCAAATTCCTATTCCATCAAAGAACAAAGCTAAATTGTACAATATCAAAAATATTTCTTCTGTCGCACATAAACATGTTCTTTGCTTTTAATTTAACAACTTACTGCGATAGATATTATAAGACAGAAACAGGAGATTTCTTAATATTCACAAAAACTGTCATATCCAGTACAATTAGACAACTCTGCCTTTTGATCCCATTTATTTTGCTGTATTCTGCTACTTACAATACTGAAGTAAAAAAAACTAGAAATTTCAATAATTATCAAGGTTCAACACTGCGTTCGCTAATACAAGGCGTTTCACGTCATATACTATTATTCATCACAAGCTAAAATAAACTTAACCTGGGCAATTACACCCTCCACGATACACTCAATATGAGGTAACCACTAACCATGTCTATCTGCAAAGATCGTATTTGCTACAAAACACATGTTGGTGTTAATACATCAAAAAACATTAAACTGTAGAATATTTTGACAACGCTAGCCTGTAAATACTCTGTAACGCTTGGAGAACACTGAAAGTGTTGGCACAGATAATGAATCACACAACTTCTTATGTCTGAATTTTAATACTCCAATTAATCCAAACTTTTTTTTCATGCAAGAACTTTATCTTCACCGATCAAATATCACAGGCTGAACGGTAGTTCAAGCCCTGTGTTAACGGCGACTTCTCTTTCTTATGGGAAAGCCAAAAATTCGACCTCCCCCACAGAATCAAAACCACTGACCTGATTGAGATAAAATTTGGCACGGTTGATTACGTCAGCGAGACGACCCCTCACGCAAAATTTCATGCAAATCCCTCCAAGGGGGGCTTCCCGGCAAATGGGTGAAATATACGCAAAAATTTTTGTAGCCATATACCTTTTTTTTCAGAAACTCACCTACAGGTCAGACCCTTCGACGGATTTTTTGAGTGCAATGGCTCAAACGACGCGGTCTCACGCAAGGATGTGCCTTTTGGGGGTTAAAAAATTTGAAATTAATATTTAACATATTTATTCACAAAAATCGAAAAAAATTACAATGGCGCCTATGGGGAAAATTAAGCAATTATTTAAACGGTCATAACTTTGGCTGTGTATAAGATACAGTTGTAATTTTTGGTTCTAGGGTATGGTTTTCAGGGATGGCGAATCTAACGGTGTCATTTAATTTTACCCAGGACCCTCCCTGGTTGCCATGGCAACGAAATTTGGGACAAAAAATTGGCTATAACTCGAATTGTATAAGAGATTTTTGCGCCTATAGGGGGGTTTTCGGGGATGCGCCATCGAATGTTGCCAATTGCATTTTTCCCCGATCGATCCCCGTTGCCATGGCAATGAAATTTGGGACAAAATGGGCTATAACTCGGCTTGCGTAGGAGATTTTTGCGCCTAGGCCTATAGGCGGGGGGGGGTTTTCGGGGATGGGC
>Ga0209367_1014373_pt1 | contig 10036 bp, 5 predicted proteins | sample WorMetLIZISLAND2_FD_187412 | JGI IMG/M metagenome (GOLD analysis project Ga0209367, IMG submission 187412) | Marine gutless worms symbiont microbial communities from Max Planck institute for Marine Microbiology, Germany - Olavius geniculatus... ...
GCCGGGGAGAAAGGGTAAGGGCATGGAAGAGCAGCTTCCCCCTCCCCCCTCTGGTACCACCCATGAGTGTTTCAACACTGGTTACTCGAGTGTGTAATGCAGCAGTTACTAAAAAATAAATGTACAAAACATCAGTTTATACACTTGTTAACGGCAACATTAAAGAACTCGCACATCGAAAACAGCAAAAATCACAAAAGGTGATATTGCCCGCATCACACTGACTGCGTGTCAATGTGCTGCTGAATAATATCACCTTTTGTAATTTTTGCTGTTTTCGATGTGAGAGTTCTTAAATGTTGCCATTAACAAGCATATAAACTAATGTTTTGTACATTTATATTTGCTGTTTTATTACTAAAATACTGTTTTCCCACTGGTGATCAGTTAGAAAGATATTGTGCCTCAGATATTTTTACAGTAGCCAAGCCGCTTACAACTGTTACTTACTACCTAATGGCATGACTGAACAAAGCAGACGATATGCATCAGGCATGACGTCACCGCTGGCCTGCATTGCTGACAATACTGAACAAAATTCCTTTTATATTCACAAAATGGCCATATAAATAAATGAACTAATATTGCACACATCACCCGCTTAATACAGGCCCGGAAAACACTTCAATCATGCTAATTTAACTAATCGTATTATTGCAGTTATTGGACCGTTGAGTAAAATCGCCGACCACAAACGTCTATAGCCTAGTCAAGTCAAACTAAAGTCTGAGCCCATCTCATAGACTTCAGTTAACCGAGTTCTAGGCAATTTTTGGCAAAAATTCTACAAATTTTCTAACCCCAAAAAGGCACTTCCTTGTGCAGAACCACCTCGTTTGACGTATTAAGCGTAAAAATCCTTTGAGAGGTCCGACCTGTGGGTGCGTTGAAGAAAAAAAAGCTTATATAAATAAAAATTTTTGCGTATATTTCACCCATTTTGTCGAGAAGCCCCCTTTGTAGGGATTTGCATAAAATTTTGCACGACGAGTCCCCTCGCCGATGTAATCAACCGTGCCAAATTTTATCTCAATCCGATCAGGGGTTTTGATTCTGTGGGGGTCGAATTTTTGGCTTCCCCATAAGAAAGAGAAGTCACCATTAACACGGCTCGAACTACCGTTCAGCCTGTGACACAAGCTGCATAGTGTGTATGGCCATCAAGACGTTAACAAGTTAACAATGCAAGTAGTGAGAAAGTAAACTACGGTTATAAAGAGCATTGGGATAGCACCATCTAACAGGCATGGCGTCCCATTCAATCCAGTGCCTCAGGCCACATCAAACAAAGACATTACATGTATATCTGACAGGCTGAATCAGCGCCTCAAGGAAACTATACAGCACCTACTGTGAGTGTCTCTTTCAGTGGCCTATCAACGCCAGTCAATATACTGAATACTCTACTGTACTAAGTAAGTAGAAGAAGATTTTGCATAGACAGTTGCGAGAAAGCTCATCATCCCCTTTTGGCGCTTTGAACTGTACTAAGTGCATTAACCTAACTGCTTATGTGCTAACTGAGCACTGCAGTTCAATAACAGACTGATGCAGTACGAAGGCTATCTAGGTATATACTGACCGACTGTTCCTCCAACGAGTCCAGACTGATGTTGTACACAACGTTTCTGAAACAATCAAAACACAGCACTCATTCCAACATCATAAAATATCACAATATTCCAAAAGCGATGCATAAAAAATGTGGAATATAGGAGTGCCGTAAGATGTTAAAGACAAAGATACGCTAGGCATGTGAAGATCCTACTTCAGCAGTCAAACAGCTCAGTAACTGAATCAAAGCTAATGCAGAAGTACAGAAACTACTCAAACTAGAGGGTTTATGATCATTAAAAAATAATGACTGTAACTCCAACAACAAAAAATATTATTAGATTGTCACCGATCTAACGTACTTTTCCATCTCTTTGCGTGCATTATTCTCTCCTGTATTCTTCTAAGTGCTTTTTCGTTGTATTAGAGATCTGGCATCAATTCGAGACCGGTCTAATATTATACTAATAGTGACTGGCATCGAGGTCATTATTGGAAATTATCTCCCCCTCTATCTGGCACCGTTATCAAAATATAGCGCCTCAAAGATAATGGGGTTACGACCTTGACCTTTTAGGGTCACGTGACGTCATCGGTCACGTGACTATTCGTCTCCCGGAGTTGACTTCCTATGCGTGGTCCATAGTTACCATGCGTCTACCTGTTACCGTTATAGAGATATGGCCGTTTGAATTTCTTCCAGGAAGGCTCTTCCTGGAACAGAGGTCGGTCGTCGGTCCGTCCACAACATTACACTGAATCACTGATCTCATATACTCCTCTTCGCTACATTAAAAATGCGTGAGAAGTAAAAATATTCTGTTTTCATTACATTACACACAATAGTCTCAAATCAGGAAAAAGACAAGAGAAGATAGTTTATAGTTAAATGTCAACAAGGTCCTCTTGGGCATTTCTATCACATTTCTATCTGCGATCCTCAGTAATGCTAACCAACGCAATGCAGTGATATAGGACTGGCAATAAAATGATGCATACAATAAACAATAGTGCATGGCATAAGCAACAGCCAGCAATCATCGATGAGGCCATCCAACATCAGCATCACCTACTGACCACTGACTTCAGTCAGCCAGACACAGATACTGGAGCCACATTAAGACACTGACGCTGATATACCCATCCACTGCGCAGGTATAAATTCCATGCCAAACGGTCACTAGATTATCACGCTGTTCATCACTTGCAGGATTGTACTATGTGTATCCCAACGATGGTAGGCTGCCTATCTATCTCTGTACTGAGTGTCTTGGTCTAAGTGCTAGCACATCTGCATTGTGTCCAGCACCGATCACCACATAAACCCAAACACACAGCTCCCCACTGGGCCACTAAGCTAGTGGCTTGGACATATAATAGCCTGTGTCTGGACCTGTATTCTGCCCCTCCCCCCCGGAATGGTTTACAGTATAGCCTATAATAAACTAGCCTGGGACAGACGCTAGCCAGGAGGATATATATATCTACAGCAAGAAAGAGGAAGCAGCAGAAAGACACTATCGAGAAATCTTATTTTTGGTTTATTATATTTCTTACTGTTCTTAAAATTCAACTCAGTGTCATCTGATTTTACTTCTAGCAAATGTAGCACCTATTGCACAGTTCCTCACAAACCACTGGAAACAGGTAAAACAGAAAACGGAGATGTGCAATTTTCATTCTATCTTAATCTTCGTTCCAGCTGAGGAACACAATCTCTTTAGTTCGAGTTTTAATTCTAATGCACCAAAAAAATCACCACCATTTGCTCCCCTTACCATTCTTGTTCACAGAAAAATGAAACTGTAAAAGTCGTGCAGAAACAGCCCTTGACTGAAATATGCAAAACAGTTAGATGAACAACAGCTGCCATATAACACAGCTAGAGACTAGAGGAAGACAACAACACATAATAAAGATTTATTCATTCATGCATAGCTATATACCTAGCACCGACGATGAGGAAGTCTCCATCGAGCAGAAGTTCATGGAAGTAGTCTGGAGACGTCAAATTGCCCGCAAAAACCAGCGTCTTGTCCGGCCGAACTGCAACCACACACGCCAACGTCATTACAGCAATCAACTAACTACATCATATTCACAACAACATCAACAAGCACCGAAGTAAATTGGTAAAAGACCGAATTGCTAATCGATGCTGACACCTGGTGAATCATAGGCTGTCTTTTTCGTAAGTCGGAAGCAACTGCATCTTCCCTGCCATCTAAGTCTGTCAACGATTTCAGCAAAGGTGCATGAAACGACCAATGTGACAGACAGACAGACAGACAGACCTAGCTACGGAGAAATGAGTCGCGATAGGCGGAAACGTTTGCGCTGCAAGAGCGATAATTAATATAACAGTTTAACATACAGATATCCATATAAAAACGTGTTTCATATACAGATCTAGCAAAAATCACACTTGGATTACAGGGGACGTAATCACAGGCGTTCTGCATCGGCCTACTGACTACATAATAACTATCACATCCGCAGGTCCATTCATGGCAAGAAGGTGTGAATTCCCACCGCTGTATAAAGCTTGGAACTAACTGTCCATAGATAGCGCCGCTCGCTATGGAGTGAAGAATTCCATGTATAAAGCGTGCAGTGTGATAACGGGATAACATCAGTGGCGGGAAACGACGGAGACGATAAACCAAACGCAGTTGTATAACACCGGAAATGGAGCGACACGGCGGGCAAGCGGGTAACAATCGTTTGGCTAATTGCGTGCAGGTGGCTGACTATACACGTGCGCAGAGCACACCGGGCGCCTATAGCCCACACCAGTGGCGTAGCCAGAAATGTGAATTGGGGAAAGGGCTCGCCTCCTTTCCTTTCCCTTTTTTCCTTTCCCCTCCCATACCCTTTCTTCTCCCTTCTCCCTCCCCTTGGAAGTAAGATCCTCTAAAATCCAGCTAAGGGGTCCGGAAGAGTGCTGTGAGCTCCCCAGCTGGGAGAGCCAGCCGAAATCGAATTTGGTGCAATTGCAGCCTTAAAATATGAGATAGTATGGCAACAATTTCAATTATCTTCCTGAGTCCCTAATAGCTATTTTTACATAAATTTCAGATTGGGGGCGTTTGTCGACGCCACTGCAATTATAGACGAGCGTCGGTTGTATAAGTGCCTGACTGGCGGCGCCATTGACATGCTCGGCTATAGCGCCGGATGCAGAACAGCATGACCAACTCTCACAAGAATGAAACATCAGTCAACTCGAGAGTCAACTGACACACACCACGCACCAGTGACATCTAATCACTGCTGAGCAATCTGCTCACACTGAATGAACTATACACGAGGCCCATAATGTAGACCCAACAACTCAAGTTCAACTGAAAGAACCATATAGTCCACGCTAAACTGAGATTGAGTTATGAGGTAAACATGACCACACGTTAGGAGCGGATTTAGGGTGACGGCCAATAACTTCTTATTCCTTAATGCTCGGGTCATAACAATAAGATCGTCGTCATCGTCGTCAAAGCGTAGTCGGCAAGGACAGTCACCTCCCCCCCCCGAGTGTCCACGTGACAAGGCTCGTCTCCAGAGGTCAGCAGGCGGAGTGCTGTTGTCCCATGAAGCTGATGGAGCCATCTGTTCCTGGAGGCCGGGGCGGCCTGGACGACGTATCCAGCTATGATCAGGAGAACGACCGAGGGTCATATCGACGTGGCAACCAAACCAAAAGTGAACCAAATGCCGTATGTCCGAACCTTTGCTTACTGCATGACATAACGAGTAGGTCTATCTATCCACGTCTGCTGAAATGAGCTTTAGCTAGCATTCTCAGAGGATGATAATTATTATGAATAGTTGAGCAAGTGCTTGACAAGGATATGATGGCTTGATGAGCTTGATGAGTGAGTGAGTGTGTGTGCAGTGTACTTGAATGGCTTTCAAAATGAATAGAGGTCATCAAGCGAGCAAAAGCCGCACTGCAGCCTCGGCCAGCGGAACCAATAGTTGCGTGGGTGTGAAACGCCGCAAAAACTATCAAAAGTATCAGTACCTAAAACACTGCTGCTAAACGCTGGGACCAGGGTCGTCGTAAGCAAAATCTTGCGAGGAAGAGAGAAAGTTATTGGCGGCCTACCCTCAGTCGCTCACCCACATACGTCATTTGGATTCACGGCATGGCTAATAGCATCGATTACAACATCGGACATCCGCCCCAACACAGAATACAATGTACACACGTGCATGCATTAGACGGCACACTAAAGCCCAAATTCCATTAAGATGACTTTGCGACAAGTCGCGAATTTTGTCGCCGACTTTCCCTGTGCCTTGTCACGGAATAAATTCGTTCCACTACAGCGACAGAAACGCGTTTGTCGCAGACTTGTCACAGACTTTGTCGCAAACATCTCAACATGTCAAAATGGTTTGTGTTCGCGACTGTCCCGGCGGGAAAGTTTCGGTGAAAATCAGACTGTCGGCGTAATGGAATTTGGGCTTTAAGCGTCAACGTATTACATACACCGTACAGCAGTGGAGCGGGCATTATTAGCAGGTCGTAATGCACACACCTGCTATAGGTCCACACTCCACTGGCTGATGGTGCAAGCCACCCCCACCCACCACGTTTTGTTTTACAACCCAGCTTAACTGAACGCTGCCAGGTGAGATCATTGAGCTGTATGAAAAGGTGAGACGCGTGTGAAACGGGCCAGCACGTGCGTTCCCACAATCCCATGCAACTGAAAATCAACAGCGACAAAGTTTATTATTCGCCTTTTTCTCCCGAACGGCGCATTTAACACGTATCCTCGTGGCTATACCCGCGTCACGCTTGATAAGAAAGGGACCCAGAGAGAGCCAGAAATGTCCAGTTCAGGTAGTTCGCAGAAAGACTGTCGAGTGTCAGAAGGTCGCACAACGACGATCGGACGATAATAATGGACGATAATAACAAGCTTCACTCTTTGTGCAGTTTAATCTAAATTCGGTACACTCATGTTACCGGAATCTGACAAACAAAAGGCGCCATATCCAGGCACGACCAGAGCCACAGCGGGGCCCGGAAAACATTTTCGCGGGGCAGATCTAAGACGATGATTCCATGCAGGCTTTGGGTGCTGCAACAGCAAACGACCGGGCGCCAATCAGCACGCCACAGATCCAAGCGAGTGTTTAGCGAGTGGCAGATCGCAGTTTCTGTCTGCTGCCAACTGATGCCACTGGTTGACACAGATCGGCGAGATGTAAGTTTTTCTTACGTCGGTGCAAGTCCGTGCAGCGCTTTAAATGTCAGAAGACAACTTGAACTGGACGCGCTGCTGGGCTGGAAGCCAATGTAGGCGGTCGGTCCCCGCAGCACGTGTCTGATGCTGTCGTGTTTCATGGCGCCAACGAGCAACCGCGCCGGCCGCCGTGTTCAGCACCGACTGTAGACGATCCGGCTGGTAGAGATGGTGTAAACAGCATCAACGTTTCGGCAGTGCATGAGTTCCGCTGCCATAGGGCCGGCGACAGAGAAGGGCCTGAAATCACAAGTCACAAGAAGCTCGACACCGCTGACCGGCGACCACTATAGGAGAATTCTTTCTCAGTAAAACGTGCAGTCATCATAGCCCAGGGATTTCGGTGACGACGCCACAAATATACTGCAGGTATATAGTCCAGTTCTCACGTGCCAGCGCACACAACAGCACGACAGATTACGAGTTGTAACAGAGGATTACGAAATACGATTTGTTTACGGTCACGATCCGCTTGATGGCTGGCTGGCTAAAATGAGGCGTTTCTTCAGGTAGTTTATTCCTTTGATCCTACAACAACGTGCTTGCTTTCAGCATTCACTGCACAGATTATTGCTACAATCAATGCAATCCACTGCAGCCGACCGCGATGCACGCATACAATCTCACCACATAACTTGACAGTTTGCATTACAAACTGATGGATGACGAAAAACTGTGGACGGACAAATTCTGGGTTGGTGGCGTGGCGTAGCGGTAACGCGTTGTGTCCGATCAACGAAGTTGCTCCACACCGGGCCGGGTTAGTACTTGGATGGGTGACTGTCTGCGAGCAGGTAAACCATCTCGGTATGTAACCAGCCGCCTAGGTCAACTCAGCCTTCCATCCCTACTGGATAGATAAGTCGAGTACCAGCCTATCTGGCTAGGATTAAGACGTAGCGCGTTCACCTGTGTCGAGTGCCAGGTAACACTGTGTGATTCTAAACGGCAGGTGACACGCTCCGTAGCTCGGAGATGGGTTTCCTACAAAGAGCTATACACCATCCTTACCCTTTAGCAAAACGCTCAAAGAAAATCGCCCCCCCCCTGTCCGCCAATAGACAGCATTATGAGACTGATGACTGTCTGGAGGAAAACAGGGAAGATTATTAGAACTGACATTTTCGATACATATGCACAATTATAATCAGCAGTTCTTACAGTTTTAGGTTTCCGTCGTTTTTTTGTGTTTTGTGTTTCATAAAGGTTAAACTTTCTGTAAAGGTTAATTTTTTTGTTCCGTTATTATGTGTATGTGCAATTTTGACTGCAAAGGCTGTCCCCGAAATGACCTATACTGTGTCGGGCGGGACGTTAAACCCTACTCACTCACTCACTCAAAGAAAATCACAGCTCCTGTGAGACAAATGAATTGCACAGCAACGTTCACTACAGAGTTTCACTCGGTATCTGTTGTGCTCTGTGCTAATCAATCACTCTTTGACCCAGTAATGACAGCTGATCAAAAACCACTCAAAGACCCAATATACAGACGCCCGGCACTGCACACAATTACAGCATGAACATGTCAAGCCAGCCGATCCATTAGACCTACCATTATTGACACCTATTCAACCGCACACGCACAAATTTCACTAACATCATACCAGCATTTGCGAGTCATACCCCGTTTAAACGATCGAGCAAACGTCGAGCAGGCCTGATGAAACCCCGTCCCTGGCTCAAATGTAGGCTTAGGCTTAGCCCACAGCTAATCACGTGTTATAGGCCTTCCAATTACAATCCGCCCGACCTCCTTATTAGCATGCTAATTACCATAGCTCGTCGAGCTAGCTCGATGTTTGCTCGATGGTGTAAACGGGGTATCAGGCAGCCACACTTCTATCTGCTTTACTGTGTCAAAGCTTTTCTTAAAGGCTAAAGCCGTACATAGAACATGTCAAAAGCGAAAGGCAGCAAAGTATTTGTAAAAGGTAAAGGTGTTGTATAGCTCTTAACAAGAAACCCATCACAGAGCAACGAAGCGTCACCTGCCATATGGGATCACAAAGTGTTAGCTGCTACCCGAAACAGGTAAATGCGCCCCACCTTAACCCCAGGCTGATACCCGATTTACCTACCCTAGAGGGATGGAAGGCTGAGTTGACCTTAGTGTTGGTTACATACTGAGATAGCTTTCCACTAACAGTTACCCATCTAAGCAGTAAGCACTTAATACTAGTGACCCCACAGAGAGTCAAACTCATGACCTTTCGAGTCCAAAACCCTACAGTTACACCATCAAGCCGCATACAGCACACAGTGGCGTGCATTTTATCAATAACCTATATGAGGCAGTGCATGGCCAAGTGCACGGCTAGACTTCCTAGCCGAATCTCTAGAAAAATAAATCCGGCTAAACCAAAAATACGGCTGACATGCGAATTAGCTGAATTTCGTCGCAAAAAAATTTCTGGGTAAGTTTCGGCTAATTTTTGGCTACAACACTAATTTCTCAGTAGCACATAAAAAACTCCATTTATACGTGCATTCTACTGTAGCTTTGAATTAGTACACGATCAAATGTTTAGTTCAGACTTCGGGAGAGTGGTCCATAATGTCATGGATGATAGCAGTTGAGTAGCATCGACGTCGCCAACTGGTGTGAATTTGGTATAAATATAAAAAGCAGACAAAACCACCAAAACATGGTCGAAGGTTAGCCGAATTTTCTGCGGTGGCTAATGAATTTCAGAAATTCGGCTGCGATTACGGTAGCCGCATTTTTTTCGGGAGATTTTCGGCGGCAGCCAGAATTTCGGCGGATCCGGGATATTCTGCGGCGGCTAGAAAGTCTACGCCCGCGGCTAATCACATGGTTTCCGGAGACAGCCAGTCGACGAGCGCCCAGTTTATATTCTTGCTGTTTTCAATATTGATCAGCCGTTACAATGACGCCTGCACTAGCCAGGTCCAGCCAGCGACATACAACAGAGGGCCGTGTGAGAATTGCGCACTCCCATCAAGTCACTGAGAGACATATTGACATTGACGAGCTAATAGCGGGTCGCCGTCGTGCTGCGCTGCGTCAAACTATAGTCACAGGTCGAATGCAGGTATTTACCTGCATATATAGCCAGGGTCCGTGGCGAGGCGCGTTCACCTGTATCGGGTGGCAACTAACACCGTGTGATCCGATTTGGTAGGTGACGCTCCACAGCTCTTGTTACAGTTATCTGTTGTAGCTTTTTCTGCTACTTCTTGTATCACATATATATATATATAAC
>Ga0209367_1014374_pt1 | contig 10036 bp, 4 predicted proteins | sample WorMetLIZISLAND2_FD_187412 | JGI IMG/M metagenome (GOLD analysis project Ga0209367, IMG submission 187412) | Marine gutless worms symbiont microbial communities from Max Planck institute for Marine Microbiology, Germany - Olavius geniculatus... ...
TGACTGTGTAATGGTAAAGTTTGAATTTTTTAAATTGTGATTTGTGCTGTTTTATATCTACAACCACGATGTCACCTTTACACTGTATATAAACTGAACAGTTTTTTTACATAAATCTATGGTTATACTCAGCTTCAACTAGTAGGGGTATCTTAGCCCGGCACTTCAACCACAGTTTCCATGCGCTCTGAATTAATCCAAGCGTTTACTTTTCAGGGAAGGATTTAAACTTGAGCATGTCCTGTTTAGCAAAAATGTTTGGCTTTCGCATAAATGTTTCGTATTTCGTACTCTCAGAGAATGTCTGCTGCACCAAGTGAACTTTTAAATGTCGTAACAACCTGTTCGACATTCCTAGTATGTGAGGGCTTTCTTTGCTTGGAGTTCGGTTTAACCGAACCATGCTGAACAAGACTGAATTTCTTCTCGGGATGTTTTCATCCGTTGTAGTCGGTGTGGTCACGTAACACATAATAATGCCCAACGGGGAACTAATGCATTGCATCGATTTTTGAACGGCTGGGAATTAGTGCGTAGGCCTATTTCAGAACTGAACGTCACATGACATGATTTGGACCAATCGCATCGCGCTATTAGAATAAGATATAACAATGTATTGTCCTTGTGTATGTATAGGTGGTCGTGGTGTAGTGGCAGGGTGTCAGTCATGTATTGTCAGTGCAAACATATCGTCAGCTGCTTCACAGTCATCATCCTGTTCATTATTTTTACCATTCCATCTGGTAAGCAGTCATACAGCTCTAACAACCTTTAGCAGACCGGTACCAACTAGGGCGTAGGCCCTATACCTAAATCACTAACTAGGTTTCACTAATTACTTATAAAAATATCCAAAATCACAAAGAAAAAGGTTAAAATCACAAAAATGTAAAACACCAGAATCCAAAAAATTGGCCTAACGTTTCGCACATAAAATACCAGCATGTGGTCACAAAATAAAAGTGTGGTGGGCGGAAGAACTTCACATTTACGCGCCATAAATTTCTGCTTTTAACAGTGAAAGAATGGTTAAAATCGGTGCTGAATTACCGAAGTTATCCCAAAAATAAAACTGGGTATCCGTTTTTTGGACCACCCTGTATATCTGGCCGCGCGTGCATCCACGCTTGAGCAGCGTCACGTCTGTCAGCATTGTTAACAAAACCATAGAATATACTCCCATAGGGAACTCAGCGCCAGCTACTTACCTTGAAAGCCGCCATTTTGTCGGTATACGCAGGCTACTGAACTGATATTAGGCCGTTGGCTTTGTCACCGCTGGTTTATTATATTGTTGTCTAAACTAGGTTGATGAAGGGTCGTCAGTCATTGTATAGCCCAGGTCCGTCACAGCCACAGTGACAGTGGACGATGTAGGCACGAGACCAGACTGATTTCGCCCGACCACTCAGTCGTATGCGAGTGACCCTGAGACTTAAAACTGGGCCGGATTATACCAAGTCCACGTTACTGCTTACATTGGTAGCTTTGTGTTAAATGGGGGGGTCCCTGATCCCAGGGGAAGAGGCGATTTGGGGTCGTCGAACACCAGCCGAAACACGCAGTTGCGAATTGCTGTTGTCACATGGCGAATAGAAACGAGGAGTGACGTGATTTGTCAAATTACTTTCGTGCTGGCTAAAAAATTTTGCTGTTAATTTTAATGGGCAGCATCAGCAATGCGACAGGCGCCAGCGTAACGTGCTTTGGTATTGTCCGTCTGTTTGTTGCTTAACTTACTGTTTGTTATCTGTTTGACGTTGAGATTTCAATCCCATCACGCAGCCGTCCTATAGGCCTAAACCACATTTCACTTCTTGAACGTCCTTCCCTCTGTCTGTCCGTCGGTCTCGCTCTTGGTTCTATAACAAGTAGCTTAATTTGAGCAGGGCTCACGTAACGCTCGACAGCATTGATGTTGCCACATGGGTTTTCAGTGTACAACATGCAATAAAATAATGTTACGTTGTAAAAAAAATACTCAAATTTAAAACGTGTACGGAGAACTTCTTAAGCGTAAGGGGTCAAAACTTAAACGGTTAAAATCTACGTTCTATGCGGCAAATATCATGTGAAAGGCTGTCCTAGTCTATCTCTAGTAATTTCAGTGCAGTTCACTGTTAAATCATGCGTCACAGCGTAAAATCGAAACAAAGCACCAAAACTTCGTACTTTGGGGTTAACCGTCGTTTAAGGTCATCGATGTTAATAACCCGGAAAGCTTGTCACCAGTCCTCGTTCGGGCTAGCAACAATTCTGTTTATCTGCAACCGTTTGCAGGCTAAATTAGTGGATATTGGCAAAAATCGCGCTTTTTGAAAGAGTACGGGCCATATTTGATGCCCCTCCCCCGTACGGAGGACTTCTTAAACCCAGAAGGTCCAAATTTAATCTGCTAAAATCTACGTTTCATGCCGTTAATTTGATTCGCAGGCCGTTTTGGACTATCTCCAGCCATTTCGTCGCAATTCACTCTTGAAATGTGCGTCGCAGCCCAAAATCGCAAAAAAAATCACTAAAACATTTTATTTTGGGGGTTCAAAATCGTTCGAGATCGTCGATGACGAAAGCCCGTCACCATTGCTTGTTGTGATAGACTTTAAGTCTGTGCTTAACTTCAACCGTTTTTACGTTATATGATACAACATCAATAAAACAACGAGTTTTTAGAGGGTGCTCCTCTTTGACGTTTCGATGGAGAGGAATCCCTTCACCTAGCGGCTCGAAATGTTGCCGCAAAAAATTATTTTAAAAAACTTTGTGGCAGTCCACATTGAAGATTTCGTTATCTTGAGTTGCAGAAAGTGACGGACAGACAGACAGACGGACGGCAGACGGACAGACGCCTCGACGATTGTATGCTGTCGCGCGTAACAAAAACAATAAATCTGAGCTAATGCTCATGAAACGCGCGAGAGCCTATAGGCCTAGCAGTTCCTGTTCGCAGGTAATCTTGGTTTATCTCTATCCACTTCGTCGCAGTTCACTCTTCTGCAGCCAAAAATAGAAAAAAAATCACTAAAACCTACTATTTTGGAGGTTCAAGGTCATTCAAGGTCATCAATGTTAATACCAGTAAAAAGCGCGCTACTGGTGCTTGTTATGATAAGCAGCATTGTCTGTGCCTATCTGCAACCGTTTTCACGCTAGACAAACCAAGAGTGGAAAAATAATTACTTTTAGGGAGTATCCCTCTTTAATAGCCGTGTGCACAGGTCTCTTTAGACGTCGATAGTCGGGACTTGGACTGGTGAAATCTACATTCTATGGCAAAAATTTTATACGCTGGTTGTCTTGGTCTATCTTTAGTCTTTTCGGCGCAATTTACTCTTGAAATCTGTGCCGCAACCAGAAATCACGAAATTCCGAGAAGTTACAAAGCGCCATGGACGATACAAACGTTTATTAAACAGATCTCGGAAATCCCGAGATCACGGTGCCATGAGTGACAGACCACTTAGCCAGACAGTTCTCGGAAATTCTCTTCAATTTTCTCAACTGTCTTATTGCACGGTGGTGCGCTGCCATTTTAAAGAATGACACCTTTCTGCAACAAACCTGGTCGATTGCTGCGAATTGCTGGTCGTAATCAATCAGACAATAATGCCTGGTAATATTGTTCATTCACAGTATGTCCTTTAAGCAGAAAATCTGCAAGAAGAACTCTCCAAGTTGACTAGAAAATGCTTTGTCTGCAGCTGACCGTTTTTGCCATATGAAGTGCTCCAACACGAACATCATCACTTACTGACTGATGACCGCTGCAAAAGTGGGCAAACTATTCAAATACTCTCAAACGTGACAGAGATTCACTGATAAACACAACAGATAATGTACAATAAATTTCAACACTTGCTACGTTTTCTGCCACTAAAAAATTTTGTGATTATTTTCTTTGACAGCCAAATGCCAATGCAACACACAGTTCACTTCTCATAGTGCGCGACAATACATGTATTGCCTGCTCATATCCAACTTCATGCGGACTGCTAAGCAGAAAAAAACGAACAGCGAATGCTTTGTTTTCAGACCGTGGCTAACATATCGATATTGCATGTTTGTGTAAAGGCGCAACGACGACAACACAGACGACAACAACGCCAACCGAATCTACTACAACGCCGGCGGAAACAACGACAACGCCCGCAGAAACTACAACAACGCCGGCGGAGACGACAACAACTCCCGCGAAAACAACGACAACACCGGCGGAAACAACTACAACGCCCGCGGAAACTACAACAACGCCTGCGGAGACGACGACAACGCCCGCGGAAACAACGACAACGCCCGCAGAAACTACAACAACGCCGGCGGAGACGACAACAACTCCCACGGAAACAACGACAACACCGGCGGAAACAACTACAACGCCCGCGGAAACTACAACAACGCCTGCGGAGACGACGACAACGCCGGCGGAAACTACAACAACGCCGGCGGAGACAACAACAACTTCCGCGGAAACTACAACAACGCTTGCGGAGACGACGACAACGCCAGGTATTCTGTGTTTGAAGTACACCCCACTTAAGTTGAGGTTCATTTTGACGATTGTTAAGTGGCGTATGCTTGACGTATGGACTGGTAATTGGAAATAATAAACGTAGATTCTTTAGCATACTTTCTCCAAGCCGTAATAAATTTGCAGTCATCACTACGGCTACAGTAACAATGAAATGCGATGGCAGTGGAGCTATGTTTTTGTTGGAATATTACTGAATTGGATGCAAAGAAATTCATGCAAGCTGATTGTCAATGTTCATACAGATGGGCTTTAGAATAGTGGTTGGGAGGCACGATCAGATATCCGATGTCTAAGGGCGCGTTGCACCAACGTCGTTCATGATCTCAGTTCAGCTGAACCTAGATGAAAAGTTGAACCACGATCACGCTGTATTACGTTGCACCAATTCATGCAAGCTGATTGTCAATGGACTGGTAATTGGAAATAATAAACGTAAATTCTTTAGCACTTTGGTTGGTGGCGTGGCGTAGTTGGTAGCGCGTTTCGGTTGAAACGAAAGTTACTCTACGCCGAGCCTGGTTAGTACTGCGATGGGTGACTGCCTGCGGGCAGGTAAACCATCTCGGTGCGAAGCCTGCCAGCTAGGTCGACTCAGCCTTCCTACCCTCCGCGGGACGGTAAAATAAGTAGTAACTCATTCATATGGGTTACGGAGGTGGGGACCTTTGTACAGCTGACTGGGGTTGCCTAGCCGGCCGCTGCGTCAGCCTGTGTTTGCAGGCTGTGCACGGTGGTCGTGCGGCAGGCGGCTCTAGTTAGTGACAAGACCAAGCGCGTTAGAGGGGTGTACGCGAGACGCGCTATACAAATTGACGACCTTTACCTTCACCAAGTTGAACTCGGATCAGCTGATCCCGTTCAGTTGAACGGCGGTGGTTATACCGTGGACGACGCTGATTGGTCAACCACGCTCGGCCTACGGGCCCACTACAATGACGTCACAGTCACACGCAATGCTTACGAAACAGTTCAGTACAAATCGGCCGTAATTTGTTCGAATTTTAAGTTTCCCTGAAGTTACTACACGATTTTCGCACCAACAGTTGCACGATAAAGTTCCGAAGATACGCATTTTGTGTTCCAATAGATGTTCGTTAATTATACTACGTCCGTTGTCAAGATAATATGTTTACCGTAGGTGCGGCATAGCAACGGCGCATCGGCACTCTAGAATGCCTTTGATTTATCCATTAATTAATTTATCCAGCAAAAAACCACAGAAGACAGATATAGCACAAATGTAACATATCTAGATCACAAGTAGGCTATAATTGAATTTAACGTCTTATAAATCGATACGAATGAGTTTTTGTTGCTGTGGTTAGGGTTCGATCGTATGTTTACTGTAGCAGCGAGACATCGCTACCGAAAAATGCGATTTATTCATCTATTTGTTAATTTATCGAGCACAAAGAAAACATAAAACAAACATAGTAGAAATCTAACATATCCAGATCATCAGTATAATTGCATTAAAAGTCTTATAATTCGATACGAGGAAGTTTTTTGGACAGGATAAGATTCGAATCGGACAATAATTTTTTGCTGCAATAGTATCACGGTAAATAGGCTATTTATTGCCTAGTGCGCATGCGTAACCGCGAATTGAACCGAGATCAAAATTTGATCGATGGTCAGATGGCAGTTCAGAATTGAACAGAGATCAACGCTTGAACCGCTTTGGTGCGACGCAATTTACGGCTGATAACAGATTTAACAGATAGATAACAGATAGATAACAGGTTTAAAGCGCTGGAGAGGGTGAGCGAAACTCGTACACCAAATGAAATGTGGCAACAATTAAAGGAAACCACATTGAATGTTGCCAAGGAGACATTACAGAAGGAACCTATCAAGTGCAAGAACTGGATCACTGTTGATATTTTCCAACTGATAAAAAAGAAGCGCGAAGCAAAGACGAAGTCTCCAGATCAATACAGGAAACTCCGAGGTGAGGTACAAAAATCGCTACGGAGGGATAAACAAGCAGAACTGGACGCACTGTGCAGTGAGCTGGAGGAGAATGCACTGAAAGGCAACAGCAGGCCTGTCTTCCAAACAGTCAAGAAGCTGACCAAGCCATTTCAACCTCGCACCATAGCTATAAGAGACAGCACCGGCAAGAAACTAACTGATCCAGAGAAGGTGTGTCAAAGGTGGAAAGAATACTGCGAAGAACTATATGATGGAAAGGAGGAGCCTAGGACATATCAGTTGATGTTCAAAAAAACCACCTCCTTTAAAAGAGGAAGTTAATCATGCTTTGCTGAAATCAGCTCAGCGGAAAGCATCGGGTCCTGATGACATAGCCATTGAGTTGCTCCGGTTTGGTGGAGAGATGACACTGAACAAGCTACACGAGATCTGTGCGGAGGTATGGGAGACTGGGATCTGGCCAGACGAATGGACACAGTCAGTTTTTATCCCACTCCCTAAAAAAGGTAATTTGCTACAGTGCAACAATTACAGGACTATCGCACTGGTTTCACACGCCTGCAAGATGCTAATGCGAGTGATCTTGGACAGAATGCAGATCAAGATTGAAAGCGAGATAGCTCAAGAACAAGCTGGATTTCGATCAAGAAGGGGAACACGCGATCAGATTAGCAACCTCCGTATCATTCTGGAGAAGGCGAGAGAAAGAAATCAAACATTGAGTTTCTGCTTCGTTGACTTCACAAAGGCTTTTGACACGGTGCAGCATGACCAACTTTGGATCACTATGCTGGAGATGGGCTTTCCACCACATCTGGTCCAGTTGCTACGGAATCTGTACAGTAAACAGCGCGCTGCTGTCAAGATAGCTAACCATCTATCAGCATGGTTCCGTGTCAAGAAAGGAGTCCGCCAAGAATGCAATCTCTCATCATGCTTGTTCAACATTCTAGCGGAACAAGTGATGCGAAAGGCGCTACAGGGATTTTCAGGAGGATTCCAGATTGACGGAAAAACCATCAGTAACCTCAGGTATGCGGACGACATCGTCTTACTGGCAACATCACCGGAAGAGTTACAGGAGCTGGTAAGCCGTGTTGAGCGAGTGGCAAAAGAATACAACATGCTAATCAATGCCACAAAAACGAAAGTCATGACGAACAATGACTGCACGCTGGAAATAACAGTGGATGGTGAAAGACTGGAGCAGGTCGACTCTTTCACGTACCTGGGTAGCCAAGTGACAAGTAATGCAGTTTGTGTGAACGATGTGAAGTCAAGGCTGGCTATGGGCATGGCTGTAATGATCAAGTTGACAAGACTCTGGAAAAACAAATCAGTTAGTACCATCACCAAGCTACGACTGATCGGCCTTGGTTTGGCCGGTGGCGACATATGGGTGTGAAGCATGGACACTGAAGAAACAAGAAGAAAGACGCATTCAGGCTTTTGAGAACATTGACGAAGTTGATGACCACAGCACAGGTTTACAGGATGGCTGGAGTAGAAAACGAGTTGCTAGATCACATTAAGTCCCGTAAACTACGATACTTTGGACAGGTGATGAGGCAGTCACATGATAACAATCAATCAATCAACCAATCTTTATTTGTATCAGGTAAAAAAAACCCATATCATCCAAGCCTAAAAGAATAGTAAAAAGTAAGTAAATATATATGCATGCAGACGCAAAGAGCAACCACAAACAGTCAGCGAAACACATCAGCTACACGCAGGAACAATTCCAATGTTTCTGAGATTAATTATCAGCATATTGCCAGACGACCACCAGTGTGCACTGTATACATGACGGGAATTGTGCATAATAGTGTTAAAACTGGGGAACTTCAAATCGATCAAAACAGCAGTGACACTGTGATATTTGCTGTACCCAAAAACATTTTAATACATTTATGATAACAGCGTATAAATTCGTTTAGGCTTTCTGCAGCAAAATGCGTCCATAATGCGGCACCGTAGGCCTACAGACATATAGAATAGTCTCGGAACAATCTGATCTTCACCTCCGTTGAGCACTTGTGGAATTTACGAATTAGCATATTGACTCTATCTCGCGAGCTATATTACTGTCATCCTTATGTTGGTTAGAAATAATATGACCCAAATACCGGAATTCTGACACAAACTGCAACGGCTGGCCACATAAGACAAAGTTAAGGAAAATATCCGATACAATTCTAGACTTATTACATGGTGCAAAAACCATACATACAGTTTTCTTAGTGCTCAAGCTGTATACAACAAGCTTCTAAAACAGAGATTAAATGTTGTAAAGCACGCTAGGAGGGAGCAAGAAGAACAATGTCGTCAGCATATGCAAGAACGTTGATAACAGTATCAGCAACAGTACAGCCAACACGGCTATAACGTTGAAAGCAGTGTAATGGTAGGTCTCGTGGAAGGGGTCAGAAACCGTGGAAGACAACGAATGTGCTGGTTGGACAATATTTGCCAGTGGACTGGTCTGTCAGGTGATAACCTACTACACACAGTGAGAGACAGAGGGTGTTGGACTTTAATGACTCAACCGTGCAGCCAACTGTTGCGAAGCGACGACGGCGAGATGACATGACATGACATGACAATTTACGGCTGAACGAGATTCAAATTCAGATTTGACCCTTGGTTCAAAGTTGAACGACGTTGGTGCAACGTGCCCTAAAAGTCTTATAATTCGATACGAGGAATTTTTTTGGACAGGATAAGATTCAAATCGAACAATTTTTTGCAGCAGTAGTATCACGGAAAATATTTATTGCCCAGTGCGCATGCGTAACCGCGAGTTGAACCGAGATCAAAATTTGATCGTTGGTCAGATGGCAGTTCAAAATTGAACGGAGATCAACGCTTGAACCGATTTGGTGCAACGCAGTTTACGGCTGAACTAAGTTCAAATTCAGATTTGACCCGAGTTCAAAGTTGAACGACGTTGGTGCAACGCGCTCTAAGTAATAATCATGGCTTGTGCGGCAGCAACAAGCTGTTGTATAAGCTATGTGCCAAGTCAATGGGAAGGCCAAAATTTCGACTCCCCACAGCTCCCACATTTCTCAACCGATTTTAATGAAACTTAAAGCGAAGAAAGATATCCGGGATACGACCCAACATGCAAAATTTGGTTGATGTGGGACGACGGGAAAGGGGTCTGCGTAGGGAAAGCATTTTCTGTTACTTTTTGAGTTCTATCCTTTTTTGTATTCCTGCTCATGCATACAGATCACACCAGAAGACCGATCACGACCGTTTATAGCTCAAAACGCGTGTTTCTGCGTAAGGTAGGGCCTTTTGGGGGTCTCGATGATCACAGGCGTGCGGTAGCACAGCCCTGTGTTAATGGCGACCGGCTAAGTCAAGGGAGAATGGCAAAATTCGACCCCGCGCAGACCAGAAACCCCTGAACCGATCGACACAAAATTTGAAACAGGTGATTACGTCGGCGAGACGACCCTCATGCAAAATTTCGTGCAAATTCGTCCATTGGGGGCTTCTCGGCAAATAGGTGAAATATAACGAAAATTTTTCTCCGATATATATATATATATATATATATAT